>Ga0172380_10000314_pt1 | contig 98511 bp, 100 predicted proteins | sample Leawe162metaG_FD_119747 | JGI IMG/M metagenome (GOLD analysis project Ga0172380, IMG submission 119747) | Leachate microbial communities from a municipal landfill in Southern Ontario, Canada - Leachate well 162 metaG | ecosystem: Engineered > Solid waste > Landfill > Unclassified | place...
AGAAGTCGGAGTAGCAGATGGTGAAACATCTGAGGTTGCTTCGGTCAGCTCAAATGTATGAGATGAGTATCCTCCGGTATAGTTAAATGTTATTTCTCCAGAAGAGCTTGAGAAATAATAGTTGCTAAATACCCCATCTATTGATAACGCGTAGCTGGTGCTTGGCTTCATATCACCTATCGTATGTTCCGTAGTTATGTCATGAGTTGATCCATCCTCACTCCAGCTTTTGCTGTAATCACCAGAAGTGTTCCATGTATCTATGTCAACTGTGACAGTACCGGTTGAAGGAGTTATTAGCATATCGGCTACGCCATAAGTTGATGTTTCTTCGGCTGCAAGAGTTGCGCTGACCGTGGCGCTTCCATCTGAATTTATTATGGTAGTTGCATTTGAAAATGGTTTTGAAAAATCGTCGAGGACTAAGTTGGCTGATGCAGAAGATAAAGTAGGGTTATTGAGGGTAATGCTGGGGTCGGTACCAGTCGCGTCAGATGAGGTAGCGGATACTAGTATCACATCATCATTAGAGATAGTTTTGACAGCCGGTGTATTTGTATAAGAATGAGCAAAGTCAATATATGAGGGAGATGAAGCAGTCGAGCGAAGGCGAGGGTGGTATGTGCTATTTGAACTGTTACCCAATGTAAACCTTATACTTTGCCAACTTTGTTGATAATCCATCATAAAATTGAGACTGTTTAGCGTTTCGCTCGTTGAGATATAGCTTGGCGATGCAGTCACAGCAGAGGAAGCACTATTTGACGATGTTGTACCATACCTAGCGTATCTTTGCGTACCAACAGCTGCATCAAGATCGAGGATATAGTAAAAGAGTGAGTCAAGGCTCGAAACACTTGAGATCGGATAATTTGGCGTTTCATCGGGTGAATATTGTACCCAGCCAGAACACCAATTGTACTCATCGGAGCTTGGAGGAGTCAGCATGAGGGTACTTGAATCCAAGCCATTACCTTTTGCCTGAGCATGGGTTGGCTTCATTGATCTAAAGTAATATCTCGTGGTTGTCGATGAGGTAGAGCCAACCATAAAAACAATATTTCTCTTTGTTTCATTGCCATTTGTATCGGTAACACTAAGCAGTAGGGAGTAGGTGCCGTTTCTGTCAGGCACAAAACTGCCGGTAACCGTATCGCCTGTTAGGCTGCTAGAAAGTGAGGTATTAGTCGGACTGATCGTAGCGGCATAAGTACAGGTACTAGAACTGCAAGCAGTACCATTTGCAGTTAAAGTCGAGAATGAGAAACTGATTGTATCGCCAACACTGTAGGATCTGGCTGTATCGGTGTATCGAAGCATGTTGATACGGTTTGCAGCAACAGTGTTGTCCATATCAAGATCGTGAAAGAATTTGTTGTTTTGGAAAACTGCCGTAGCACTATTTGCGTAGCTCGTTTTATTTTTGAGAAAGAGGTTGTTGCTGACAGTCGATGTAGCGTCAAGGCCTGAGCTAGAGAGAGCCAATTTATTTGAGATAAAAGTATTACCGGAAATTGTACTGCTGCCAGAGGGGCTTAAACCGATATCCGAGCCACTTATTGTGTTGCCAGAAATGGTTCCCAAAGATCCATTCATATAGATACCATAGTTGCTACTCGGCACAATATTTCCTTGAATTACAGAGCCAGTTGAGCTTTTAAAAGATATTGCATATTCATTGTTTGACGCAAGAGTTGTGTTCTTTAGTGTAATATTGGTACAGCTAAAGCAGTTAAACATCCCAGCGTCAATACCGTCATAGATTGTGTTTGAAGCTCCGCTTAGATAATAAACCGGCTTTCCCTCAACTAGGTTTGTGGTGTTTATGCTGTTGCCCGTGCTTGAAAGATTAAAGTTAGATATATTGCCCTTGCGATTTCCGGACGCGGAGTTTGAGGTAAAAGTGTTATTATTTGAAAGATATATTTTTATGCCATACTGAGAATTATTGTTAGTTGTGTTGCTAGTAATAATATTTGAACTTGAGCTATCAAGACCAATCCCAGCACTTGGGTTACCCGATCTTATGTCTCCTAAATTATTATTACTTGTATTATTAGTTATTGTATTATCACTACTATCCTCCAGGAGAATCCCGTATGAAGTGTTATTGTTTGTAGTGCAACCGCTGATTGTATTTCCGGAGTTTCCTGCCAAAACAATTCCAGCAGCTAAGTTAGAGTTTGCCGTAACATTCTCAATATTGTATCCGGAATCACTACTTACAAATATTCCGTAATCAAAACTCGTTATATTTGAGAAATCTCTTATTGTTACATTGCTAGCTGAGCCATTGATCGATAAACCATAATATTCGTATTCCCCAGATCCGGTAAGCGAATGCCCTCCCCCATCCAAAGTGACACCGTCGCTACCAATATAAAGACCGTCTTCAGAGCATGTAAGATCCGCCGGCAATATGTAGCTAGAAGTAACAACATCCCCACAATGGCATACGGTGGCTCCGCCACAACTGTCAGCACTGGCTCTTTGAGCACCTGGCATAAATAAAAAAGATATTGTGGTCGCCACGACCAATACAATAATTCTGCATACATAACAAGTAACTGATTGTTGTTTTGTTTCAGTATTCATTAAGAGTAATTATACCATACTGTGTCAATCCAAATATTATCCAATACTAGATCAGCCCCATCGCCCAAAAAAGGTATTCATCCGCACCGGTTTCAGGCAAGACTACCAAAGGCAATCAACTAAAAAATGGTTAGCCATTAAAGACCGATTCGATAAAGAGTCCGCCAAAATGGGTTAAGATAACAACAATTATTGCCACTGCCCAATGCTCCAACATCGCTTTTGCGGGTGAAGTACCGTTTTTCTTTGCTGCATAATTGCTTAAAAACCCCAAAGCAATAAAACCGATGATACAACTAACAATTACAGAATTATTCACCTCAAAAAGTAGAACCGGTATGATAAAAGCGATCGTGAAGAAGAATTTGGCGAGAAAGGTAGCTATGGCGGATTTTAGATAGTAACCCTCCGTTCGGGCAATACTTGACTCCTCGGATAAGTGCATTGCCAGAGCATCCGAAAATGAGTCAGCAATAGCAACTGTTAGAATTCCACCTATTACCACCATTTTCGAATCTGTCCCAGCTGCCAAACCTGTCATAACGCCGATTGTAGTGATAGTTGCTGATGTGAGGCCAAAGCTCAGTCCCCCAATCAATGCTTTTTTGTCTTTCATTTTTCCCCTTAAATTTTAGAATTTATAGAGCGTCCGACACAATTATTAACCGCTTATCCTTTGTTCCAATTGGCCAGCAAGTCATAAGCGTCAATGTTTCCTTTTTCGTTTTATCCAAAACGGATAAATCAGTTGCTTCAACAATTTTCTTTTCTTTAACTTTATACTTACGCTCTTTGTTTTCATAATAGACTATCATCTCGTCGCCTTTCTCCAAATCATTCAACTTCGCAAATATTTTGGAATAATCACCTTTTGTTTCCGAACTTGAATGTCCAAAAATAAATATATTGTTTTTTTCTCCCGGTAACCCAGTTCCGTTAAAATGAGCAACGCCATTTTGGAGCGCGTCGTTATATTTAGCTTTGTTGCCACCATCAACATTTTTAATAACCGGAACCAGTAAGTCCAACTTTTCAATTTTTAAACCAAAGTCTTTTAATTTCTGATCCGGTCCATTGGGCGTTGCAGACTGAGTATCGGTTGAAAATCTTTTTACAAATTCAATCTTCGCTTTCCCTGAGCTTTTTTGAACATAAAGAGTAAGAGCTGATACTACAAGAGCAACAACAACAAAAACTAAAACCGAAAATCGATAATTATTTTTCATCTATTCTAAAACTATCAGTTTGTGTAATTTATGTAAAATCTGTTCTGATAACAATTTAAAGCTAAGAAACGTCAGAGTACTTTTTTATAAGATCGGAATATTTATATGCGCTTTCGCGAGGAATCCGTTCCTGTGTTTCATAATCTATTTCGACCAAACCAAAGCGCGGCCAGAACCCTTCGGCCCACTCAAAATTGTCCATTAAAGACCAGTGCATATACCCTCTTACGTCAACGCCATCCCGGATCGCAAGATTGACGCTCTTCAATATTTTTTCAATGTATTGGGCTCTGAATTTATCGCCAATATCCGCCAGCCCATTTTCGGTAATGTAAATTGGTTTTTTATATTTTTTAAGCTCGCATAAAGTATAAAATATTCCCTTTGGATAAAGCTCCCAGCCCAAGTCTGATACCGCCCGATTTTCATTTTGGTTGAACCAACCATTAATTCGATTGTGAAAATAGTAATTTAGGCCAATAAAATCTTGATAGTCAGAAATTTTATTGAGGTAATATTCGTTCCATACTTTGTCGGTAATCCTTTTTAAAATTTTATTTAAAAACTTATTTTTATATGCTTCAAAATAGGTATTGTTTTTAGCAATGCCAACTCGGATATGCGGGTTGATCTTTTTGATATCATCATAAGCTGCTTTATGGGCTCGTATTAAATTACTGAAAACTCTAAGCGAAGTAAAAATATTCTTTCTCTGCGGTGGCCAGATCCCGCGAAAATATGAATTCATGGTAAATATTTCTGGTTCATTTTGGGTGATGATAAACTCAACGTCATCTCCAAACGAATAAACTACTTTTCTGGCAAAGCGAGCAAAATATTTGACAGATTTAGGATTGGCAAATCCGCCTGATTTGGCAAACCACTTTGGCTCTGTCCAGTGCCAAAGTGTCACAAACGGCTCAATATTATACGTTCTAAGAACACGTATCATTTTTCTGTAATGGTCTATCGCCTCCTTATCAAATTTCCCCTTTTCTGGTTCGATTCGCGACCATTCAAGTGAAAATCGATATGAGTTTAATCCAAGCTTTTTTAGTAAATAAATGTCTTCTTCAAAAAGATTGAAGTGGTCGCATGCTTTACCCGAAAAATAGTTTTCTTGTTTTTGTGCATCGAGGGCAACTTCGTTCCATTGTTTAATGTTTTTTTGAGCCCTGCGAGCTAATTTGTCGGCATTTTTAAGTTCCCATTCGGTCCAGTTGTTGTCATTGTCACCTTCAACTTGATGGGACGAAGTTGAAGCCCCAAAATAAAATCCCTTAGGAAATTTGATGATGTTTTTTTCTGGCATTGTTTTGATATTACTGGCTAGCTAGCTATATGTTTTTTGGGTAAAAAAATAGGGCTGAGCCCTCAATCAGGACTTTATATTTATTTATAAATTAAATCAAGATAAATCGCGTCCTAAAATGTAAAGTGTTTCCAGAGAGGGGAAAGACGCACCCTCCCACAACCGCTAGGCTCAATACGACAGAGCGCCGCGAATGCCCGCAGACAGCATGGCATTGAGCTCGTTGACGTAGTCGGCGCTGCCTCCATTGCCATGGGCACCAAGCATGTAGGTCGCTACCATGATCATGGCACCTTCGAAATCCTTCAGGTCAAGATCGACTCCGTCGATCTTGACCGAGGTCACGGCTCCGTTCCCGACCATCATCACCGCCGTGACAGTGTCATCGTTCACCGTCTTGAGCTCGAGCTGACCATTCCACCTTTGGAGCACGTGTTCAGACAACCTAACCAGCTCCTTGATGGAATATGGCTTTCCGCCTAACGTGGTAATCAGATCCATAGCCAATTCTCCTGGAGGGTTTCGTCTTTCCCTGAGTCCCCTCTAGAAACACTTTACAAATATTTCAAAGATCACAGACACATACAAACTATATGAACTTTAATTTCGTGAATATCTTATGTACCCCGAGCATGGAATTATCTCAATACCGCTTTTTTCAAGCTTATCCATAATAATATTTAAGCCCAATGAGTCCGAAGCTATATGGCCAGCTATAACAACGTTGATATAGTGCTTAACCGCTTCAGTTCTGTCTTCCTCGCGTATATGCATTGCTACCTCAGTCCCAATACCGTAGTGGCTCATACGTTCGTATATCTTCTCACTTCCAGAAGTACCGCCTGTCATACCTGAAACCACAATCTTGCCCGCACGCGCCCTTTCATCTCCGGCAAATATACAAGGCCCGGAATGATATTTTATAGCTTGCTTATACTCGGGAATTTCTTTGAGCGTATCGACAATCTCGCCAACCGTTCTAATGCTTTTTTTACTCAGTAATTCATCGATAAATTTCCAGACGCAGTTATCAGCTGGTGTGTGAATATTAATAATTGGAATATTCAAAAGCTTTGCTGCATCGACTGCCTTATAGTGATTAACGGGAGATATATTGCGCCAGACCTGCTCAAGTCTCTCTCGCAGAACTCCCTCGCCGATATTCTCCGGTACTCCAGCACGAGACAAAACCGCGGTCTGTATGTCCATCACTTCGTGTAGGTCTGCCAGGGCCTTTCCCTCCGGATGGTGGGCGATTACAAGATCGATCCCTCGGCTTTGCTCGGGACATGTCTTCTTGCCTTCTCGTTCGAGTTCGCGAGCTAGCAGAACCTCTTCCGTCCCGATATCAACTCCAACTAAAACCCTTTTTATCTTATTAGTTTCGTCGCCAAATAATATCCTCGAATCAGAATAAGGGTTTTTGAATTTATCTTGATCATATTCGAGCTGCTTTTTCTTTGGCAACTCTTTGAAGTCCTTACGAGCACTATCCAACAGAAGCTTTACTTCCTTTTGGCCACGAGGGTCATTGTCGATGCCCGTTGCAATTGCTAAATCAAATATCTCTTTTATATTCATATTTTATTCGTTTTTATCTAATCCGGAACCAGCAATCATAAACAGTATGACCGATACAACAATTAGGACTGCGCCAATAATAAGACTCGATTTAAATGCATATTCAACCTGAGTGCCTAAGGTTGTATCGGCACCTACAAATATATTTTTACCAAGTGATACCAAAACAACAAACACTCCTGTTATAAAACTGCCGGTTCCGTATTTCATTATTTTATTTTTGTTCATATCGCCTCCTTATATTACTTTGTCGATAATTCCATATTTTTTCGCTTCATCTGGACTCATGAAGCAATCGCGCTCAGTATCGCTTTCAATTTGTTTTTTTGACTTTCCAGTTGCTTTTGCCAGAATTTCATTGAGACGATCTTTGATTTTTATAATTTCTTCAGCATGAATCTGGATATCGGTTGCCTGGCCCTCAACACCACCAAGTGGCTGATGAATCATGACGCGGGAATTAGGCAGAGCAAAGCGCTTGCCATGCGCGCCACCAGAGAGTAACAGTGCGGCACCAGATGCGGCCTGGCCAACACACAATGTGGCAACGTCTGGTTTGATATGTTGCATTGTATCCAGAACTGCAAGAGATGCGGTGACTGATCCGCCCGGAGAGTTAATATAAATCTTTATGTCTTCTTTTTCGGATTCACTTTGCAAAAAAAGAAGTTGAGCGATAACGATATTGGCGACGTCATCATCTATCGGACCTCCCAAGAATATTATTCGCTCTTTGAGAAGTCGTGAATAAATATCATAAGCTCGTTCGCCAAATTGGCTTTTCTCGATAACAGTTGGAATTAGATATGACATGGTAATCCTTTTAGGTCTTCAATTAGTTTGATTTAATCACAAACCAAACCTTATGTCCACCTATAAACTCTGTTTTGTTTGCTATAATATCTTAGATGTCAAAAACTATTAAATTAATATTTTTACTTGTTTTAGCTGTGGGCGCTATAGTGATGATTCTGTTTTTTCCGGTCAAAAGTTATGGTCAATCAAACCTCCTCGTTCCGGCCGAACAAGCTCAAGGCAATATTGATACGGTTAAGTTAATCGCGATTGTCTATTTTGTTGTTTTTCTGATAAATGGATTGATATTTTTAATTCAACATTATTATTTTGAGTTCACAAATAGTTTTACAAAAAATAGGAGTTTAATACTGAGGTTTTCCCAAAAACTTGGCAATATTCGACTTCGGGGATTGGTTGAAGATAATAAGCTAAAACCAGTCTCTCGCGCCATAGTAACCCTGTACAACGCAGACTTTACCGTCATTTCTTCGACAAATACAAATAGCAAAGGTATGTTTGAGTTCTTTGTCAAAGCTGGAGATTATTTGGTCTCGATCGAAAAGTTTGGGATGAAGTTTGACGCCACCAGCATCATTTCCATTAAAAATGACAACGAATCTACCCATGAGTTTAAGGGGGAATATATCGAAGACATCGCTCTCAATCCAAAATTATTTAAATCAATTGCGATAAATAAGTGGTTCTGGTTTATTCTCGTATTACTTGGGCTTCTGTCTGCATGGCTTTTTGTGTCGTATCTTGGTCAAGTGTCAGCCAGCTTGCTAGCTCTATGCGCAATTTTTGCCACCCTAGCATTTTTTCATCAATCTCATACCTTTCTTGTAATATTAGGTAAAAACAGTCAGCGCATAGCCGGGACACAATTTAATATCAAAAACCAAAAAGGGGAAGTAATTGCTCGTGCAACAAGCAACAAAAAAGGAGCAATAAAAATTATCGCTTCTAGTGGCATTTATAAAATATCTTCAAAGAATACCAAAGACAGAACATTCAGTATTCCAGCAAGAGAGATAGTTGATCTAGAACTTAAGGTCTAAGCTTTAGGAAGAAACCTAAGATCATTCTTATTTAGAACATAATTCTATGATTCGATCATAAACCTTTCTGGCACTATTTTGATCGGTCATTTCAATATTTTCTTCTTGCGCAATTTCGCCGAGCCCAACTCCAAGTATGATATTTCGCTTTGACTGTTCTTTTAGATCTTGGTCGCCTTTTTCAGGAGTAATTTTCATGTTTTCAAGATATTTTTCATAAGTTAAACCCTTGCCCTTGAGATCTTCTTCCATCAAAGCTTTCATGCGGGTGAATTCCTGATCAATTAGAGAAGCAGGAATATCAACCTTGGTCATCTTGACAATTTCCCCAGCAATTTGAGCCTGCTGAACAGAAAATTCACGATCTTTCTTTTCTTGTACAAGGCTAGTTTTAATTGCATCTTTTAGGGCATTGATATTTTTGTGGCCAAATCTCTGGGCAAACTGTTCGTTTATATCAGGTAGGATAACATCTTTTATTTCTTCAAGGTCTAGTTCAAAATGAATTTTCTGATTTGCAAATTCTTTGTCTTGAAAATCCTTGGGGAAAGTGATGTCGAATTCTTTCTTTTCTCCTTTTTTCATGCCAATAAGCTCATCTTCAAATCCAGGTACCATATTGTTTTCGCCAATAACCAGTGGAAAACTAGGGCTGGATAACTTATCCTTTTCGACATGCTTGACGCTACCTTTAAACGCTATCTGAACCCAATCCCCTTTTTGTGCTTTGCGATCAATATCATTCATCGTTGCGCCCTGGCGGCGAAGATATTCGATAACTCTTTCTACCTCCTCGGCAGTGACTGTGTAACCCTGCGGATCGACGGGCTTTACTTTTATTTTTTTCCAAGGACCGATTTTGGCTTTTGGTAGGATATCAAATTCGATATCAAAAACGAGTTCATTTTGAGCTTTGTCTTCGCCAAAGGCGGGGTACTTGGTAATCGAAATTGCCGGTTGAGTGACTGGATAAGCCTTATGTTCCTTGAGCGACTGGCGAAAACATTCATCAATAGCTTGTTCGAGCGCCGCCTGAGAAAGACGTGTTTGGCCGATTGCTTCGACAGTCATGACCCTGGGAGCTTTTCCTGGTCTAAACCCTGGCAAGCTAATCGTTGGCGCAAGACGCGCGTATTCTGCCTCAAAATACTGTTCCATCTTTTCTGGTTCGATCGAAACAGTGATTTTTATCTTATTTTTTGAAATCTCTTTTTTGGTCGTTTTCATGAAACTCCTAAATTTATGTTAGCAGTTTAAAACTATAGCAACATGATGGCGATACAGCAAGGGCACCTAACAGCTTAGTTTAGAACAAGAAAAAATATCAATCTTTTCTTTTGTATTTTTTGAAATTTGGTTTGAAGCTAAAGTGAGCATTTCCCTCGGATCATGGATTCGCTTGCGAACTGCTTGGGTTATTCCCTCAACAAAAGCTTGACGTAATTCGGTGTCGATATTTATCTTGACTACGCCCTGAGAGACGGCAACCTGATATTCGCGCGCCGCGCGATTGGAGCACCCATGTAAAACAAATGGAGCCCTAACCGTATCCTGTAATTTAGCCAAAAGAGTAAAATCAAGCTCCTCATCTTTAACGTTTTCGCCATGGACATTGCCGATCGCAACCGCCAGCATATCTGGTTTGACTTCCTTGTAAAACATCAGAGCCTCGGCCGGATTAGTCTTAAAATTCGAAGATGTTACAAAATCTTCTTGTCCGCCAATCCTCCCTATTTCCGCCTCAAAGACCACGCCCGAGCGGTGAGCTAAGCGACGAAGGTCTCTTGAAATTTCGATATTTTGATCAAGCGGTAATTTAGAGCCGTCAAACATGACCGAATCAAATCCGACTTTAATCGCAGTTTTTATAAGATTGATGTTTGAGCCATGATCAAGATGCAAATAGGCTGGTACCTTGGACTTTTTTTTAAGCGAAGCTATAATTCCGACAATTTCATCAAAACCGGCATACTCTATCGATTTTTCACTCAACATTAGAAGGGCTGGCTTTTGGGTTGTATTTATTGCCTCGACAACCGCTTTGGCCGATTCTAGGTTATAAACATTGAAACCACCAAAAGCGAAATGGTCGCTGTAAGCCTTGTTGATTAATTCTTTTAAATTCATTTTATTTTAGTAATATTTCCAAAGCCGGTAGTTTTTTGCCAATGATAAAATCGCTCGTCGCCCCTCCGCCAGTTGATACAAAATTGAAATGTCCGGCTAGTTTTAGCTGGTCTATAACTTCGGCGGTATTACCACCTGAAGCTACTTTTTCAACTTGGAGCTTAGCAATATATCTTGCAATCTCGAAAGTCCCATGGACGAATCTTTTATTCTCGGTCATTCCTAGATTTCCATTCCAAAAAATCGTTTTTGCAGACGAGAGAATACTTTTATAAAGCATAATCGATTGTGGCCCGATATCAAAAATACCGGCATTTAGAGTCTGCTCGTTTATGGGAACAATCGATCCGAATTTATTGACACCGTCGACGGGAAAGTAAATATTGCCAGTTTTAGGGTGGTGATCCAGGATCCATTCATTTGCTGTTTTACCACCTACGATCACGGCTTTTGCATTCTTAGAAAGTGCCTCAATAATTGGAAGTTTGTCGCTTACTTTCGCTCCTCCAATTATCGCAACAAAAGGCTCCTTGGGACTACTGAGTAATCGAAAAAGATTATTGATTTCTTTTTCCACTAGAAGACCAGCATAAGTCGGTAATATCTTTTCAACACCAACCATAGAAGCGTGCTCACGATGGATATTGGCAAAAGCGTCCTGGATAAAAACATCACCAAGACCGGCGAGTTCTCTGGTAAAAGCAGTATCGTTTTTTTCTTCTTCTTTATCAAAACGCAGATTCTCGTATAATCTTATGTACTTTCCGATTTCAAAATATTTATTAAGACTAGCATATTTGCTCCCCGTCACCACTGGTTTGGGATTAAATCTAACGTTCAAATCCTCACATAGAATTTTTGCTATTGGCGCAACCGAAAACTCTGGTTGCTCTTTTCCATCCGGTCTCCCAAGATGACATATTATCGATATCGTTTCAGCACCCTTTTCGAGAATTTTTCGAAGAGTTGGGAGTGCCGCATCTATTCTTTTTGCATCTCCGACTTTGTCATCTTCAATCGGTACATTAAAATCAAATCTTATTAAAACCTTCTTGCCTTTAAAATCAGCCCTGATAAGTTGGCGGTGATTGGGGATTCTTAAAATTCTTTTAGATTGTTCGGCCACTTTTTACCTCAGATGATATTTGGCAAATCCTAATAAATTCACTCGCTTTTATCGAAGCAGTTCCAACCAGCAATCCGTCGACTGATGGCTGAAGCATGTACTCTCTGACATTTTTACTTGAGACAGACCCACCGTATAAAATTTTTATGTCTTGTGCAATATCAGAAGAAAATTTCTTGCTTAAATGATCCCTAACTATGTAACAAATTGCTGCCGCATAAGCCCCCTCGGCAGCATTTCCAGTTCCGATAGCCCAAACTGGTTCGTAGGCCAAGACTACACGTTTAAGCATATCCTTGGGAACTTGGGATAGTGCCTTGTCTATTTGAAACAAAATCCCGCCTTCTCTCGACATCTTTGATACTTCTAAGTTAAACCTGTCCTCCAAGTGGAATCTTTCCTTTTCCCCAACACAGACAATTGGTATAAAGTTCTCTTTTAGTACAAAAGCGGTTTTTCTTGCCACAACATCATTGGTTTCACCAAAAAAGCTTCTTCTCTCGGAGTGACCAATGATAACATAGCGGCAAACCCCCTTAAACATATCAGCTGATACCTCGCCGGTAAATCTGCCTTCCTTTTCCCACATAGAATTTTGTATACCAAAGAATAAATTCTTTGGTTTTGTTTTTAGATATTCAAAAAGCGGATAAACAAATGGCACCGGTGGACACAAAACCACGTCAATATGTTTTACACTCTCGACGCCTCTGCTAATTTGGCTAGCTAAAATCATAGCCTCGGAAAGGTTACAATTCATTTTCCAGTTTCCGGCTACCAGTGGATAATCTATCATTCCCTCCCCTTGATAATTTCTTTTAAAGAAGTGCGATTATTTCCCTTAGGGTAATTGCAGCGATTAAAACCATAAGAACGATGAATCCAACCATATGCAAAACGTTTTCGATTTCTGATTTAATAATCTTTCGCCTTGCAATTCCCTCGGCTAGTATAAAGACCGCTCGCCCTCCGTCTAGGGCTGGCAACGGCAAAATATTTACTAAACCAACATTTATTGACAAAAGCGCAGCAAATTGGATAAGGTAGCCGATTCCCATCTGGACCGCTTCGCCAGTGATATTAAATATCTTGACCGGACCCGCAATGTTTTTGCCTACTTCGCCGGGTACAAAAATATGTGTAATAAAACCCCAGAGAAGTCCAACGATATACCATGTCGTTAAGGTAGCATCCTTAAACCCAGCTGCGATTGCCTTGAAGAAGGGTAGCTTGACTTTCGAAACATCGGCTATTGCCGCCCCCAAAGGCCCGTCTTCGTTTGATGATAGTTGGATATTTTTGCTTATGGTGCTACCTTCTCGCAAAATCTCTATTTGGACTATCTTTCCACTACTTAAATGAGTGAAATTTGAAAATTCAGATGCGTCTGTAAATCCAACAACTATATCTCCCTGCCTCAGATCGGCTTTTTGTGCTGCAGAATCGGCTTTTATTTCGGCGATTATAACTTCAGACTCCTTGTGCCCACCTAGTTTTTCAGGGTCCAGTCTTATCGGGGTTGTTCCAATCATAAATCCGATGGAGAGCAGGATACCAGCTAAGATAAAGTTCATCAGAACCCCGGCGACAACAATAGCGAGCCTATATCTAGCTTTTTTGCTTGAAAAAGATCGCTCCGATTCAGAACTTTTTTCCTCACCAAGCATTTTGACATATCCTCCAAACGGAATGGCATTGATGCAATATTTAGTTTCTCCATATTTTTTACAAAATAATTTTGGTTGGAAACCGAATGCAAACTCTTCGACTTTAACGCCCGAGAGCTTTGCCATAGTAAAATGCCCTAGTTCGTGCACAAAAACCAGCAAGCTAAGTATTAACAAAAAGGCAAGTAGTGTCAGAAAAAACATTAAACTGCCCTCAATTCATTTTCTTTTTCTAGAACCTGAGATTCGATTTTTTTGTTGTACTCATCAATAATGTCATTAAGCTCTTTTTCGGCCGAATATCGGTCGTCCTCCGTCACCTTACCGTCTTTTTCTAGTCTTTTTATCTTCTCCCACACATCCGACCTGGAAGTTCTGAGAGCTATTCTGCCCTCTTCACCCTTTCGGTGGATGCTTCGCACCAACTCATCTCTTCTTTCCTGGGTCATGGGGGGCAGTGATACTCTTATAACACTTCCGTCACTTGAAGCCGAAAGGTTCTGATCTGAATTTCTTAAAGCTAATTCAATATCGCCCAAAGCATTTTTGTCCCAGGGCTGAATGGAAATTTGAGTAGCATCTGGTGTGGACAGTGTTGCCATCTGTTTTAGTGGCGTTGTTGATCCATAATATGAAACCAAGATATTTTCGACCAATCCGGTTGATGCTCGTCCAGTTCTGACTCCCGCAAAGTCCTCTCTTAATTTTTGTATTATTTGCTCAAATTTTTGTTTTAGGTTCTTTAGTTCTTGGGTATACACAAGACCTCCATAAATTTAATCCACTAGTTATAATCTATCAAAACTAGCGTTTTTTACAATCTGTGATTATTATGAGAATCTAGCTCTTGTCCTGCCCGATAATAGTACCAATTTTCTTTCCTTCGACTGCTTGCTTTAAGCTACCCTTTTTAAAGTAGTCAATGACAATGATCGGAAGACTTTTTTCTCGGGCCAACGATATGGCTGTGGCATCGAGTACTCTTAAATTTCTCTTCAGCACTTCGCCATATGATAATTCGGAATATTTTACTGCTCCCTTTTCAACCTTTGGGTCTTTATTATAAACTCCATCAATATTTGACGCCTTTATCATAATGCCGCAATCTAGTTCGATAGCTCTTAAAACTCCGGCTGTATCGGTCGTAAAAAATGGACTCCCAATTCCTCCGGCACAAATAACGATCCTGCCTTTTTCCATATGGCGAATCGCTTTTCTTCTGATGTATGGCTCGGCGACCTTTTGCATCTCAATTGCCGAGAGAACTCTGGTAGCAATACCAACCTGTTCTAGTGCGTCCTGCAACGCTAAGGCGTTCATGACCGTAGCAATCATACCAATATAGTGCCCAACGGGCTCATCCATACCGTGCTTAGCGCCTGATGATCCTCTAAACAAATTGCCCGCACCGTTAACAATTGCGATATCACATCCCAGTTTTTTAACTTGAGCAATTTCTAAGGCAAGACTCTCTAGCGCTTCAAAATCGATCCCAGCCTCTCGGTTCCCTTGAAAGGCATGACCGGAGAGCTTTATTAGGACACGCTTGTATTTAGGGGTAGTACCCAACTTATTCCCCTAAAATATATTTTACGAAACGTTTTACTTTAATATTTTCTCCAGTCTTGGCAATGACCGATTGCAAAAGATCTTTGACCGTCTTCTCTGGCTCCTTGAAATATGGCTCATCCAGAAGGGCCTCAACCTCTTTGGCTTCAGAAGAAGCTACTTGGAGTGTAAGTTCGTGAACAAAATTTTTAAAATCGTCATTTCGGGCAACAAAGTCTGTTTCACAGTTTACTTCCACCATGCAACCGACTTTATTTAAGTGAATATAACAATCTACCAAACCCTGGGTAGTTTCTCTCTCGGAACGTTTTTCCGCTTTTTTCATCCCATGGGCTTTCAATATTTCAAGGGCTTTTTTTTCGTCACCTTTTGCCTCATCCAAAGCTCGCTTAACGTCCATAACCCCGGCGCCAGTTAGTTCTCTGATTTTTTTTATTTTCTCCATACAGTCCCCCGCTACTATTTTACAGTTTCTTTTTTTGCTTTTGGGGTTGGCTTTGGATCGAGTGCTTTTTCAGCTCTTTCCCCAGCTTCATCCGATTCAATCCTTTTTGACTTGAAATTTTGCTTTATTGTTTGATTAATCAAATTCATAATTAGAATAATTGTTGAGCGAGAATCATCATTAACAACAATTGGGTATTCGATTGATCTAGGATTTGAATTTGTATCGCAAATTGCAATTATCGGAACATTAGCTTTTTTTGCTTCATTGATAGCTATCAGTTCTTCTTTTGCATCGATGACAATAAGAGCGTCTGGTTTTTGGGACATCGTACTTAGTCCCCCAAAGATTTTTTTGGTTTTGGCTAAATCTTTTTCAATCTTGAGGCGTTCTTTTTTCTTTAGATGGTCAAGCTTGTTTTCAGACAAATCCTTTTCTGTCTTCATCATTTTCTTGATACTTTTGTCAACAACCTCAAAGTTTGTGATCAATCCACCCGGCCAGCGCTCGATAATATATGGCATCTTTAATTCGTCTGCCACTCTTTTGATCTCATCTTTTGCTTGCATCTTCGTGCCAACAAATATAAATTGGCCACCCTCTTGCGATACTCGCTGAATAAATTGAAGTGTAGTTTCGATTGATTTGATGGCTTTTTCAAGATCTATTACAGCGACTCTATTTCTATAGGTAAAAATGAAGTCTCTCGATCTTGCGTCAGACCTCGAACGTAGATGACCGAAATGGGCACCTGCTTTGTATAACTCTTTGATTGTTGGTAAATCTAAAACTTTTGGCATAAGTTGAAAGCCTCCAAAAACATTATATGGGAAAAACCCTAAAGAGTCAACTCTAATGGCAAATCCAAACTACTGTCTTTCCCTCAGAGAGCTACTATAGCAGGATATTTATATTGATCAAGAGACTTGAAGAATTTATTTTTTATGCTATCATAATCCAAGATCATGAAAAACGAAATACACCCAACTTATTACAAAAACACCAAAGTTACCTGCTCCTGCGGGGCTAAGTTTGAAATTGGCTCAACTATTCCTGAACTGAAAGTCGAGATTTGTTCTGCTTGCCACCCACTTTATACAGGTAAAAAAAGGTTTGTAGACACCGCAGGTCGCCTTGATCGCTTTAAAGCTAGGGAAGAGAAAACCAAGAAACTTCAAGCAAGTTTAGATTCAAAAAGAAAAATAAAAATACAAAAGCCTGAAGGTGAGACAGAATCTGAAAAAACAAAAGTAAAAGTAGAGGAATAAAACTGTACTGTTTTGCATGTGGCAGGCCAATTAAGGCCTGTTTTATTTAAAGCAAATTCTACATATTATAGTGTTATGGAAAACGAAAAAATCGAAGAGCTAAAAAGTAATCTTGAACTCCTTCAAAAAACCGAGGATGCTGATTTTAAAATATTAATTCAAGATGAAATAAATCGACTGAGCGACGAAATCCTTGGAACAAGCGAGGGGGATGAAAAAAATGCAATTCTAGAGGTGAGGGCCGGAACAGGCGGTGAGGAAGCGGAGCTTTTTGCTTCAGAGCTGGCAAGGATGTACTTTCGGTTTGCAGAAAAAAAAGGTTGGAAAGTTTCAATTACAGATAAAAACGAGAGCTCGATTGGCGGAATAAAATACCTAGTTGCAACGATTGAAGGTAAAGGTGTTTATGGCGAATTAAAATATGAGGCAGGCGTGCACAGAGTTCAAAGGGTTCCTAAGACAGAAAAATCCGGAAGGCTTCACACATCAGCCGCAACCGTAGCGGTGCTACCAGAAGTTGAAGATAAACAACTCGAGATAAACACAGAGGATATTAGAGTTGACGTATATCGATCATCGGGTCACGGCGGACAGTCCGTTAACACAACCGATTCAGCTGTCAGGATAACCCATATCCCTTCGGGATTGGTTGTTACATGTCAAGATGAAAAAAGCCAGATAAAAAATAGAGCGAAGGCCATGAAAGTCTTGCGGTCGAGACTTTGGCAAATAGAAGAAGACAAAAGAAAAGCTGAACGTAGTGAAAAACGCCTATCTATGGTTGGTTCTGGTGATAGAAGTGAAAAAATCAGAACTTATAACTTTCCCCAAGATAGAATTACCGACCACAGGATCTCCAAATCGTGGGGATATATTGAAAAAATTATAGATGGCGATCTTGACTTGATAATTTCAGAACTTAAAAAAGTAGATCACGAAAATCAAATTCAGGAACTCCTGAAAGATTAAAATGCCAAAGACGCTCTCTGATTTGATCCAGTCATCAAAGATTGGATCACAAATGTCCGAAGAGATTTTTGAAGAAATAGCTGGAATCTCAAAAAAAGATATTTTTCTAAAAAAAGACGAGTTTATAGTTTCAAAAGTTATAGAGAGAAAGTATCTAGAAATCGAAAATAAAATTCTTGTGGGAGTCCCATTACAATATGCACTTTCCTATGCTAATTTTTTTGGCAGGAGGTTTAGCGTTACCGAGGGAGTGTTGATTCCGCGCCCAGAAACAGAGGTTTTGGTTTCAGAAGCAATCAAGTTTATTAAATCGAGAAGTTCGTTAAATAAAATGGCTTGCAAAAAGCTGCGAGTGGTTGATATAGGAACGGGATCTGGGTGCATCGCAATCTCACTAGCAGCCGAAACCGAAGAAATTAATAATAAAGATTTTAATATTGTGATATTTGCATCCGATATTTCTCCCGACGCTCTTCTCGTTGCAAAAAACAATGCCAAATCGCACCACGCTAAAATCCGATTTGTGCTCAGTGACCTCCTGGAAAATCAAGATTTACCAGAAATTTTTGATCTTGTATTAGCCAATTTGCCGTATTTGAGGCCAGATTATCTTAAAAAAAATATAAGCCTAAAATACGAACCAGATATAGCTCTAAATGGAGGGGCAAACGGTCTAGCAATAATTGATAGGTTAATCGATACGCTTAAAACCAAACTAAGCGACGATGGCATAGCTATTCTGGAGATAGATCCCGGGCAAGCTGAAGCTATCGCGGAAAAACTAAAAACAACAAGCCTCTCCTTTTCATTTATAAAAGACCTAAATTCGAGAACAAGGTTCGTCCAAATAGAGAATAATTAACTCGGCGTCATCTCACCAAGTTTTACTTTTTGGTCAAATTCCTTACCTTGGCGAAGAATCCTTAAAGTTACTTCGTCCCCGGGACGATACTTGGAAATAAGGCGCCTTAAAGACATGCCGGGGCCAATTTGATCATTATTAATTTTCAAGATAACATCACCCTCTTTTATACCCGCAGATTCCGCTGGTGACCCCTTTGACACCGCCGCTACTCCATTAGCCTCATCTCCCATAACCAAAGCACCCTTGTTAGCCTCTATACCTTTTATTGCAGCGACTTTTTCATCAACTAAGGCTGATCTGACACCAATATAAGGTCTGACAATTTTGCCATTTTTCTGTACTGAATCAATGGCTGTCTTCAAGGAATTAATTGGTATTGCAAAACCTATTCCCTCGGCCTGAGTCTTGGAGGCCGTTGCTGTATTAATTCCTATAATCTGACCCTTCAGATTGACAAGAGGACCACCAGAATTTCCCTGGTTGATTGCAGCGTCTATCTGTAATAAGCCCTCCAGTTCCTCAGAACCATTTCCCCCCTGATCGCTTGCAGTTAGGTTTCTTTCTTTTCCGGATAGAACTCCAACCGTTACAGTATTTTGAAACTCTCCCAAGGCGTTTCCAATTGCAATAACCTTCTGGCCAACATCCAGACTGTCGGAGTCCCCATATTCCATAACTGGTAGATTTTTTGCGTCTATTTTTAATATTGCAAAATCGTTGAATGGATCTTTGGCTAAAATAGTGGCTTTATATTTTTTACCGTCTTGAGTGATTACAGTATATTCTGCGCCCTCAACACTTGCCACGTGTTTATTCGTAGCTATTAACCCATCAGAAGTTATTACAAAGCCAGATCCCCCGCCTTGCTGACGCTGGACTGACTTTTCGGGCGCAGAAAATGGGTCAAAACTGAAAGGGTTAACAATTTCAACGTCCTTCGTAAAAACAATACTGACGACTGACGGGGAGTCCTTCTTTACCGCATCAACGACAGCCGAGTCTTCCTTAACGGTAATATTTTCAACTTTTCCCAATGATGGAAGTGGAATGCTGGAACCATTTTGATCAGTCTTTATACCGATGCTCTTTTGAAGAGTGGGCGAGGTAGCAACTAAGGCAATTCCTCCGACACCGCCCATAACTCCAGTTATAAAACTCAAAATGGCCAGAAAAGTTACTAAAGGTTTTATTTGTTCGTTCATATTTCCCGTCCTTTTATTTTTGTATACCAATTATACAACAATATTATTTCTCTTTTTCGGAGTCTTTTTCAACATTATATTGGGCAGATATTTTGCCCATTTGATACGACACAAGCACAGCTAATACCGTCACTATCACGGCGTATAAGAGCTTGGATTTAAGGCCCTGGCCAGAAGTAACATACCTGTTGATCGCATCTTTTACTGCTTCGTTCCAGGCCAAAGCAGCAACTAGACCAAAGGCCGAAGCAAAGAGGGTTGAAAAAGTTTTAACGCTTTCCGCTCTTAGCTCTTGAGCTAGCTTTTTTTTATCAATCTTCACTTTTTCGCTCTGCATTCTCCCCTCCAATACTTTTTATTAATTGATCTCGTGCTTCACTTGGCTCGATTGCTCCACCAGACTCCCTAACAACCTGACCTATTAAAAATCCGATAACTTGAGTTTTACCCGACCTATACTTGTTTACTACCTCCGGATTTTCTTGAATTGTTTTGTGAACAAGTAACTCGCACTGCTCAACCGATGGAATGTCTCCGGGATTATTATCTAATTTACCGCTTTCTAGGATTTTTCTAATTTTTGATGAAGATAAGTTTTCCGATTTTATTTTTTTCGCGAGGTTTATCAAGAAGTCTGAATCTTTATCTCTTGCACTCTTTTCGTGCACCAAAACTTTTCCCAGCGTTGGCTTGATTTCATCATGAATATCCGATTTTTCAATTATTTCAAGCATCCATTTATTCTTAGCAATTATATCAGCCTCATCCTGAGGAATTCCTGAATTTATAAGATCTTGTCTTTTTTTCGCTGGTAAATCAGATAAGCCCGATTTTAACTTCTCGACATCTGCGTCGGTTGTGATAAAGGGCGGTAAGTCAGGTTCTGGGAAGTATCTATAATCCTTGGCCTCTTCTTTATCTCTCTGGATAAAGGTTTTGCTGATCTTGCTATCAAAACCGCGGGTTACCTTCTTCTTATTTTTAGGCCAGTTTGGGTATTCACCCCTCAGTCTCTCTTCTTCCACGGTGAGCGCTTTCTCAACAAATTTGAATGAGTTTAGATTTTTTATTTCGACAATTTCCGACATTGCATCAGTGGATTTCACTGAGATATTTGCATCACATCGCAAATGTCCCTTCTCCATGTCTGCATCTGATACTCCAATTGATCTCAAGATAATCTGCAGCTCCTTCAGAAAACCTCTTGCTTGCACAGGACTTTCAATATCTGGTTCTGTAACAATTTCCATCAAAGGAGTACCGGCTCTATTTAAGTCTACGATCGAATTATTACTTCCCTCAGGATGGACCAGTTTCCCCGCATCTTCTTCTAAGTGAATTCTATTCAGAGTAACAGTTTTTCCGTCGACATCGATACACCCTCCAACACAAAATGGCTGGTCATACTGGGAAATCTGGTAGCCTTTTGGTAAATCCGGATAGAAATAATGCTTTCTGTCGAACTTTGAGACTTTTGGAATCATCGACCCTAGAGCTATCCCCGTTTTAAGCGTCATTTCAATAGCCACTTTATTTGCAACGGGCAGAGTCCCAGGCATGCCTAGACAGATTGGGCAAATAACAGTATTTGGTTCTTTGTCTTGCGCATTATTGTCACAACTACAAAACATCTTGCTTTTTGTTTTAAGCTGAACGTGAATTTCAAGCCCAATTTGAGTTATAAGTTCTTCATTCATTTTTAAATGCTCCCAAAGATACTAAAAATTTCTTCATTTTCCACAGAACTTCGTTCGCGCGATTATCATCGAAACCATGATCAAATTCATGAACAATTTGATTTCTGACTTTATGTGCATCCCACATTGCCTGATAACTAGATCTATCGACAATTTTTTCGCAGCGACGTAACCTATCGGCCATTGACTCACCCTTTATTCCCGCACGCTTTAGCACTGTGTCAACCAATTTATCAGCTTCTATTATCGCCATTTTCGGCTCCATTGCCTCAACATCTGCCCACATTTTTGAAAGTTCACCCCGGGGGAAGGCTTCAAACTGATTTTTCTTAAATACAAGATCGAAAAGACGGCCGATTCCCTTTTCCATCATTTGGAAAATCGCCCCCGCAGACTCTTTTTGATTGTTTCGATCTTTATTCATTTTATTAATTTATTTTCAATTAAATATTTGGGGATTAGCTTATAGTTGTGGTTTTTTATTAAGATTCAAAGCTTTTTCAAGTTGGTGCGAAACATTAAGGATAATCTGTTCGCCAAGCATTGGACCGATTATTTGAGCCCCAACCGGCAGCTCTATACCCTCCCTTTCTACGAATCCAACTGGAACTGAAATTGCAGGCACGCCCGCTGGATTTATCGGGACAGTAAAAATATCGCCCAAATACATTTGTACCGGGTTATCTGATTTCTCGCCAATCTTGAATGCTGGTGTAGGCGAGACAGGAGTAATGACGACATCAACTCCGCCAGCTGACAAATCAAATGCATTTTCAAAATCTTCTTTGACCTTCGTTCTTAGTTTCATCGCTCTGCGATAATAAGCGTCAAAATATCCTGCTGACAGAACATATGTTCCGAGCATTATACGACGCTTAGCTTCAGCACCAAAGCCCTGTCCCCGTGATCTCCTGTAAACGTCCTCTAGACTTAAATCTTCATTTTTAGATTTTGCATTTAAAATACTGTGCCCATATCTTATGCCGTCGTATCGCAGAAGATTTGAACTAACTTCAGCAGGCTGCAAGATATAGTAGACAGCTAAGGCATAATCAAGTGATGGCAAAGACATCTCTACAATAATTGCCCCCATTTCTTTCAATTTTTCGATGGCATTGTAGATAGCGTCTTTCACGTCGCTATCAATTCCTTCAGCGAAATACTCTTTTGGTACCCCCACTCTCAGCCCTTTTATTTCTTTATCTAATAATTTTGAATATTCCTTTACTGGTTCATCCAAGGTTGTTGAATCTAAAACATCTTTCCCCGCAATTATTTCAAGAATTAAGGCTGCGTCCTTAGTAGTTTTTGCAATTGGACCTATAACGTCCAAGCTGGATGCCATAGAAATAACTCCGTATCTAGATACTCGTCCGTACGTTGGCTTTAGTCCTACAACTCCACAAAGGCTGGCTGGGTGTCTGATTGATCCACCAGTATCCGTACCTATAGCTCCCAGACACATGTCAGCTGCGACTGCCGCGGCTGATCCCCCTGATGAACCGCCAGGAACACGCTTAACGTCCCACGGGTTATGAGTTATTTTAAAATCTGAATTCTCCGTGCTTGAGCCATGAGCAAAAGCATCTAAGTTAGTTTTTCCAATTATAATTACTCCAGCTTCTTTTAGCTTTTTAACCACTGTCGCATCATAAGGCGGAACAAAACCTTTTAAAATATTAGAAGCTGCTGTTGTCTCTATCCCCTTGGTGCAGAGTAAATCCTTTATTGCGATCGGTACACCGTCGAGACGACCAAACGACTTACCAGCTTTCCTTCTATCGTCTGATTCTTTCGCACTCTTTAGAGCGTCGTCTTTTATAACTGTTATAAAAGCTTGAATCTTCGGCTCAACATTATCAATTCGCCTAAAAACTGCCTTGCAAACATCAACGGAGCTCATCTCGCCATTTTCTAGCATATTTGATATTTGAGAAATTGAAAACTCGTTAAAATTCATTATTTTCCTTCTAAAACCTTAGGAACAATTATTAAATTTCCATCCCTGTCGGGAACATTTTTTAGTAATTCGTCTGTCGTGCAACATGTTGATTGTTTTACACACATCACTTGGTCGTCTCTTTTTACATTACTCAAGCCTGTAATTTGCGATGTTTCTTCGACTTGGGTTAGGTCAATATCGTCAATTTCTTTAAACATCTCCAATACATCAGAAAGCTGAGCTGTATATTTTTCAACTTCCTCCCCAGTAAGATCAAGGTTGGCAAGTTTCGCTACATCCAAAACATCTTGCTTGTTTAGCATTTTTCCTCCATTTGTATCCTATCATTTCAAGCATAATTATTCAATTGAATAATTAAAATGCTTTAAAAGTAAACAATTAGGAAATCAGTCTTGTAAACTCTTTTTCATCTAGGACTTTCACACCATAATTTTTAGCTTTTTCAAGTTTACTACCTGGCTCATCGCCGACAACGAGAAAGTTTGTCCTTGGCGAAATAGAAGTAGACGCTTCGCCACCGTACTGAATAATTTTTTTATGAGCTTCTTCGCGCGTCATCGTTTCAAGTTTGCCGGTTACAACGAACGTCTTCCCTTCCAATTTATTTTTTAAAATAGGGGAGTGATAATTTTTTATTTTTACACCAAACTTTTCAAGTTTTGAAATAAAATCAAGATTATTCTTGTCGGAAAGATAGTCAACTAAAGAATTTGTAACCTCATTTCCAACCCCATACATCCTGAACTCTCCCCCACCCGCTTGTAAAAATTTTTCTATACTTCCAAAATTCTTTGCAAAATCAATTGCCATTTGACTGCCGATATGTCTGATTCCAAGAGCATAAATAAATCGGTCTAGAGAAATTTCCTTTTTTGCTTTTATCGAGACGATCACATTTTCGGCAGATTTTTCCGCAAATCGTTCAAGTGGTTCAATATCCTCATTTTTCAGAGCAAAAAGATCAGCTGCATCTTTTACCAAACCCTCCTCGATTAGCTTTCCAATGATTTTCGGACCAAGCCCATCGATTTCGAATGCACCTTTAGACACGAAGTGCTCGATTTGCCGCCTTTTTCGCGTAACACAATTTTGATCAGCACAATACCAATCAACTTGACCTTCTTTTTTGACAACTTTACCGCCACAGATAGGGCAGGATTTCGGCATTGAAAATCGCTTTTCGCTGCCAACCCTCATTCTCTTTATTACCTCTTTCACCTCCGGAATTACGTCTCCAGCTTTGTGAATAACAACTGTATCACCAATCCTTATGTCTTTTCTTTCTATTTCATCGGCATTATGGAGAGTTGCTCTCGAAACGGTTGAGCCGGCCACTAATGTTGGTTCGAGTTGTGCCACGGGCGTGAGCTTTCCTGTGCGGCCAACTTGAACCAATATATCCCTTACGACACTAGTCGCTTCTTCGGCTGCAAACTTATATGCTATCTGACCCCTTGGTGCCTTACCAACAACGCCGAGTTGTTTTAAAACATTTTTGTTATTAACAGTAATAACGACTCCATCAGTCCAAAACGGCAATTTAGTTCTAGTTTTTTCCCAGTGTTTCAAATATTCGATAACATCATTTAGGTTTTTGCAAAACTTATCGTGTTCGCCAACATAGAATCCAATTTTTCGTGCTAATTCGTGCTCATCACTGTGAAGCTTCAGACTGTTTTCTGAAGCAATAGCGTACATGATAAACTTTAAGTTCCTGCTTGCTGTTACTTTCGAGTCAAGCTGTCTAATCGAACCAGCAGCAATGTTGCGTGGGTTTGCATAAATTTGTCCACCAGATTTCTTTTGAAGTTCATTTAATTTTAAAAATTCTTTTGTCGGAAGATACACTTCTCCTCTTATTTCTAATCGCTCGAGATTATGATTCGATCGTAACCTTAAGGGTATAGACTCGATTGTCTTTAAGTTTTGCGATACGTCCTCACCTACTTTCCCATCTCCTCGCGTTGAGCCTTGAGCTAATGTACCGTTTTCATAAACCAAAGCTACTGCCAAGCCGTCCATCTTGAGCTCACAAAAATATCCGGATGACTCAACTTTGCTTGGTCCCACTATCTTGATCAGTCTATCCTGCCATTTTTCAAGATCTTCCCTGGAGAATGCGTCGTTGAGCGAAAGCATCGCTACTTCATGACTAACCTTTTTAAACTTATCGAGAGCCTTACCGCCAACTCTTTGAGTTGGAGAGTCAGCTGCAATAAACTCGGGATGTTCTTCTTCTAATTTTGAAAGTTCGCGTTTTAGAGAATCATCAATTGCATCAGAAACTCTCGGCTTATCCAAGACATGATAAAGATATCTATTCTCCTCAATTTCGCGACGAAGTACCTCAATTCTTTTTTTCGCTTCGGTTTTATCCATATTTTTACTTTATCATATCTTTAAGTCTTTTTATTCTCTCCCTAATCGGTGGATGTGTAGAGAATACTATCGAAAACCACGACTCTTCTTTGGCAAAATTGGTTTTTCTATCTGCTCCAAAGGGGTCGGCAATAAATAAATGCGCTGTCGCGCGATTAGTACGTTTTAAGTTTGACTTATTTTTAGATATTTTATCAAGCGCAGATGCTAAGCCTTCTGGATATCTGGTAATCAGGGCTCCGGTTGCATCTGCTAGATACTCTCTTCGCCTTGAAACAGCTAATTGAATCAACGTCGCTGAAATCGGTGCGATCACCCACAAGACAAGTGCTATAAGTAGCATCCACGCACCGCCATCGCGGTTGTCATTGTCTCTCGAACTCCAGAAGCCTATTCTCAAGCCCCAGTCGGCCAATAAAGCGATCAAACCGACTAGTACCACTATTACCGTCATCAACCTAATATCGTAATTTCCTATATGAGAAAGTTCGTGAGAGATTACTCCCTCCAATTCAGTTCTATCTAGCTTTTCCAGAAGACCAGACGTGACTACAATGACAGCATTTTTTGGATCACGACCAGTGGCAAAGGCATTTGGCGATAGATCTTGTATTATAAATATTTTTGGCTGAGGTAGTCCTGCTGCAATACATAAGTTTTCTACTATTCGATATAACTCTAAATAGTCTTCTCTTTTTGTCTGTTTGGCACCGGTTGTAAGAAGGGCGATTTTATCAGAATAATAGTATGATGTGATCGACTGAAAAACTGCAATAAATATTGCTATTAAAATAATCAGGGTAGAATCATAAAGTATAGAAAAAACATACCCAATTCCAATTACAAACAAAACAAAAATACTCATTAGAAACCAAGTCAAACGAACATTTGCGGAAATCTGCTTATACATAGTAAGACTAATTTAGTACAAAAGAAACAATTTTTCTAGTTAACCGAAATAATCTGTATATTCGTTGTCTTCCCGTCGGATGACACTATAACAATGGGAGCGTTCGTTGAATTTTTTTGAGTGATAGTCTTTTGAACTGTCGTCCCGATAGTTTCCTGCCCGATAACAGCGTTTACGCCAAATTCTTTCCCGTAATAATTGACAACATCATCAACAGAATTTTGGGTAGTGAATAGGCCCGTTGTCATTGTCTTGTCCCCAGACTTCATTTGGCCACCACTAGTCTGACCCTGTATTTCCTGCGCACCAGGATAGATACTGACACCAAAGTTGAATGAGGAAACATTGTCCATCTCGTTAATGCTTGACTTAGTATTTCCTTGCGTTATATCATAACCTGACGTTGTTTTTGTCACCTTTGGCTGGGGATTTAGAGCATCACCCAAATAATATCTGTATAACAGATATCCGGAAACACCAAGTATTATCAGTACTAATACAGCTATTAAAAATTTTTTCACATCCCCTCCGAAACGTTTTTTACATTTCTACTTTTGGTGCCGTCTTGATTGCTTCCTTTTGCGACGCCTCTACCTCAAACAAATCCTTAGCCGAGAATTTGAATGAGTTTGCGATAATATTGCTTGGAAACGTCTTAATTTTAATATTATAGTCACGGACATTTGCGTTATAGAACCTGCGTGCTGCTTCAATCTTATTTTCAGTGTCGGATAATTCATCCTGCAGTTTCATAAAGTTATCGCTTGCCTTTAAATCTGGATAGCTCTCAGCTACTGCAAAAACTGATTTCAGTGCGCCTGTCAATACATTCTCTGCTTTTTGTTGAGATTTAACGTCCTTAGCAGAAATTGCATCAGCTCTGGCTTGTGTAACTTTCTCAAATAGCTCTTTTTCGTGTTTTGCATAGCCTTTAACCGTATTAACAAGGTTTGGAATAAGATCCAGTCGCCTCTTAAGCTGAACATCGATGTCGCTCCACGCTTCTTCTGTACGAGTTTTTAACGAAACTAGACCATTAAAAACAGCAATGATATAAAGCAAGAAAACTACTACTACCCCGAGCAAGACCCAAATAACTATCATATTTTCTCCTATCTTTTTAACGAAAGTATATCAGAAACCAAAGCTACCGGAAGACACCGGAGTCAGTGTCGAATTGGCTGTATCAAGCACTGATCCATTTTCGGCCGTCACCGACTGGGAAGTTGAGGCATAAGCCGGAACTGTCTCTGGCGTGACTGTATAAATCGCCTTATCTCCTTGAACCTGTGCGCTAGAATCAGAAACATTCTCCAGAACAGCAGTCAAAGCAAAGGTTTTACCATCAGATGACTTATAGGCATAAAACTTTACAGTATCTGGATCTGCAGGTAGACGTGATAAATAGTTCGGTACAAGCTCTTTTTCGAGAAGATTACCTGGAGAATTAAGATTTACTAACTCACTAGACATCGGATACATGCTACCATTGCTCGCCGCATAGCTAATAAGCGCTTGTTGGATCTGCATTAAGTCAGTCTTTCTCTGTTCATCCAAAGCAAACTGAGCGACTGCAGTTTGGCTGATAGAATCATTTGCAATTGGGCTTGATATCGCAACGCTTTCGCCGACTGGCGTCTCAACTGTTTTAGGTTTTGCAAAAAATATTGAATAAATCGAGTATCCAGCTAAGGCAACGATTACAACGATCGCAACAATGCTTAACACACGATAGGATTTTGCTGGTGCTGGCGGTTTTTGCATTGAAGTTATTAAATCTTCAGATACTGCCTTGCCTCCAGCATTCTCTGTACCACTTCCCGGCGAAGAAAACACAGGATTGGGGTCTTCGGCTACTGGGTTAAATGCATTGTTTGGTTGCTCAACATGAGATAGGTCAACAGTTGGGGCAGGTGGCAAAACTTGGCTATCCCCCTGAGCTGAAGCAGAAGAAGCAGAGCTGGTCTGGTTGTTTTCGTTTAGGATACTCTTGAGAAAATCATCTGTGTTTGGCGCAGGAGAGGAATCGTCTGGTGCCACCTTGTCATCAGTGTTATTAAGTGGTGTTGGGCCTACGGTAGTATTAGTCGTGCTCACCGCAGGTTCCGCGGCAACAGTTGGCTGCCCTGGGTTATCTATCCCATTTAGACCACTAGGAGAAGAAATAGGGCCTTTTCTTTCGACTTCGTCAGTTGCTACCTCAATTGGCGATCGAACCTGGGAACTAGAAAGCGGAGATAGTCCCTGATCTTTTGTGCTATCCAAACCACCCAAAGAGCTATTAGAAACATCTTTCTTTACACTCTCCCTCAAAGGATTACTTCCAAACTGATCAGGCATTGCCCCTCCTTGTATAGCATAATAATACCACATTTGCCTAAGTCAAGCACTGACTATTTCCTTATTTCTTGCAATGCTCTTTTTAGGATAACATCATCTTCACTGAATAAAGCGTTTTCACCCTCTTTTACTTCAATATCTGGAATAATTCCATTTTTGTCTATACTCAGTCCGCTTGGCGTAAGCCATTTAGCAACAGTTATCTTTACAGACGACCCATTCGAAAGAGACTCTAGTTGCTGAACGGTTCCTTTTCCAAACGTTTTTTCGCCTATTATTTTTCCACGTTTATTATCTTTTATCGCCCCGGCTAAGATTTCTGAAGCAGATGCACTGCCACCGTTAACCAAAACAACCAAATTTACTTGTTTTAATAGACCTCCTGCTGAAGTTTTCTCTTCATTTTTTCCTGTTTTACTATCTTCGAATACAACAGTTGTTCCTTTGGGAAATAGTTCCCCAGCAACATCGATCGCTCCGTCCAGGAGTCCCCCTGGATTGTTTCTCAAATCAAGAACTACGTTGTTAATATTTTTGGAGGAAATTTCTTGAGCAGCTTTTATAAAATCTTCTCTTGTATTTACACCGAACTCATTAAGCTCGATTATGGCTACATCCGAATCAAACTTAAGCTCGACGGTTTTAACTTCAAGTTTTGCTCTTTTTATTTCAAAAGTTCTAACCTTGTCTTCACTCCCTCGAATAACTTCGATCTTGACAGTTGTATCCTCTGGTCCTCTGATCTTAGATACAACCTCGTCTAGAGAAAGATCGATAGTTTCAGCGTCACCAACCTTCACGATCTTGTCTCTTGGCTTAAGACCGGCCCCTTCGGCAGGGGAGCCCCTGAGTGCTGCAATAACCGCTGGAATACCATCTAGTACGCCAATCCTTATCCCGATACCTTCAAGTTCTCCGGATAATTCGTTTTGAAAATCTTTGGATATTTGAGGTGGTAAGAACGCGGTGTATGGATCTCCTGTTGAGCCAAAAGCACCAGCTATTGCACCATAAAGATATTTCTCAGAATCGATGTCCCCAAGATAACTGGCTTTTATCTTATTATATGCCTCCCAAAAAAGATCAAAGTTGACATCTTTCGGTCGGCCGAGGTCGCGCTTGACTATTTGTGGCACATAATTTGGCCCTAGAGATACATTCTTATTTCCGATTAGGTATCCAACAAAACCCGACAACATTATTGCAGCAATAAATGACACAAAAAAAGATACTTTTAAGCGATTTGTCTTTTTCATACATTGATAGAATAGCAAAAACAGATGCTATTTCCTAATAGAAGATTTAAGACGTAATTTTAAAAAAATTACTAAAAAGCATTGCAACCGTAAGTGGCCCCACTCCTCCAGGAACTGGTGCAAGATTTATGCCCGGGGGCCAGCTGTTTTTGTCAATATCACCGACAATCTTTCCACCCTGCGAGATCGTACTTGCGTCGACAACGGTCGCCCCATCTTTAAATAGATTCGAAGAAAATATTTTACCGCCACCGGTTGCAACTACTACAATGTCAGCCGTGTGTATCTTTTTTTCGTAGTTTGGATCGTCTTTTTCTAAAATCGAAGCGTCACAACCCATCTCCTTGTAAAACCGATATAGTGGCCTTCCGACCAAGAATCCCCCACCAATAATCAAAATCTTTTTACCGCTTTTTTCTATTTTGTAAAAGTTAAGTAGTGCGTCGATAGCTAACACTGTTGGTGGCAACAAACCTCCGTCTTCACCCATTAGGTAGTGAAATCCATCAACATCTTTTTTCTTTACAATAGCGCTGGCCACTTTCGATCTGTTTATTGCAGGTGGTAGCGGAATTTGTACTAAAATACCCTTTATGGAGTCATCCTGGTTTAAATCTTCGATAACTTTAAGTAATTGCTCCTCGGAGGTATCATCTCCAAATTTTTTGACTTCAAAGGCAACCTTTAGTTCAAATGCAAGTTCTTGCTTTTTTTGAACATACAAGTTGCTTATCCTGTCATCCCCGATCTGAATTACCACAAAACGCCCATGGGGAATATCCATTTTTTTAGTTTCAGTAATAATATCTTCAGAAACAATTCTACCGTCAAGTATCATATTAGTTCGAAAACTCCTCAACAATTATAATTCCAGATGTGCCAAGCTGAAGAACACCTATCCCCACTCTTTTAAAAACTGGGGACTCAATATTTTCCTTGTGACTTTGACTTTGCATCAATCCATCGTGTGCCGCCAGCACCGTTGGAGCTAAAGCTAAGTTTTCTCCCATATAATTAAATTTCATACCGAGCTCCAATGCTCTTTGATCAGGAGTTCGCCCTTGTAGATTAATATGAGAAAATTTCTTTGTGCGAATTATTTCATCAGCATAGCTTACGGCCACAGCATCAAGAAGTTTATCTCTTTCGAGAGGATAGAGTCCTTTTTTCAATCGGGACTCGTTTGTAAGCGTGAAGACCTCATCGGCTAACTTTTGAGAAATAGAACCTTGGCGGTCACCGATGTTTAGTGTGATAGTTTCGTTATTTTCCTTGGGTACAATGATTGCCTTAGCGATCTCTTGATCAATTGATTTGAGAAACTTTTTTTTGTTTTTAGAATAGAAACCCCATTTGTCAAGATTTCTTGAAAGAACAGAATTGTTTACTGTTTTTATCGCCTGGGAACCGATAAGTTGTGGAATAATAAGAGTCAGAACTGCACAAACGCTTAGCGCATAAATTACGGAAAAGGGTATGGAAAGTAGCGAAGAAACTTTGTTTTCCCAGACTATAGGAATGTAAATCAGACAGGACATAAATATTCCCCAGAATATTATGATCAAAAGAGGAAAGACGACCAGGGGAGTAAAGACATTCTCACGCCAACCCCAATTTTGAATAACTGCAACACAAGGCTCAAGACATATTGCTGCAATGTATGATGAAAGTAGAAAGCTACCAAGCGATTTCAGAACAGACACTAGGCCGTCTTTAAAGAAGGCTATTGAAAAAATAATTGCAACAACAAACACACACGCATCGACAATATTCATATACTGATTTTATATCTTAATTTTACTTTTGGCGATAGTTTTCAATTGCTTTGCGGAGCGCCTGGTCACCAAGAACGGAACAATGTATCTTGCGGCGGGGGAGGCCACCAAGCTTTTCAACTATATCTTGAGCTGTGATTTTATTCGCCTCACCAAGCGACATACCTTGAGCCATTTCAGATAAAATACTAGTTGAGGCAATAGCCGAAGCACAACCGAATGTCTTCCACTTTAAATCCTCAATTATATCGTTTTCTACCCTTATCCATACTTTCATCAAATCGCCACAAGCAGGAGATCCAACTTCACCGACAGCATCGTATTTATTTTCGTCTATGTCATCAGTCATTACATTTCTCGGTTTAAAAAAATGATCCTCGACAGTTTTCGAATAAACCCACGACTTACCATCTATTTCTTTACCCGAATTTTCAGATTTAGTAATTTTTTTATTTGTCATTTTATCTTTTAACTTTTGATTTATTGACGGCACTCATCTCTCGTAACCTTTCGACAGTATCCGCAATTTTCTCTGCAGTATACTCTATGTCTTCCCTGCTAGTATTTCGCCCGATTGTAAATCTAAGTGAGCTATGCGCAGCTTCTCGCCCCTTACCTAGCGCCAAAATAACGTGGGAAGGTTCTAAAGTTTTTGAAAGACAGGCTGAGCCAGCCGAACAAGCAATACCTACTTCGTCAAGATACAATATCGCCGACTCGCCTTCAATACCATAAAAAGCAATATTGATATTATTGGGTAATCGCTTAGCCCTGTCACCATTTAATTCACTGTTTTCGATTTTTAAAAGCTTTTCGATCATTGAATCTCGTAGTTCATGCTCTTTTAAACCTGATTTTTTATCAATCAGGCGAACCGCTTCACCTAGGCCCACAATTGCCGGAACATTTTCTGTCCCAGGACGAATTCCTTTTTCCTGCTCACCGCCAAACAATATCGGATCAATCTTTACACCATTTTTTACAAATAGAACACCGATTCCTTTCGGGCCATAAATCTTTGAACCGTTGAATGTCAGCATGTCCACACCCAGTTTTTCAACTTTCATTTCCAAATATTGTGTTGCTTGACAAGCGTCGGTATGAAAAAGGGGATTCAGGGATTTTCTTGAAGTTCGGTACTTTTTAATTGTTTTTGCGATTTCTTCGATTGGTTCGATTGTCCCAATTTCATTGTTTGCATACATTATAGAAACTAAAATCGTCTCCGGTTTTAGCGCCTCCCCTACTTGCTTTGCCGAGATAAGACCATTTTTATCAACAGGCAAGTAAGTTATATCGAAACCCTCTTTCTCAAGTTGGCGGCATGAATTTAATACGGCTGAGTGTTCAATCTTGGATGTAATAATATGACCTTTTTTACATTTCCTAGCAAATCCCAAGATCGCCATATTATCTGACTCGGTTCCACCGTTAGTAAATATTATTTCGTCAGTAGTACAACCCAAGAATCGAGCAATAACGTTTCGCGCCTGATCCATGGCTGTTTTCGCCTCTCTTGAAATTTTATAAATCCCAGACGGATTTCCGAAAGAATCGTCAAAATAGGGCAGCATTTTCTTAACTACCCTCTTGTCGCATGGCGTTGTCGCAGCGTGATCGAGATAGATATTATTTCTTTTCATTATCGTAAAGCTTATTTAACATTCTGAAGCTTTGCGATTACTTCGTCAATTTTAGCAATACATTCATCGCAACGAACTTTTGCCGGCTCTTCGACCGGTTTTTTTGGCCTAATGATAGCCACCGGACGCGAATAACGCATAACCTCGTAAGCTTCCCCTCCTTCGACATCCTTCATGACGCGAGAAATCTGCGCCTGAAGTTGATTTATATTAATCGTCTTCATGGGAAACTTCCTGTTATTTTATGATTTTATATAACATTATACATAACTAAGAAATTGTCAAGGGTTTTTGTTTGTTTTAGCAGGCTCACACACTAATTTTGAGTGTGGAGATTCAGAGACCTATTGGGAAAACTAGCCCTAATTATATAAAAGTTTATTAAATTATTATTTAGTAGATATTTATTTTTATTCTTGATATCTTCAAGCCAAGCGGAAACAGCCCAAAAACATACTGGGAAGGTTGAGGTACTGCTTATGCCTGTTGCACAGCCGTTCATGGACGTTGCACTGTGCGGCACCCTCGAGACGAAGACGGTGGAGAGACTTGCGGCAACATGCAACGACATTCTCTCCGGAAGTTGCACCGTTGAGACCAGGCACCACTCGGCAACAAAAAGCGGCAAACCAGAGCTCCGCTTTTGGGCAGCCAGTCTGCTCGACTGTCGAGCTGCCTTCGCCACCCTCATCGAGCGAGGTGCGATCGAGCCCTCAATGGCTCCAAGCAAGGGCGAGTTCGTCTTCAGCGACGGGGTTCGTGTCACAAAACTGACCCCGTAGCGACAGAATCCCCGCTCCCACTCCCGGGCCGGCTCGCGCTAAACGAGCCGGCCCACACTGTTTTATTAAATAGAAAAAAATGTCTTTGCGTTTTTGGTTGTTTGAGAACAAACCTCTTCTAGACTGATATTTCTTACATTGGCAATTATTTTGGCAATCTCGATGATATATTGTGGTTCATTTCGAGAAGTATCTTCAGAGCGCAGTGGTTCCGGTACCAGATAGGGTGAATCAGAGTCGAGCATAATTCGATCAAGCGGTACTCGTTCAATGACTTTCTTTATTTTTCTATTTCCATAAGTGATATTACCCGTAAAAGATATAAAAGCTCCCAGAATTAGTATTTCTTGAGCAAAACCCCAATCTGACGAGAAACAGTGGAAAACCATCTTCGGCAGTTTTGAGTATGTTTTTAGAACCCCCAAGACATCCTCGTCAGCCTCACGATTGTGAACTATCAGTGGTTTTTCAATCTCTAGAGCAAGATCGATATGTTCTCTAAATAGTTTTTTCTGTTTTATAATTTCTTCTTCGTTTTTCAGATGGTAACGATCCATTCCCGCCTCACCTATGGCTACAACTAAATTATCTCGAGATAGCTCCTCGATAATTGGAAATTCCTTTATTTCATCTGAATGAACCGGATGAATCCCTACAGCAACATAAGCAAAGTTTTCTCCCAGCTTTTTATTAATGTTAGCGCAAACCAAAACAGCTTTTTCGCTTGTCTCAACATTGCTGCCAGGAATAACAAGAGCTTCAACGCCCTCAATCCTAGATCTTTGCGCAACACCTAAATAATCCTCGGCAAATGCCTTAAAGTTCAGATGGGCATGAGTATCAACTAATATCATTACCCCTATTCGGGCCAGACGTAGACCCAGTAGCTCTTGCCACCAGTTTTTAAGTTCATGTCGCCAGAGTGATCGAACGTGAGATTTTTTAAGGTGAAGGTTTTATCGGGGTCAGTTCCGTTTGGATCGGTGATTTCGTAAGCTTGGTCGTAGATCCTTCCTTCAGCGACTAACTCGCCAAGCTTTTTATTCTCCGAGCAGCTCAGATTGTTACAAGTAGTTTGCCCTTTTTTTGCGATCCTTACTTCGCGATCTGCATATCGTACTAAGGCATCATCTGTCTCGTAATAGCCATAACTTAGCAAAAACCAACTTCCACCAGTATTGGGATAAATGACCGGAACCTGGCCATCAGATGAAGTTGTGCTTCTCCTGCATAGCCCAACCTTAACATCGTCATTCCATTGATTTAAGCCGTAATATCCGACACCTACTTCTATCACCTTACCGTTATCAGCATTGCCCGTTAGCCACTCATAGGCGCCAAATTTGGGATAACTGTAAATAACAGAGGCAGAAGAGTGTCTTGAAGCATTGCAGACTTCCAATCCTTCGGAATAATTTCCGGATCCATAAAGTGAGCGAATATTAAAAGCGGTGAAAGATTTGGCTTTAAGTGTAACTTCAGTCACTTTTTGTCCTGGGACAGCAGTTGACGTCACAGATGATGTTGGAACACAGCTACAGGTTGGACATGACGGATATGCGTTTCTACTTGATGGGGTAACAGTGGCAGCCATTGTAGCAACAGGTGATCCGCCAATAGAATAAGCACAAATTTCAGTTTTCCCGGCTGGACAAATGGGATGCGTACACCCGCCGATTACCGTAGTCGTAGTAGTTGGAGTGGGTGTAACTGTGCCACCGCCAGATTCACATCTCTTCGTTGTTGGGTTAAAACATTTGCCAACTCCACAATCACAAAAATCTGTAATTGACATCGTACACATTCTCCCCTCAGAATAAGCGGGGCAATAGCCTGCACATCCGTTTGTTCCTCCGCTTTTCCAGGTTCCTCCGCTTAGGGCACAACCATAGTAGCTATTGTAATTACTTGTAGTGATGGCACCCGTAGTCTTGTCAGCTGAAACTTGGCTCCTCTGATAAACAGACATACCGATTGCGGTCATAACAGTAATAAGACCAATGATCCCGTATGTTATTAAAAATCCTTTTTTCAAACCTGCTTTCTTCATCTTTCCTCCGAAATATTAATAAAACTAAGTTGTTGGCGCTATACACTTAAAAAACTGAGGTGGATTGCACTGATTTGCCGGCAAGTTAGGCGCACAAGACGTTCCTTCTCTAACAATTTGATAAGCCATCCCCTCGGGGCACATACAGGGGAAGGGACTATTCCTAAGTTTTGTACCCTCGACATCCAATAAACAGGTTTTATTCCATGGTTTATCAGGATACTTACCCGAAAGATATATGTACTTATCAAGAGTAATCCCTGTCGATTCATTGAAGAGGCAACTTCCACCAGCATACGCTACCGTCCCTGGTTTATCTCCACATTTATCAAGCCCATTTTGAGTAAGCCATAGATCAATCTTGGATTTTTCTTGTGCTGATATTTCACCATCGGTAGTACCGTTATCGATCATGATTTGAGTAAGGATCGGGCCGGCTCTTCGAGTAAAAATCCATATAAATGAATCTGCTGGCACCTTACTGACGGTTGTTTGGCTATCAACACCGGTCACCTCCTTGACGGCCTCTGACCCAATCGAATGCTCGTTTAATATTGCAAATACTTTCATGCTTATACGATGATACTTAGACGACTGTGCATCTTGAGCTGAAATTATTGTTCCATCGGAATATTTAAAACTTATTTTAGAATACAAATCATTTTTACTGGCTGCATCTCCAGGCCATTTTACAAGATGCCAGCCAGGAATAATGTTTTTATTTGAAGTTGCCTTTGCAGGAGATATTGTAACCCTAAGATCACTAGAAGTTGGATTAAAAACCCAATATCCAAGAGGGTCGATAGCATGGAGGTTCTTGATACCACCAATAGAACTCAATCCCTGCTTCGAATACACCGTCCATCCAGATGTAGTATTGGGAAGGTTTGGATCATTATAACTAAATACGAAAATACCTGCTGTAAGAACTGAACTGAAGTTATCACCCGATAACTGGCTACTATCTAGCATGCTCCAACCGGGACTTATGATGAGCTCGCCTGGAGTGGGCGGATAAACCGGTGTTCGCGTCGGTACCGGGGGAACTGGAGGAACTGACGTTGCTGTAGTTGTTCTAGTTGGCGCGGGTGGTACAACTGGAGTTATAGAGGTTTGGGCCGATGGATCACTTGGCACCGGAGGCGTGACGACTGACGCTTCAATCGAGTTATTCTTTAAAGAATTTATTCCTAATAACAACAATCCGCCACCCGACAAAGCGAGCAGTCCCGCTAATAAAACAAAAAAACGTGGATCTCGTTTTTTCCGACGACTAACGTTTTCCTCCATCTCCTTTAGTCCCCTCATCGTTCGAATATTATTGTCAGTTTTTTTGCTTCAGTTTTATTTACAAAAACCTTTATCGTTTGGCCTGATAGCAATTCATTATTCATCCCCAAAACTCGATCTCCGTCATCGGACAGAAGTACGCTTGATTCAATTATACCGCTTTCTGAAGCTGCTTCAATCGATATTTTTTCATCATCTTTCACAATGTTTATATTTTTTAAAGCACTAACATTCCACGGAATTGAAATATTATTCCAGCTCTCAGTTCTTAAAGGAAAGGATTCTGTCTTATTTTCGGTTCGAACAACCGGAGAGCCAGTTTGATTCTCATCAGCTCCAACCTTGGTAAATGTAAAAACAGCAATAGAAGATATACCCAAAAAAGCTACTGCAGCTATCGTAAACTTAGCATTTTTATCCATTTGATACTTTTAATGTTATTTCATCTACTAGCATATCAAAAGAATTCAAGCGGGTATAGTTAAAATATCCTTTTATTTTTAATTCACCAGACAGATTTGAGGGGATCTTAAATTCGCGACTATATGTTGTTGTATTCCCTGGTTTTAGCTCTGTTTGTAGAGGCCAAAGAGGACATATCTGATATTTTTTATTTAATTCGCTGTAGATTATATTGTTCTTGCCATCCTTAGCTTCGATTCCGATTTGGCAAGGATCTTTCTCTTTTTCTGAATCAACAAAATGAGATATAGTGTCTTCGTTTTTAACCTTAAATTTTAAATGTAATACATCACCGGGCTTGAGTTTGGCACCACTTTCCTCTAAGTCAAATGCGATACTCGGCTTAACAAGCTCGATCCCTGATGGTTCCTCGAATAAATAAAACCAGAACACCGCGGATCCTGGTATTAAATCGCTTATCCTTTCGAACTCCCCCTTTGTACCCTCGAGGGGTAATTTGCTTACCCTGTAAACAGAATCGCTTCCCAATTTGTCGTCAATCAAACTCTGAAGTGATCTTGCGGCAGTCTCAAAACCTTGCCTTTTTTTAGATTTTTCAGAGATTCTTACTTTTATATCACCGAGGGTTGCATCGTGACCGGTGTCATTATACAACAAATTCCATCCGGTTCTTATCGAATGGGTTCCAATATCATCCGGAACTTTAAAATATCCGTCGAGCGGAATATCAACATTTTTGCTTCCCGAATTATAAAGTAAATATCCAACTCCAGGTTCTGCGATAAACCTTGATTTCTGGGGGTTAGTTAGCCAACCTTTTTCATCTTCGTTGTTATAGCTTAAGACTGACAAACCGTTTGCCGTAAATAGATCAAATTTCCGCCAATCAGAGAATCCAATAGGTACAATACCTGGCGGAACCCTGATTGATCCCGACTCATTAGCATTGATATTTTTTACTAAGTCTCTCGCCTGAGCATTTTGCCCAGTTTCCAGCAAATTTGGGATTGATGCAATACAATCATTCACTTTAAAGATTTTTAATCTCAATATTTCCGGGCTGGTTTCCGTATGAACATCACTTTTTTTTATATTAAACGAAAGAGAATTCGACGGTTTAAGCGTTACGTCATTCTTTATATCGGATATTCCCATCAGCTCTATTTTAAATTGAGGGAAAGTATATGTTTGACGACTATCATTGATAAATGAAAGGGTATAAAATTCATCAGTTTGATCGCTTACGACACGAAAGGACTGATTGTTAAAAGAGAGTACTCTATATACTTTCGCGATAGAAGATAAACTTTTTCTTTCAACATCAAATAAATCTGTCTGATAGAAATATGATGCCTTGCCGTCGCATATTTCCTGATAAGCAAGGGAGCGCCATCTGTCTGGAATCTGACCAGATAAAATCACGGCGACTATGCCTCCAACGGCAAGTAGTACAAGCATAAAACCTAACGCTGAAGAAAGCTTAGATCTAGATCTCAATTAGACTCTCCTTTTAGCTCCTAATTTCCCCAGGAGTATATCCAGTAACCTTGAGTGTGAGTTGTGTCGGTTGAACTAGCTCCAGGAATTTGTGCACCAGTCAGTCTAGCATTTACCGGAGCGCCAAAGGCTGTATCGGGATCGGTTGCTGTCGCATTTCTGATAAGCCAGATCTGATCGTAGACAACGGCTGCATCAACCAATTCCTTGATTGTCTTTACTTCTTCAGAACAGCTAGCTGTATTACAATCGGCGGATTGTCCTGCTTTGAGCATGCGAACCTTTTTTGACGCAACGTCAATTGGCGATGTCGAATTATTTGACAGGAGATTCCACCCCGGTTTAATAATCGGAACAGCACCATCATCGGTTTTTGTTTTGAATACTAGCGATTGACTACCAAAATCCGTTGAGGCATAATAGCCGACACCTGGCCGTAAGGTCGTAACATTAACCTTATGCTGGGTTGGTTGCCAATACTCGTCTCCGAACCAGTTATACTGCCATATAGTGACATTATTACTACTTCTCGCCGTGTCAACTTGGATAACGCCCCAATCACTCGGAACATTGAAGTAGGTGAATCCCCTCTGCAACGGGATAGTGTATCCCGAAGCTACTGGGCTAGGTGTTGGTGTTCTTGTTGGTGTTGCAGTTGTAGTTACGGTTGTGGTTGCAGTCGCAGTTGGTGTTTTTGTTGCCGTTGCCGTTATAGTCGCAGTCGGGGTTGGAGTTGGAGTTTGGACTACTGCCTCAACTGTAAAATATATTTTGGCATTTTGAGCGGCTTCGCGATAGTTGACCTTGATGATATGGTCGCCAGCTGTTAAAGCTTTGATCACAGTTTTGCGCCCTGCTGTATAGTTTGTCGTCACAAGTGCTGTTGTGTCGCTGTCGATATATACTTCCGAGCCATCATCTGATTCGAGAGTAAACTTATAGTTACCGGCTGTTGGGACATTGAACTTTCTGGCAGATTTGAATCCGACATAGTCGTAGATGTAATGCCCCGCTGTGCCAGTGCCTGTTCCATCGTTATAGAGATACCCAGCGTCCCAGTTTTTATCATATTTAGCAGTTGTTGCACCACCGCACCAATCAAAGGTACACTGATATTTTTCACCCCAGCGCAATAGTCCACCGGAATACTTTGATGGATCGGTTTGATCGACTAAGCACCAGTTTTGTGTCCAGGCTGAGGCTGAAACATCTGCAGCGTCTATATCTGGACAGTTTTCGGCAATTGGCTTATACGCTACCGTTACATATCCACCAGCACCAGGAGCACCATAGACTTTTGTTTGCCCTGAAGGTATTCCGCTTCCACCCTTTGCCTGGATCATAATACCCTGTGTTATATTGATATCATCAGGACTGGTTGCTGTCAGAACACCCTTTTCGGCTACGTTAGCAGCAAAGGCTGGATTATGCGCTATATAATCAGGGTGTGCACCTTCGGTTACATCCCCAGTTAAAACATTTGAATTTTGAAGGCTCTTGTTTGTAATTTCTATGAACACAGACCCGCCCGAACCAGATCCTGCACAAACAGCCCATGTGTCACAAGAACCTGTTGCTGGACCCGCGCCATTAGCTAGGATTGAAGTAGCGTTTGCTGAGGCAACCAAACTTCGTGTCTGCAAGTGTATAACGCCGCCTCCCTTACCGCCTGTTCCGACATTACTATTTCCATGACGCCACCTCTTAACACTACCACCAGATGAACCAGGTAAAACCGGACCCGTTGACGCATCGTATTTCACGCCCCCCAAAACAGCTGTCAGGACACTGGCGTTAGTTCTTCCGTTTGCACCCTTTCCTCCATGACCGGCACCCGCAGCAACAGAATATTCGTCGTAGGTTCCATGACTTGTACCCGCACCCGGTCCGTTGCCTTTACCACAGTTGCCAAGTGCACAATTAGCCGTAATTAAAGTTGGATCAGCACCGGGAAATCCTTTGCCCGAAACATCGATCTTGCCCCCCGGATCGATAGTAGTTGTACCCTTGACAATCAAATCTACTTTTTTATCAACACCAGATGTAGTCAGAGAAGTTTTGTCCGTCTGCACATCTGTGACTAGGATCGGATCGTGCGTGATAATTCCGCTGCTTGTCACTCTTAAACTATTAAACTTGTGTTGACCGCCAACGGTTAGTGTTGAAGCCACAACTATGTCTTTGTCTTCATAGCTGAGATTAGTTGGGGAAATTGTTGTTGGGGTTGAAATTGTAATGGCCGCATTTGTATCCGCATTGATAGAATTATTAAACGACCCCATTACAACACCAGCCGCCATCACTACTACACCGAGTGCAACGTAGCCCAATACAAATCCCTTATGGATCTTTATCCTACCGTTTTTTTCTTTTGACATACCCCTCCTAAAAAACTTAAATAATTACAAATTTAACTTTCGATATTATCTCACTTAGTATTTATCTTTACAACCGCAAAGACAAATTCTCCCTTGTTTACAATTTTCGCAAAATTTTCTTGATCTTGCAAGTCAATGAGTAGCACCTCTTCATAAACTTTGGTCAGCTCACGACCTATTAAAATACTATAACCTTCAAGTTTTTGCGATAGTAAAGAGAGAGTTTTTTGGATGCGATGAGGTGATTCATAGAAAAACACAGGGCAGTCTACCTTCTTTATATATTCAATCATCTTTTCTCTTCCCTTTTTCTTTGGGAAATAACCCATGAACTGGAACTGGGAACAAGAAAAGGGTGCAACAGAGATTAGCGAGGTTAGGGCTGATGGCCCAGGAATCGGAGACACTTCGATTTGCGCCCTACGAGCCGCTTCAACCAGCTTGCCGCCAGGGTCCGATAAGTTCGGGGTGCCAGCATCACTTATATAGGCAATGTCTGCACCGGATTTTAGTTCTTTTAAAATCATTTCCAATTTAGAGTCTTGGGAGTGTTCGTGAAAAGAGACTATTCTTTTATTAATGTTTAAATACTTTAATAAAATTCCGCTTCTTCTGGTGTCCTCTGCTATTATAAAGTCTACTTCGCCAAGTACCCTTTTTGCACGCAATGTAATATCCTCAAGATTCCCAATTGGTGTTGAAACAATATATAACATAATCTATTTTTATCAGGTTCGCTGTAATTTCTCAAATTTACAAAAGGATTGATCTTAGGAAAATTTTCTGGTATCTTGCTTTTGTCAGGCTACATATTATGAAAAAAAGTCTTTTTTTCGCTTTCTCATTTATCGGCACAATCGGGATTTCAACTGCAATGCCGGCTGTAGTGTTGGGCCTGACAGGACGATATCTTGACCGCTACTTTAATACCAGCCCAAAAATATTCATCGTCTTTATGCTTTTGGCGCTAGTAATGTCGATCCTGATATTGCGAAAAATCTCTCTGGACGCAGCTAATAAATTAAATGATTTAAACAAAGAATAATGGAAATATCACTCGCAGCAGAAAAGATCGGCCACATTGGATCATTTCCAATTACAAATAGCATGCTTTTATCCTGGATTGTTTCAATTCTTTTAATAATATTTGTTATGATCGCAACTAAAAAAATGAAGCTTGTACCGACCGGAATTCAAAATTTTTTCGAAACAATTGTCGAGGTGCTTTTTAACACTGCCGATGGGGTTATCGAAAACAGAAATGAAACAAAAAAATATTTTCCGCTTGTCGCCACCATCTTTCTCTTTGTTGTATGCAACAACTGGCTTGGACTAGTTCCTGGCGTCGGCTCGATCGGAATCAATGAAGTCAAAGAAGGTCACAATGTCCTCGTGCCAATTTTCAGAGGAGGAAACGCTGACCTCAATACGACTCTCGCTCTCGCCATAACTGCTGTCATCAGCGTACAGGTCTTTGGTATAGCCGCGATCGGTACAATTAAATACGCTAAGAAGTTCTTTAATTTTTCAAACCCAATAAATTTTTTCGTTGGATTTCTGGAAATTATCAGTGAGTTTTCAAAAATGATATCATTTTCATTCAGGTTGTTTGGCAATATTTTTGCAGGTGAAATTTTGCTAATGGTAATTGCTTTTTTAGTTCCATATATAGCTCCACTCCCCTTTTTCTTCCTTGAGCTATTTGTCGGTTTGGTCCAAGGGTTAGTTTTCATGATGTTAACATTAGTCTTTATAAAAGGCGCTACATCGGAAGCGCATTAAAGAATAAAATAATAAAAAATAATATTTCCGGGAGGAAAAATGGAAACAGGTATAACGCCAGAGGCAATAAAAATGATTGCCGCAGCAGCAACTATAGCAATAGGTGGACTAGGACCAGCTATTGCAATTGGTATGATTGGATCGAGAGGCCTTGAAGCAATTGGTCGAAACCCAGAAGCTGCAGGAAAAGTTCAGACCTCAATGGTTTTGGGGCTCGCTTTTGCTGAAGCAATTGCGATTTACGCCCTGGTCATCGCGCTTATTGTAAAATTCGTCTAAATAAGATGGAAGCACTAGAAAGTTTGGGGATAGATTGGAAAATGCTTATCGCTCAGGTGGTAAACTTTATCATCCTACTTCTCATTTTGCGTAAATTTCTTTTCGGGCCAATCGTAAAGCTCCTAGACGATAGACGCAAAACAATCGAGAAGGGACTATCTGATGCAAAAAAAGCCGAAGAGCAACTTGCAAAGACTGATCGTGACGCAAAGGCAAAAATCACGGACGCAATAAATGAAGCTGAAAAAATCGTCAAGGAAGCGAAAAGGAATGCCGAGTTTGAATCACAAAAGATTCTGGACGATTCAAAGCAAAAATCAGAAAAGATAATCAAAAACGCCAAAGAGCTTGCTAAACAAGAGGAAGATAAAATCATATCTTCAGCCAAGAACCATCTTGGGAAACTAGTTATCGTCGGAGTCGAAAAGATCTTGGGCGAAAAACAAGACGGAAAAGAAGCGTCTCAAATCACAGGTAACATTTCATGAAAACTACGCTCTTAAACCTCGCTGACAAGACTGTTGACTCCCTCGAAAATAACGACGTCAAAAAAGTCGCTAGAAGGGCCTGGTTTGTATTGTTGCGCCAAAAAAAGTTGTCTTCACTCGATAAATTTATTGAGTTGGTTGAGATTAAGGGAGCTGAAAAAAAAGGTGAGTTGTGGGCACAAATTGCAAGCGCCAGAGAATTGAAACAGGTAGAGCTCGAAAGCATTGAGAAGAGCCTCGAAACAAAATATAAGACGAAGGTTACTATTAATACCCAGGTAGACTCGAGTATTCTTGGCGGAATAAAGATAAAAATTGCAGATGAAATAATCGATATGAGCTGGAGAGGAAAGATTAACTCGCTCAAAGTTAAATTGGGAGTTTAAGATGGCAGATATAATAAAAGAACTTAAAGAAGAAATCTTATCATTTGATACGGAAGTTAAGGCTAGAAAAACAGGCGAAGTAGCCGAAGTCGGCGACGGGATCGTCAGAATTTTTGGTTTATCCCAAGCAAAGTTTGGTGAATTATTGAAGATTTCGTCTTCTAAAGGTTCTGTTTCCGCTATGGCTCTGAGCCTAGAAGAAGGCATGATTGGCGGTATAGTCCTCGAAGAATTTAAAAATATTAAAGCCGGTGACGAAGTCTCGTGTACCGGCGAAGTCGTTAAAGTCCCAGCCGATGAATGTATGATCGGACGTGTTATTGATGCTTTGGGCAATCCAATCGATGGAAAGGGCGAAATAAAAGCAAAGACAATGGTTGAAGTTGAAAAAGTAGCCCCTGGCGTTATAACTCGCGAATCCGTAAAAGAACCGCTCCAAACAGGGCTTAGGGCAATCGACTCTCTTATTCCAATCGGAAGAGGACAGAGAGAGCTTATTATCGGGGACAGGGGAACTGGCAAAACCGCCATTGCAATCGATACGATTATTAATCAAAAAAGTGTTGCTTCACAAAATAGACCGATTTGTATTTATGTTGCAATAGGTCAAAAAAAATCTAAAGTTGCCAAGTTGGTCGCAACTCTGGAAGAAGCTGGTGCAATGGAATATTCAATCGTAGTAGTGGCCTCTGCTTCTGATCCCGCACCGCTTAACTTTATCGCTCCTTACTCTGGATGCGCTATTGCTGAGTATTTTATGGCACAGGGAAAAGATGTTTTGATCGTCTACGATGATCTTTCAAAACAAGCTTGGGCATATCGTGAAATATCACTCCTCTTGCGAAGACCTCCCGGACGCGAAGCATACCCTGGAGACGTCTTCTATCTTCACAGCAGACTACTCGAAAGATCTGCAAAACTAAACAAAGATTATGGCGGAGGTTCAATCACTGCTCTACCAATCATCGAGACACAAGCTGGCGACGTTTCTGCCTATATCCCGACCAATGTTATCTCAATTACCGATGGGCAAATTTTTCTTGAGTCTGATCAGTTTTACAAGGGAATCCGTCCAGCGCTTAACATCGGCATTTCGGTTTCGAGAGTCGGTGGCTCAGCTCAGATAAAAGCCATGAAAAAAGTGGCTGGAAAATTAAAACTCGACCTAGCTCAATTTAGAGAATTAGAAGCATTCACACAGTTCGGTTCTGACTTGGATGAAAAAACTAAAGCCCAGATCGAACGAGGAAAAAGATTGACCGAAATGATGAAACAGCCTCAATACGAACCGATGCTAGTTGAAGAACAAGTAGTATTGCTTTATGGTGCGACAACTGGACTTTTGGATAACGTACCGGTTGATAAAATATCCGATGCACAAGAAAAAATCCTAACCTCAATCAGGGGACGAGCTAAAGAAGTTTTGAAGAAAATTGTTGAGACAAAAGACTTCGACGAAAAAGATGAAGAAAAAATGAAAAAAATCATTGAAGAAGTTGCTGAAACCTATAATGTGACCGAGTCAGCTGAAACTAAAAAATAGCTAATCAAATAAACCTATCAAACAATTATGGCAAAGGGCAGAGATATAAAAAGGCGCATCAGGTCGATAGGATCAATGCTCCAGGTTACAAAAGCGATGGAGCTTATTGCCTCGATCAAGATGAAAAAAGCTCAAGACAAAGCTATGCAGTCCAAAGCTTATGTTTTTGAATCTTGGCGTGCTATCACAAGGCTGGCACGTCTGAAAGAAAATCAAAACAACCCGCTTTTGAATGAAAGGAGGGATGGGAAGATTCTGTGCCTTGTTATATCTTCCGATCGCGGATTAGCTGGAAGTTTCAACGGCGACATAATGCGCAAAACCTTGAAGTTCATTGAGGAAAATGGGGTTGAAAATATAGATTTCATCACGATGGGATCAAAAATAAAATCATTTATCAGAAAAGTTAGAGGAAATATTATCGCCGATTTTCCCCTCGGAGAGAATATCCGCTTCACTATGACTTCACCGATAGCGCTTATCGCATGGGAAGGATATCAAAAAGAGAAATACAAAAAATTTGTTTCAATCCATACTCACTTTGAGTCAGCTGCAAGAAAAAATGCGACCGTCCTACAGATCATGCCCCTTGACCCCTCGATACTTGATGACTCTGATACTAAAAGTGAAAATATTATTAGCGGAAACAGCCAATTTAGATTTGAACCGAATCGTGAGATTATCTTTAGTACGATCTTAAGACACACAGTTAGAGCCCTTACTTATCAGGTAATTCTAGAATCCGAAGCGGCTGAACATGCCTCAAGAATGATTGCTATGAAAAATGCCTCTGACGCGGCAGGAGATTTAAAAGAAGATTTCGAATTTACCTACAACCAACTCAGACAACAATCAATTACAGCAGAACTTGCAGAAATATCAGCTGGGGCAATTGCACAAGAATAATAAAAACCGTTTAATTTAATAATTTGAAAAGGAAGTCTTTGGAGGACAAATGAGCAATGAAGAAAAAACAAATATCGGTATTGTAACTCAGGTTATAGGTGTAGTTGTTGACGTAAGGTTCGATAAAAAACTGCCTGCGATTTATAATGCACTGATTACAAAAATTGATCAAAAGAAGTTAGTTTTAGAATGTGAACAGCATTTGGATACAAAAACAGTGCGATGTATCGCCATGGGCCCAACTGACGGACTTTCTCGTAACTCTGAGGTTGAAGATACCAATGGGCCGATATCAGTCCCAGTTGGTGAAAAAACCCTTGGAAGAATGTTTAATGTTTTAGGAGAGCCAATAGACGGTAAGGGTGAGATCAAAGATATTAAAACACGGTCAATCCACCAAGATCCTCCGACATTTGCCGAGCAATCTGTTAAAACAGAAATCCTAGAAACCGGAATAAAAGTTATCGACCTTATTGCACCAATCGTAAAAGGCGGAAAAGTTGGCTTATTCGGTGGAGCTGGAGTTGGCAAAACTGTTGTTATCACTGAACTGATCAGAAATATTGCCGCCGAACATGGTGGATATTCGATCTTTGCCGGAGTCGGAGAGAGAACCCGAGAAGGAAACGATCTTTATCACGAAATGCAAGAGTCTAAAGTTATCGATAAAACGACCCTTGTTTTTGGACAAATGAATGAACCCCCCGGAAGCCGAGCTCGTGTTGCCCTGACTGGCTTAACTGTTGCAGAAGAATTCCGCGATAATGGTAAGGATGTACTTTTGTTTATAGATAATATTTTTAGATTTACGCAAGCGGGATCAGAGGTATCAGCACTTTTGGGTAGAATTCCATCAGCAGTCGGATATCAGCCGACCCTAGCCACTGAGATGGGTCAAATGCAGGAGCGAATCACCTCGACAAACAAAGGTTCAATTACATCGGTTCAGGCGGTTTATGTTCCAGCAGATGATTTAACCGACCCTGCCCCAGCAACAACTTTTGCCCATTTAGACTCAACTATTGTGCTTGATCGTTCGCTAGCCGAGCTTGCACTTTTCCCCGCTGTTGACCCGCTTGGATCATCCTCAGCCATTCTCGATCCAAAAACAGTCGGCGAAGAACATTATTTCGTAGCCCGCGAAGTTCAAAGAATCCTCCAGAGATACAAAGACCTTCAGGATATAATTGCGATCTTGGGTATGGAGGAGTTATCCGATGATGACAAGCAAACGGTTGCAAGGGCTAGGAAAATTCAGAGGTTTTTGTCTCAACCGTTCTTTGTCGCCGAAGCATTTACAGGTAGATCAGGAGAATACGTTCCCCTATCTGACACAATTAAGGGTTTCAAAGAAATTATTGAAGGAAAACACGATGATGTCCCCGAGCAAGACTTCTATATGAAGGGAACAATTAATCAGATCAGAAAATAAAAAATGAGCAAACTCTTTAAATTCTCTCTTTCCTCTCCTGACGCTGTGCTTTATGACGGAGAAGTTGAAATTGTATCCGTAAGCACCCCTGACGGTGAGATTTCAATTCTCGCTAACCACGAACCGCTGGTAAGCTTAATCGCCCCTGGTGTAATGACGATCAAGAGTAAAGACGGGGGAAAAACGCTCGCAACTGGTAGTGGTTTTATCAAAGTTGTTGGTGGTACAGTAAAAGCTTTCGCGCAAACTGCCGAATTCGCCGAATCGATCGACGAACAAAGAGCGATTGAAGCTAAAAAACAAGCTGAAAGTGTAATGGCACAAAAAACTGATGAGGTCAGTATTGCCGATGCCACGGGGCTTCTGGAGAGAAATATTGCCAGATTAAAAGTTATCGAAAGAAAGAAAAGAAAACATCCGCGCTAAACTTTTTCCGGCTCCGTAAGACCAAATTGAATATTTTCTTTAGAATTTTTAACTTCAAACAAATATAGTCCGTCCTCTTTTTTTGCCATCTCTTCGTGACCTTCAATTTTAGAAAGTACTAGTTCGCCTTTTGAAATTTTAATGTGGTATTTCCCCGGTACGAATTTTGCATAAAAATACCCGTTATCATCGGTGTTTGATTCAAATATCAATTTCTTGTTCAGATCATAAGCCATAATATGTGCCTGAGATAATCCACGACTATCATGCATGGAAAATACAAAATGTCTTATTTTTTTCTGATATAAAATTATGTAAAATAACGCAATTACTACTGCAAGGACTGCTAGAGCGAACCACTTCCCGCTGCTTGAAAGGTTGCCTAAAAATGAAAATGGCGATTCGCCAGTTGAAGTAGCCCCCAAGTCTCGTTTGTATGACTGTGGAGAATTTTGAGGAGAATACAAAGCAGTTACAGTCGAAGTAGGTGCGGCATCTGCAACAGATAGCAAAAATGATACTTGGTTAGTGGACCAACCATCGCCTACCGCGCTCCCCTTGATCACTATTGAAGATGAAGATATCGTACACAAATCAGCTGTGTAAATATTGATACCTTCAGATACATTACATAAGCTTCCGCCCGTTAGCACAACTGTCCATGCTGTAACCTCTGGTTCGCCATAACTAGTGCTTGCCGGAAGAACTGTTAGCTTAAAACTAACCCTATCTTGTGAACCGATCTTGGATCCATTTATCACTGCTTGTCCAGCCGTACTTGCGCTTATCGTCAATGATGGATCGTAAACTCCTGCGTTTGCCTTGAGAGAAAACATAAACACGCAAAAAGCGCTAACCGCCAAAAACAGATAAATTCTTCTTGTCATCTTGAAATAATTATACCACACCATTATCGGGCAAGAACAATTAGCGAATAGCCACCCAACAGCCGAACCGTAAGGTCTTGATTGATCATAAATAATAACCTGCGAAAAGGTGACATTAATCGCATTCTCAAAGATCTCCCCAGCAACTCACATGACCACGGAGCATACATACTATCGACTACCTCGTACCCCGTTTCCTCAAGTGCAGCAATAGCAGTAATTTTCGAAAAGTGATGCAGATGACCAAACTTCTTGCGTCCAATCAGAAACGATGAATTCATACAAATTGACCTTGCGGATATATCAAGCGGGATATAAAAAAGTTTGAATTTGCCCCGAGAACGGATATTTCGTAAAAATTCGTAATAATTTTCAATATGTTCAATAACGTCGGCAACAAGCACCAGGTCGTAGCCTTTCCACTTTTTATCACTTACAAAATCATCAAGATAAAACTTAATATTTTTGTTTTTTATCTTATTACACATTCTGATAGCATCCGGGGATATCTCAAAGCCATAGAACATCGATTTATTTGAAAATTTCCTCCCCAGTTCCTCTATCATTTTTCCCGACCCACATCCCACATCTGCAACACGCCCAGAGTCGAGTTGGTGACGTTTTAACATTTTTAATATTTGCTCGGCCTTCCAGTCAACTCCCTGACTGTTCCAAGTGGGATTCCGATGTAAGTACTCCCCATTAGTGTAAATATTTGATTTACTCATATATCTCGATTACAGGTTTGGTTTATTTGGTATATAATAGCATTATGATGAAAAAAATCGCGTTTTCAATTGTTTTTGTGTTACTTGTCTATTCCGCCCTTGCAACGCTCGGAGTCATGTTTGCGCGAAATGAAGTTAAAAATATTGACATCTCTACACTGACACAAAGCGCTGACAATTTTGGAGAATTCTTCAAAAAAACGGATAGGATAAGAAGAAATATCTTTCTAGCAAGACCGTTTCTCAACCTTAACCAATTTTGGGTTAATAAGATAAATACTTTGGACAAAATTGCTCAGAATAAGCCGCTTGCGCAGGAGATTCTTGGAATAAAAGAAGAAAAAACTTTTCTAGTTGTAATGCAAAATAATACTGAGCTTAGACCATCAGGAGGAATTTGGGGATCTTACGGAATTTTAAAAGTTAAAGATGGAAAAATCACTTCGCTTAAAACAGATGATACATTTTTCCTAGATGAAATAAACAGAGGGCGCTTTTCACCACCCCAAGAAGTAAGCGATGTTTTTGAAGATGAGTGGCGATTCTGGAATGCAAACTGGTCTCCGGATTTTAAAAAATCAGTTGAACAGGGACTGTTCTTCTACAAACAAGCTGATCCGAGCATTGATTTTGACGGAGTACTTGGACCCAATGTCGATTTTTTACTATCTCTTTTGGACGTATCTGGTCCAATTGAAATCGCGGATCATTCATTTAAACTGGATAGTGAAAATTTCATACAAAAAATGATTTACGAGCCAACAAATCCAGCGATTGTAGAAACAACAAAAAATTATCAAGGTGTAGTGAATTCAAAAGAAAAAAATATCGTTTTAGCAACAATTGGTAAAAATATCATTGACCAAATCACACTACAAAGAAAAGAGGGTAGCCTTGCCCAAAAAACTTTTGAAGCTCTATCAAGCCAAAACCTTTTAATCTATTTCAAAAATGATGACCTCCAAATACAAGCTGAAAAATTGGGTTTCGCTGGTAGAACACCACGGGACGGAAATTTCGCTATGATAGTTGACGCAAATCTTGGCTCAAAGTTGGATTTTATTGTTAGTAAGTCAGCTACAATAAAAAAATTGGAAGAAGGTAAATATCAAGCGACTGTTAGCTACAAGAATAATCTTGATCCATCCGACTCAAGCCAGTTTTTTAAAAATTATAGAAATCTAGTCAGAATATTTGTACCCAGAGGATCTACTTTGGTTGAACAAGCAGGAGGACAAAAAATAAATGATCTGACAAACGACGATAGTACGGGGCAAAGCTATATCTCATCGCTACTCATTTTGGAACCAGGAGAAGAAGGTCAATACAGCTTTACCTGGAAAGTAGATAATTCTATTACAAATCAGGAGCTAACAATTATAAAGCAGCCCGGCAACCATATGACCTTTAGTTAGTTTTACAAGATGAGTAAAAAAGCTTAAAATTAGATGATGAATATTAAGGAGGATAGTTGTCTAGAACGTTAAAGATTCTAAAGGTTTGGTGGTGGCTATTTGCATCTTATGCTTTATTTGTCTTTATCGTTGGGGCATTCATTTTTATTAACCTCCCCCCTGAATATTCGACGACTTCAAAAATATTCGTTACTTCATCGTCTAGCTCGGCATTGGCAAATGTTTACGATGCTCCTTATACTGACCGCGCCGTTAAAACAGTACTTATCTTGATAGAAAGTAATGAAGTAATAAGCTCTATTGCCAATGCTACAGGTAAAGATGAAAAAGAAATTAAGAAAATCTTTAGCGCAAGGAGTGTGGTTGGCACTCAGGTGATTGAGATTAAAGTAAAAGGTCAGAATATTGGGTTAGTTTCAACAATTGCCGAGCTCATCCCGCAAACGCTTGAGGAACATCTTAAAAACATCCAAATCGGGACAGATGCTGGCGAAAAAAATCAAATTAAAACTTCAGTTGCAGAACAGCCAACTTACCCAGAAGAAGACACTTCAAATAAAATCAAATATCTTGGACTTTTTCTTTTTGTAGCAATTTTTGTTGGATACGGTCTTTATTCTTTCCTAGGAGTTGTTGGAAGAAATATCAAAGATCCCGCAGACATTGAGTCAACTGGAATAAATTATCTAGGTGAATTCGGACGACTTGCAAAAATTGACGAGGATATCGGCCTGGTTTTAGATGAAAAAAACAGTCATATCGCTGAAAGTTTGCGCGAGATACGAACAGGGTTACTCTTGAGCGATAAAAACGGTGTCATCTGTATAACCTCCCTCAAGCCAAAGGAAGGAAAAAGTTCTTTTGCATCTGGATTAAGTCTCATTTTAGCAGAGATGGGAAAGAGAACTGTTTTAATTGATGCAGATGTCAGAGCTCCATCTATTGCAAAAATATTTAGTCTCAGAGCTACCGAGGGTTTAACTGATTTTTTAGAAAAAAAAGTTACCAAGGATAAAATCGTTTACAAGAGCGGTTTCGAAAATCTGTGGGTTGTCCCATCCGGATCAAAATCTGGTCAACAGTCTGCGTCGTTAATAAATAAGGAAAAGTTGCTTGAACTAAATTCCTGGCTCAAGGAAGTTGGAAACGTTGATTATGTCTTAATCGACACACCTCCGATTAATACATTCAAAGACGCATCGCTTATCTCACAGGTGACGGACGGAATCCTAATCGTCGTCGAAAGCGGTAAGATCTCACATCGTGATTTAATCAAGGCAAGAAATGAGATTAAAAAAATCGAGACAAAAATATTAGGTGGTATTCTGACTAAAACTCAAAATAAAAAAAGAGTAGAGTACTACTAGATAATGCGAGTTGTACGAACTTCTTTTGTGATATTTGCCTTAATGGGACTGGTGCCCATTGGTTTTGTGAGTGTCGGCAATTTTACCCCATTTAGCATTATTACAACATTAATATTTATTGCATCTCTGCCCTTTGCATTTAAATACGTTTTCTCAAAAGATAAAATATATTCCCCACCCACTAAGATAATGTTTATGATTCTGCTGACAGTTGTAATCTCATACATTCACATGGTCTTATCGATCGATAAATACTCCTCCTGGAACATTTTTCGCTCGCTTAACTATCTTTTATTTTTTGTCATGCTCGCAGAAATAAAAAATGTCGATGATATCAATATATTATTTAAAAGGATCGGGGGATTTGTTGTTCTCATGATCGCAACTACAATATTTTTCTTCTATAGACCAGAAATATTAGACGGACCGCTTGTCAGTGCAGGAATGGGGAGTTTTAGAGGTTTTGAAGATGGCATGGTAAGAATTTTTACACCAGGAATGATGTACACACCTCTCTTTTTTATCTTTATTGTCTGCGCTCTTATATTTGGAAAGATAAAAAGTAGGTTAAAACCATTCTTTTATATTCTTGCTTTCTTTGCTTTATTTACTACGGCTATTGTGAACTCGGTCAGAACCTTTGCCTTTGGAATAATTATATCTTTGATCATACTCGCTTTTTATAAACTCAGTTTAAAAAGATCGATTATCCTATTCACGGTATTGTCTGCCATTGTATTATTCTCAACAACTTTATTGCCTGCAAAATACACTGAATATGTTACAAAAAGAGTCCTGCCAGTAGCATCAAACCTAAGAAATTTTGATTTAAATGCCGGGCTGAATCGAACTTATGCAGGTGACGATGAATTGGGCACCTTTTACTGGCGCTTAGCAGAAGTTCCAATTGTGATGGAACAGATGAATACTCCATACAGAATTTTATTTGGTGCTACGGGCGATTTGTATAATTTTGACATAACCGATAAGGTCTATGCACCACACCTTGCGTACCTTGGAATCTTTTTTTGCTTTGGATTAACTGGGGTCGTTGTTTTTGGCATATTTATTGTATACTTTTCAAGAAAGCTAGTTCTTCTGCTTAAAATGCTCAAAGGCAACCAATATGAATATTTGGCACTCTTTTTACTCCTTGCCTGGATTAACATGCTTATTTATGGATTTTTTGGCGGTGTGTTTTATGACTGGTCCAATGAAATATTTGCTATAATTTGTGCTTTAGCTGTAATATTGGAAAAGCTTTATTCAACAAAAAAGCTAACCTATTAACCTACTCTTTAATATGAATATTCTTGCTCTTACTTTTTGTGGTGGTAAATGTGGTTCGACTGTTAACCTCGGGTTCATCGTATCCTGCCTGACCAAAAGGGGGCATTCTGTTTTCGTTCCATATTCAAAAAAAGATGAAGGTTCGCGCTATCTTGAAAATTGCGGCGCAAAAATCATACACTGCCCCGTGCCTCTTGCGATGAATACGGCTACTGTTTTGGAAAGTTCAAAACTATCTATGGCGTATATCTTTAGGCAAAATTTGAAAGATATTATTCGCTTCCCAATTGGATATTTCTTGGTCGCTTTTTTTATCCTAAAAACAAAGTCCGACATAGTCTTTTCGTCAGACTTAGTTTTCCCCCAAGCTATATTAGCGGGGAAATTACTTAAAAGAATAAATATCTGCGGAATACAAAGCGAAGTAATAAAAGGAAAGAATGGAATAAGAAGAAAAATAATAATTCGGATAGTTAATAATTGTCAAAAAATATTTGCCATCACCGAATATCACCTCAGACCTTTTGTGAAAGGTCACATCGATAAAAGTAAGTATTCAGTTGTTCCGAATACTATTTTTAACGAGAGTTTTCAGGAGGCTGTAAATGCAAACAAACAAACCAGCGTTGCATCAAAGTATAGTAAGCAAATATTTTTTATGGGAGGAGATATTCCATGCAAAGGAGTTAATATTATCAGAAAAATTGCTTCAATTTCCAAAGAAAGAAACTTGTCTTTTATTTTTATATTAGCTGGACCATTTAAAAATGAATTTGATGGGGACAATATCAAAATAATTGGTGAGATACCAGACATAGTTGATGTCCTTAAAAAATCAGATCTTCTTCTAGTAGCCAACTCTTTTCCTCATTTTTCTCGGCCAATGATCGAGGCCTTTTCGACAAAGACTCCCGTCCTAGCGATTTCAGACAGATTCACGCGTAACATTTCAGAAAATGGTAAGAATGCTTTCTTGATAGATAGCATAGATCCGAATATGTGGCTTAATAAAATATGTAACATTTTTAAGAATGAATCTGTTTTGAGAACAAAAACTGATGAAGCTTACAAAAAATATCTATCCAGCTACAATCCTGAAATAGTAAAGAATAAAATAGTCGAAATATTCGAGTCTAATTCTTTATGAAAAAAATTGTCATATTAGCCCAGACACCGCCCCCATATCACGGTCAGGCCGTAATATTAAGCGCACTAGTTGATGCAAGATGGGATTGGTGTGAAAAAAAACATATTCGCCTTAATTATTCAGAAAATATCGAGGATGTAGGTCGGTTTAGCTTTAGAAAAGTTTATAAAATGATAAAAGTTATCCATTCGGTATATAAAGAAAAAAAGTCTGGGCAAATAAACATCATTGTATATCCCCCTGCGCCAGCCAGAAGGGTTCCTTTCTTCAGGGATGTTATAACCTTATTCTTTATTAGAAAATGGGCAAAAAAAACAGTTTTTCATTTCCACAGCGGTGGATTTAACAAAATTATTTCCGATTTTAGCCCGCTTGAAAAAGTAATTGCAAAAAAAATATATGGTGAAGCCGGAGCAGTTGTACTGTCCTCTGATTTTCAAAAAGAAGAGGTGGGGTGGCTTAAACTAAAAGATGCATATATTAATGCAAGCGGTATAGAGGATAAATACGTTTCAAGAAAATTAGTCCGTAACAAAAAGCCCATAATTTTATCGATGGGACTTTTGTCTGAAGAAAAAGGAGTTATGACCAGTTTATCTGCTGCTTTGATATTAAAAGAAAAAGGTATTGAATTTAAATGGTATTTTGTAGGTGGATGGCAATCAAAAAGATTCGAAAAAGAAGCAAGAGTTTTTGTTGCAAAAAATAATCTTTCAAAATTCATAGAGTTTAAAAAACCTGTATCGGGAAATGAAAAATGGAATCTATACAGAAACGCAGACATTTTCTGTTTTCCGACTCATTATTCTATAGAAGTGATGCCTATTGTGATAATTGAAGCTATGATGATGAAAAAAGCTATTGTGTCAACGAAATGGCGTTCAATTAATGAGATGGTGATAAACCGCAAGGAAGGTCTGTTAGTTGAGATAAGAGATCCTGAAGCTACAGCAAAAGCATTGGAAAAGTTGTTATTGGATAGTTCTCTGAGAGAGAGAATTGCAAAAGCGGCGAGAAACAAATATCTCAAACACTATACTCTAGCGGTGCATCAAGATAGGATGGAAACCATTTATAAAAACATTACTAAGGAATAATAAATGCCAACAAGCCAAATCGACCAAGTTCCAAAAATCATCAGACTCGCATTAGCTTTAAACCCTGATTCCATACTAGACATCGGTGTGGGCTTTGGAAAATACGGCTTTCTTTGTCGGGAATATCTAGAAGTCTGGGGCAAAAATGATGATTATGGAAAATTTACAAAAAGAATCGATGGCATTGAAATATTTCCAGGGTATATCACACCAATCCACAAATATATTTACAATAAAATTTATATTGGCGACGTCACTGATATCTATATGAAAATAAAGCACAACTATAATTTGATTTTACTAGTTGATGTTCTTGAGCATTTGTCAAAAGATAGTGGAAAAAAACTAATATTACACTTTTTATCTAAAAACAGTAATATAATCGTTGCTACCCCGAAAGATTTTACATACCAAGGCGGATCATTTGGTAACAAATCTGAAATACATTTATGCCGATGGAATAAAGATGAGTTATCAGAACTTTCCGATACTCTCTTTGTCGAAGATAGGGATCAGCTCGTGGCTTTATTAAGCAACGAGAACCTTACACAAGTCCGGAAGGCTTTCAATTGTTTGTTAAAACCACCATCTAAAACAAGGAATATTCTGCGAATTATAAAAAGCCGTCTTAAAAATAATGAGAAATAAATTTACTATCAAGAAATTGGATGACGGTAGGGCCCTTCTCAATTTGGGCTGTGGAACTACTATGGACCATAAATGGAATAATATTGACTTCTCGCCGTATGCATTTCTGGTAAGGCATAAAGCTTTGGCTTTTTTTACAAGAAAACTGGGGTTACTATCGGATCAAAGATTTGAAAGACTTTCAGGACTGGACCCCAACATCATTCGCTGGGATCTAAAGCGCGGAATCCCATTTGCCAACGATCAATTTGACGCTATATATACCTCGAATCTCCTTGAACACTTTGACTTACAAAATGCGATTTCACTATTGGAGGAGTGCCATAGGGTATTAAGAAAAGATGGGATTTTAAGAATTGTAGTTCCTGATCTTGAGACACTTGTGCGTAACTACGTCGATACATTAAATAATGCGAAAAAAGATTCTAAAAAAATAAATATCCACCTCAGAGCGATTGACAATATATTTGAGCAAATAATCAGGGTTGAGCCATACGGAACAAGCCGCCAGCAAAGGTTTGTTAGATTCATTGAAAACCTATTACGTAGAAATGCCCAAAGTTCAGGAGAAGCTCACAGATGGATGTATGATAGCGTTAGTTTAATCAATTATCTAAATAAAGTTGGCTTTAAAAAAATAGTCGTATGTAATTACAGAACAAGCAATATCAACGACTTCAATAGCTATAAATTCGACCTAAAATTAAGCCATTCTGAGCGCGATTTGTCATTATTTATAGAGGGTATCAAAAATGAGTAATTCGAGCCCGTATCAAATAAGAGGGTCTTATGTTAATAAGTTGAGAAAAAAGAGACTGAATCTTTTTTTTAAACTTATCAAAGATGTTAAACGACCGATAAATATTCTAGATGTCGGTGGAGAAGAGCAGTTCTGGAGAGTACTTGGCTTCGATAATGATAAGATTTCGATAACGATTCTAAACTTAGAAAAACTTGTTGTGAAAAGTAAGAATTTTAAATCTGTTGCGGGCGACGCGCGAGATATGAGGACTTTCCCAGATAAATACTTCGATGTTGTCTTTTCGAATTCTGTTATTGAACACCTTGAAACATATGAAAACCAGAATATGATGGCACAAGAGGTAATGCGTGTTGGAAAAATGTATTTTATTCAGACACCGAACAAGTATTTTCCAATTGAGCCCCATTTTATTTTCCCGTTCTTTCAGTTTTTTCCGATGAAGGTACAAATATTATTATGCACAAGGTTTTCCCTGGGACATGTTGGAAGATTAAATAAGGCCGAAGCAATTAAAACTATTAAAAGTATAAGAATGGTCGGCACAAGGGAGCTCTCTAAATTGTTTCCTGGTTCAAAAATTTACAAAGAAAAGTTTATTGGAATGAACAAATCAATTATTGCTTTTGGGAGAACAAGATAATGGTCGTGGTATTAGGAGTCGAACTCTACGACAAAGGACACAAAAGCTCCGTAAAAAAGATTATTAGGGAAACAGGGGTAAATAATCACAAAGCCAGACTCGTTAGTGCAACTGGCGCCCACGGGTTGGTTACAGCAAAAAAAGATGATAATTTTAGGAATGTTCTGAATAAGTTCTATTTAAACCTACCTGATGGTATGCCATGTGTTTGGGTTGGCCGTATTAGGGGCGCAAAAAAAATGACCAGGTGTTATGGTCCAGATTTTTTCTCGGATGTTATGATTGCTTCAGCGAACACAAAAATTAATCATTTCCTATGTGGCGGCAAGTCTGGAGTTGCGCGTAATCTTAAAAAAGCCTGCAAAGACAAGTTTGAAAATGACAATATCGTTGGATTATACTCTCCCCCATTCAGAGCAATGGCAGATAGTGAATTTCAAAACTTGGGTAGTAAAATAAATTCGAGCAAGGCCAATATCGTTTGGATAGGTTTGGGGACACCAAAACAGGAATTATTTGCAGAGAAATTATCTCATTATACAAAAGTCAATTTTATAATTACAGTTGGAGCGGCTTTTGATTTTCATACTGGTAATGTTAAGCAGGCTCCAAAAATTATTCAGAACATAGGCATGGAGTGGTTCTTTAGGCTCTGCATGGAGCCAAAAAGGTTATGGCGAAGATATTTTAGCGTTGTACCACTTTTTATATATTATAACGCGATCGATCTAGCCTGGCGAAAAAATGACACAAATAATTAAAAAGCCAGACTTAGGCGGAACCGCCCCCCTGAATGCTTTTAGAACGGCCGCTAAGTTGTCTGGTTTTGCAATCAAGAATCTCAAGGAAATTAAAAATGGCGAAAAAACAAAATACTACCTAGACATCGGTTGTGGCAATGGCTTTATTACCGGATTTATTGCTCCACACTTTAATAGAATAATTGGAATTGACATTTTGGATAACGAATTAAAAATATTCCGCAAACGATGCAAGCATGATAACAAAATAAAGGCTCTAAAAATGTCTGCAGATAATATAAACTTCCCCGATAATTATTTTTCTTTAGTTACCGCTTTCGAAGTATTAGAGCACGTTGGCGATCTAGAAAAAACGGTCAGCGAAGTTGCCCGCGTAACAAAAAAGGGCGGTTTGATTGTCATCTCCGTACCGCAGATTTTATTTCCATTTGAAAACCATGGGGTTAGGATTGGGAATAAAATAATTAGAAAGAAAATATTATTTTTACCCTATATTCCAGCCCTACACCGAAAAATATCAATCGCGAGGGTTTTTTCCTCTCGTCAGATAGACAAATATTTTACAAGCCGTAGATTTGAAGTTATTGGAAAGCCCTCGTATATCGCACCTCAATTCGAAAGAAGTGGCGCAAATGGAAAATCGTGGGAAAATAAGCTAAGATTTACGAGGAATATATTAGACAAAGTCGCAAATATACCAGTTCTACAACGACTGGTTGGTGTTTCTGTTATTAAGGTTTATAGAAAACTATAGAATATTAGAGGTTTTCGATGAAAACAAATATTTTAGTTTGTGGGGCAGGTGGATTTATCGGAAACCATCTTGTGACTAAATTAAAAACTCGAAATGCTTTTGTTCTTGGAGTAGATTTAAAACACCCCGAATTTAGCAAGAGCCGAGCTAATAAATTTTTAATAGGTGATCTTAGGGATCAGGTTTTTTGTAGTAAGGTTTTTAAAGAAAATTTTGATGAAGTATATCAGCTTGCTGCCGATATGGGTGGAGCGGGTTATATATTCTCGGGAGAAAACGATGCTAAGGTGATGCATAATTCAGCACAAATCAATTTAAACATTGCAGAGCTCGTCGCAAAAAATAAAATGTGTAAATTATTTTTTTCATCATCGGCCTGTATATATCCAAAAATTAATCAAGAAAATGAGATGCGCCCCGACTGTAGCGAACAATCAGCCTATCCCGCTGATCCCGATAGCGAATACGGCTGGGAAAAGTTATTTAGCGAGAGAATGTATCTAGCGTTTCATAGAAACCAAGGGCTGAATATTAGAATCGCTAGATTCCATAACATTTTTGGTCCGGAGGGACCATGGGAAGGTGGTCGAGAAAAAGCACCGGCTGCTATCTGTCGAAAGGTAGCACTGGCCGAAGACGGTAAAAACATCGAGATCTGGGGGGATGGAAAGCAGACACGCTCGTTCCTCTACATCGACGAATGTCTTGACGGAGTTGGAAAGCTAATGCAATCTGATTTTATAGGTCCTGTTAATATTGGGTCGGAAGAAATGGTTTCGATAAATGACATGGCAAAGATGGTAATTAAAATTTCTGGTAAAAAGTTGAGGATTAAAAATGTACCCGGAATTCAGGGCGTAAGGGGAAGAAATTCGGACAATAAACTGTTGAGAGAAAAACTAGGTTGGTCGCCATCCAAAAAATTATATGATGGACTAAAAGACACATACAAATGGATCGAGAAACAGGTAGAGGCTACGACAAAATAATGTACAGAATAATAAAAAGGTTCTTCGACATTCTTGTTTCGGTGATCTTTCTTGGGTTAGTTGCACCTTGGCTTTTTTTGATTATTGCCTTAGTAATCAAAATCGATTCTAGGGGACCGGTTTTTTATATACAAAAACGCTTCGGATATAAAAAGAAAATCTTCATTTTATATAAATTTAGAACAATGGTTCAGGGAGATCATTCAGTTGATAAGCAAGGCCGTTACCAGGAAGTTGCAATCGATAGTAACAAGATAACAACAGTTGGTAGATTCTTACGAAAAACCGGTTTTGATGAATTACCTCAGTTTATAAACATCTTGTTAGGCGATATGTCGTTGGTTGGTCCACGTCCTCATCCAGCCGTTATGGATAGGGAACTTGGTTCAAAAGTGAATAATTACTTCAAGCGTCTCGATGTTAAACCTGGTCTAACAGGATGGGCACAAGTTAATAGCCTCAGGGGCCCTGCAAACAATGTAAAGGCTATGAGCAAGAGGCTTGAATATGATCTTTGGTATATAGACCACCAGTCAATATATCTTGATATTAAAATACTGCTTAGAACTATTTTTGGGAATACGATTTAGCCTATACTATCAAAGCTATGATAAGGATGATAAGCATTGTAACAGCGAGCACAATATTAAAAATCATTCCGGCTAGAGTTGAGAAAAGTGTGAAAGTGGCCGAACGAGCTGAGACTTTTATTTTTTTACGAGATAATATTTCAAAAATAAAAACCCCGAGCGCTGGTCCAAGGATTAATCCAACTGGACCTAAAACAGAAACACCAAAGAGCGACCCCACTATAGCACCCAAAATTCCAAGAATTCCAGCACCAGAATATTTTGCACCGATAGCACCGGATAAATAATCACTAACAATCGACAATGTCGCTAATATACCCAATATTATAACTGTAGTCGACGAGATGAGCGTAAACTTGCTAAGAGCTGCCAACACCAGCATGCCGATAAATAGTACCGGAATTCCGGGAACCACAGGCAAAAATATTCCAATAAGTCCACCCAAGATGAGGATAATAGAAAGTATGTAGTACAATACATTGATCATTTTATTTCAGTTATTGCAGGTGATGGTCTTCTGCCTTTCGGCATAGCAAGGTCTTCGATTTTATTTGCAATTACTTTTGGGCTTGAGATATTAGTAAAGTCTACTTCTCTTGAGGCGCCAGCAGCCTTGATCATCACTGTACCGAAACCAAATATGGTTCCCCAGATATGTTGCTGAACGTCTACTGCCTGTACATCGTCCAAGGAAATTTCTTCTTCTCTAGAGCCAAACACTCCAATTCTGTTTTCTACTCTTTTTGTGGTTAAGATATAAACTGTTGATCTCCAATATAAGAATGCAACAACTGCTGCGAATATTCCAACAATCGAAGCAATAATATAGAAAAGTGCCGTCGCCATACCACTAAAATAAAATAAAGACGAAATTCCAATTATCGCTAGGACAACCCCTGATATCTCAGCCACTAAAATAAATACACTTGGCCTGATTTCAAATATTATCTCCTCCCCTGGTATGTATGTTGTCTTGATATTTGCCATAATGTTTAGCTCCTTAATAATTTGGTGCCCGAGGTCGGACTCGAACCGACAAGAGCTTGCGCTCACTAGCTCCTAAGGCTAGCGTGTCTACCAATTTCACCACCCGGGCTAAACTTAGGAAATTATAGAACAAAACTGGTTTAGAGTCCAGAGACTTAGGCTAAACTGTTATTTGATCTTTTAGTTTTTCAAATGTTTTAGGGCCGATACCTTTTACATTCTGGATATCTTCAATCGATTTAAAACCACTATTGGCATCTCGGTAGTCAATTATCCCTTGAGCATAGGCGGGCCCGATGCCAGGAAGAGAGTCTAATTCGCTAAGCGATGCTGAATTTATATTTATAACTCCAGGCACCTCGCCTGTCGCTCTTTCATCTGCCGCTCCCGCCACCGTACCGCCACCCTCAGTTACCTTGACAGTCGTCTCGGTTTTCACTTCCTGCTTTGCATTTTTGAGCGCTGTGTTTAAATCACTGATCTGCTTATTTAGATCATCTATTTCTTTTTTGACTTCACTTTGATCATAAACAACTTTGCTCGGTTGATTTTGTCTTTGGATTTGCCAAAACAAAACTCCGCTTCCAGCTAATATGGTAACTACTAGAGCACCGACCGCCACAAATTTCATATTTTCCAAAAACGCTTCGCGGCTTACTTTTTCAGATTTCTTTTCCATTTGGGTATATTATTGCCAACAAATTTTAAAAAATCAATCTATTCTAAATGTTCGGTTTTAAGCTCTGCAAGAACTTTTTCGTTCAATTCAGGCAATGTGTCTAGTTTTTCAATTAACTCTTTAGCTTTTTTCGATGCATCTTCTAGCAACTTTGTATTTTCAAGCCAAAGTGGATTAAACCGACTAAAACCAGACTGCGTTGTCCCCAAAACCGCTCCCGGACCTCTTTGTCTGAGATCCATCTCGGCCAGTTTGAATCCATCATGATTTTGAATAAAAGTTTTAAGTCTATCGCGGGTCTTCTCATTTTCTAAGTTCTGCGAGAAAAGAAGACAGTATGACTGTAGATCGTTACGGCCAACTCTTCCCCTGAATTGATGAAGCTGTGATAGCCCAAACATTTCAGCATTTTCAATCATCATCACTGTCGCACGAGGTACATCAACGCCAACCTCAACAACCGAGGTTGAAACTAAGACATCAATTTCACCGTCTTGCATATTGGCCATGATCTCTTCTTTTTCAGTCGGCTTCATCTTTCCGTGCAATGCAGCAATTCTGCGATGAGACAAAACCCCTTTTTGTAATTTTGCCAGTTCGTTTGCCACAGTTTTTCGATCATCGACTTCAAATAAAACATCGTCAGACGTTTTATTTTCAATCAATGGACAAATAACAAAAGCCTGTTGCCCTTTTTCAATTAGCGAATCTATAAATTTGTAAGAATCAGCACGCTTAGCCTCCGGGACCAGATAAGTCTTTACACCAATTCTTCCTACCGGCTTCATTTGGATTGTAGAAATATCAAGATTTCCAAAAATAATATGAGCCAAGGTTCTGGGAATCGGTGTTGCAGATAGGCTAAGCAAATGCGGAATTGTTTTTTGATTAAAAAGCGCGGAGCGCTGATCGACTCCAAATCGGTGTTGTTCATCAATAATTACTAGCCCAACTTCCTCCAACTTCATATCTTTTTGAAGCAATGCATGTGTACCGATCAGAAGATCGGCTGTTATCTGGTGTTTATTATCTTTTTGTCTTTTGGTCTGTGATGTAATAAGCGCAACTTTTATCTTTATAGATTTCATGGTCTTTAAAAACTTTTCGACTGTTGCTACATGTTGAGCTGCTAGAATATTTGTTGGGGCCAGCCATACTACTCGATATCCAGAGCGAATAGCCATTAGAGCTGCAATAAGTGCCACCACTGTCTTGCCACTTCCAACGTCGCCCTGGATTAAACGGTTCATCGGATATTTTTTATTATAATCATCCAGAATGTCCTCGATCGCCTTAGCCTGATCTTTTGTTAGTTCAAATGGTAGTAAACTAATAAATTCTCCAACAAGTCCACGATTCGGATTTACCTTATAGGCAGGGGAGTGCTCACTCTCTTTTTTCAAATATAAGTTTGCCAATATAAAGATAATTAATTTTTGAAAAATAAAACTTTTTCTTGCATTTTTGTACTCTTCGACCGAGGAAGGGAAGTGAATATTTTTAGTAATAAAACTATTGCTTATCGAGGGAATTAGATCAGGCAAGCGATAGCCACTATCGACCGCCGATCTGACCGCTCTTGAGATTTGTTTGCTAGTTAAGTTTTTTGTTTGCGGGTAAATCGGAAATATTCCTGCATCCTGAAAAATTTCAGGATTTGACAAAGCAATTTTTCGCGCTTGAAAATCATACGAGTATTCGCCATATAAAATATATTTCCTATCTTTTTTGAAAAAATTGCGTAGGTATGGCTGGTTAAACCAATGAACGGCTAATTCGCCAGCTCCATCCCGCAAGACACCTTGGACCATCCAGATATGCTTTCGGGGTGTTTTAATAACCGAAACGTCCTCAACGCGCGCGTGTATGATAACTTTCTCGCTAAATTTTGCTGATATTTTGTTAATGGGCGAGGGGTTAGACAGATCGAGTAAGTCACGAGGTAAATATTCTAATAACTGATCCACGTTATTAATACCAAGACGTGAAAATTTTTCCGCTTGTGATGGACCAACAAAGGGAAGACTAGTGACTGGATCATTTACATTTTTATCATGCATCAGCAAGTAGATTATTCAACTAGACAATTTACGAATTGATCAATTGTCGAATTAAATAATTTTTAATTATTTCTTCTTTCCTACATTTTTCAGTACAAACCTGACCTTGTCTTCGGTTTTTGTTAAGTGGTCAGGAATTTCTTGCAAATAGGGGACGACCTCATCCCGTTTTAGGCCAAGCGACATTAAAGCATCTATTGTGTCATCATTGTCAGCAAAATTTATCTCGCTTGAGCCTGTTATTTTATTTTTTAGTTCAACCACTATCTTCATCGCAACCTTGTTCCCTACTCCGGAAACAGATTTAAAAAAACCGTGATCACTTTTGGAAATTGCACTTATTATTTTGTCGCACCCTAAAGCGCCGACGATGATTAAAGCCATTTTAGGGCCAACCCCAGAAACACTCAATAACATTTCAAAAACGTATAGCTCTTTCGTATCGGCAAAGCCATATAGGTCATTGGCATCCTCGCGAATATGGTGGTGGCAGTGAAGCTCAACTTGATCTTCATTTTTGCCATCATTATTCGTGAAAACCTTATACCCAACTCCCGCAGCTTCAACTACTAGGAAGTTTTGTCCTGAATTCACAACATTTCCTTTAAGATATGAAATCATTTAAATTGCGTTTTAGATTTATTACAAAGAAGTCTTTTTTCTCGCTTGATTATAAGCCGCTATTGCTCCACCTTGAGCCGGACCATCTTTACCTAGCGATGACTTGACCACCCTTACCCCTAAATCAGCAAATGCGGTTTTAAAAAGGGCAAAGTTTTCGACAATGTCTCCAGATATTACAAAAAGTTCTGGATCAAAGAGTAATTTAACGTTATAAAGACCAGTCAGCAAACTCTCCTTCAAATCACGGAGTATTTGTTGGTTTACCAGTTCGGACTTTGGATTTTCTTTTAATACTTGATAAACAGATTTTCCGGTCAGCGCTTCAATCCCGACCCCTGAAATAAGAGCTCCGAACTCCCCCACTCCCTGTCTTTTTTCTCTTGTTATATCAACTATTATCTTTGATATTTGACCAGCAGAGTTTGTGGATCCACGATATATCTTGCCACCAATTAAAAAAGATAAGCTAGTATCGCGTCCAATTTCAACAAATACAGCATTTTTTGCTTGGCCCATTTCCCCGAAAGCCTGCTCGGCTAAAAGCGAACAAAAATTTCGTCTAAATAGAAAAACTGGTAAGTTCAGCTTTCTTGATAATAATTGATAAACATTCGCCCCGTCTAGCTCCTCTATCGTCGATTTAATAATCTTCTTGCCATCTTTATCCAAAACAGCAGGCAAAGACACGCCAATTGCCCACGCCTTATGGAAACTGGGAAGTGACGTGACCGTCTTTTGAATTCTGGCCACAATCGATTCTTTACCGAGCTTGGCCTGCAGAGGGTTGGATTTTCTCTCAAGAATTACGAAATTCTTGTCGCACAAAACGGCGTTTATCTCTCCAACGCCAACGCTTACACCGATAATAAGATTATTACTCATTTGCATATCATATAGTTAAGATCCTAAGCTTAATATAGCTTATAAACTATTAAAAGTTTATCTTCACGCCATACCTTATAACCCAGACGAGACATAAGAGTTTTTATTTTACTTATTCTATCTGGTGACTTGACCGTTTTATCAACAGTCACATATTTTACTTTATACTCCAAAAATGATTTTTTCGCCAAACTCAAGTTATAGTCATCTGCCGACAAAGTTTTTTCATCGGCCGAAATAATATAATCAATTGTTGGCTTGTACCAATATTGCTTAAGATAATAGTCATGAATTCTCCTACCTAGATAGCCGGAAACCACTTTTTTATTAAAAAACGTCTGGTAGTATCCGTCTCTAGCACTGGCATTAAAAGGCAAGACAGTGAACTCTCCTGCGTCAGATGCAATCTCATCAAGAATTGGCGAATGAGCAAGCTTATCAATTTTCATCGTACCACTATAGAACTCAAGACCGATAGGAATACAAAGAAACAGGGCAGCCACAATTGCAAGCACTTTAAGTTTTTTACCGGATAAATAACTATAAATGTCTGATACTAAAAATCCCACTAAAATCGCCAAAGCGAAATATGCGATTATAACAAATCGGGTCGGAACCACGCCAACGTTAAAAAATGGTAATTTTGCAAGGTAGTAAAATGGTAATCTAATATTTTCAAAAACCGCTCCACCGATTTGAAGATACGGACCAGCTGCTAAAATTATGCCGACAACCGCAATCAGAAAGTACATTATTCGCTCTTTGATTTTTTCTCTTGAAAAAAACAGTGCCAGAACAGCCATAAACATCGTTGAACGACCAAGGGAAATAACATTCTCGCGGTATGACCCGATCATATTTAAAGCCATATCGAGATTAAGTTTGCCAAAAATTGGATTAAGCGGGTTTGCCCCAAATATAATTTTCAAATCCCCATTGTTGTATGTAGAAGAAAGTTCCTTGTGCCCCCAGAATCCAAACATCAGGTATATGTATGGTGCAGCAAAAAATAGTATATATAAACTCACCGAGAGCAGTATTCGAATAAGTGTGTGTTTATTTAATATTATTTTGTAGTCGAAGATGGTGTTAAAAACAAAGATTAGCCCGACAATGATGATACTAAAAACCGCTAGCTGAAGATCTAGATATGATTGAGCGACGAGTAACGAAGAAAATATTATCGGATTTACTTTAGAACTTTCCTTGAGCGTTTTTATGAAAAAGAGGGCTAGGAAAGGAAAGATCCAAAGCATGGTGAGATTATAATGACCAGCTTCTAAGTGGCTAAATAAATAAGGGTTAAAAGCAAAGACTACTCCCGAGATAATCCCCGCCCACTTGTTCTTTGTTAGATATTGAACGAGTAAAGTCATACCAAGCGCAGAGGCTATTATGGAAGAGAATAGGACAATATTTAATGTTGTGATAAGAGAAAATGCCAAAGTTAGGGGCAAAGCGATCAAGGCAGTTGTATAGGTTAAAGTGTGAAGTGTCAGATTGACATTTTCCGGGTAGTACACAAAATTTGAAAAAAATGGATTTTGAAAAGATAAAATAGCTTTTTTGACCCACCAGATATTCCAGAGAAAAAAAGGACCGTCGGTAAAATCGGATTGCCCTATGATCGCGCTGTTAAAATTCTTTATGAGTGGCCAAGTGAAAACAACAGCTAAGGCTAGATAAAAAATCCCAAGGCCGATCCAAAAGATAATTTTCTTCCAATTAAAAAACCTTTGTTTTTTCGCAACAATATTTTTCATGAGCAAGTCTGATTTAATCTGAAAAGGAGAGTAAAATCAACCCTATGCGCCTTTTGTCTTCAGATTCTCGACTATCTCCCTGATACCGTCTTCTAGTTCGACAGTTGGTGCATAGCCCAACTCGTTTGAAATTTTATTAATATCAGCTAATTGCGACCTTACATAGCCCTCTTTGATTGGATTTGGGATAAAGTTTGGCTTGATGTCTTTACCCATCACTTTATTAATCAGACCAACTAAATCGATCAGATTAATGCATTTGTTTGTACCAATGTTGAAAACCGCAAAGCCATATTTCTTTTCAGTCAGGATTGCTTTTTCAATTCCCTGAACTACATCTTTAACGTTGGTAAAATCTCGCTCTTGCATGCCGTCACCGTACAAAGTCGGTTGTTCACCCTTAGCCATACCCCAGATAAACTGTGAAACAAGATTAGCAAAGGTAGTTTTATGATCTTCGTTTAACCCATAAACGGACATAAAACGAAAGGCGATGATTTCGATATCTTCAGCTGAAGAGAAAACTCTTGAAGCACCTTCTTGGGCGAATTTTGTGACCGAATAATGATTTGGCGGAACAACTTCTTGGTCCTCAGTCAAAGGCGTTGGATTATTCCCATAGATCGAACTAGTTGAGGCAAAAAGCATTTTTTTAACGCCGATTTGCTTGGCATACTGCATCACTCTGATATGTCCGGCAACATTATTCTGGTAAGCCCAATACATATCTTTGACAAACATAGGCGCCGAAGACGAAGCAGCTAAGTGGACGATATACTCAAAGTCATCCCCTGCTTTTTCTAACTCTTCTTTTTTGTTTACATCACCTTGGACAAATTTGACCTTGTCACTAAGGTTTTCCGTTTTTCCAAGTGACAAGTCATCAAAAGCTGTCACCTCATGACCTTTTTCGGCCATCATATTGCATAGATTACTTCCTATAAAACCAGCTCCACCGGTAACTAATATTTTACTCATTTTCTTCCTTTCTATTTTTCAACATCAATTATTTTTTGGGCATCCTCAGAACTTATATTGCCATATTCTTCAAAGTTTGCCCAGTCAAAAACAAATTCACCCTTATCTTCAATCACTTTTTCGACAGCTTTATTCATAATCGCGCCACCGAGTTTGAACATTCTCTCTGATTCCTCAGCTTCAACTGCTTCACCCGAAGCCGTAAAGGAAGGCCCAGTATTTGAATATCTGATTAAGACCATTGAGCGCTGGTCGCTTGCAGTTAATCTAACTCCACTATTCATGGTCACTATCCCAAAATTCCCGGTTGGCCCGAGTTCACCTTCGGCGATATTGCACATCGCCTCCGCTAGATCGTATTTTCTGGCAGCATCTTTTTTATCGATCTTCGGTTTAAATTCACGAATCATTGTCTTGGGCAAGCCATATTCTTTTCTAATAAATTCGAGCTGCTCAACTGGATTTCTGCCGTCCCAAAGAATTTTAGATAATGCCAGTAGATAAACTAGAAAAATCGCCGCATCATCTCCGCCCTGTACGCCCTCATAATACTTTGGTGCACCCCAAATTGGGTTTGTCATCGGGGTTATAAATTCATGAGCCGTGTTTTCTACTGCGATCACAGCATCTTTATTTTTCCCCATTAATTCCATAAAGAACGGATAGCCTGGTTCTGCTGCAATAATGTTGAGATCTTTTTCCTTTTTTTTCAATTGTTCTTTAAGTAAAGCAATCGAAACACCCGTTCGCATATCGAAGATCACATCATTGCCCAAATCATCTGGATTGTAACTGACAAGGTTTTCGGCCGCTAATATTAATAATTCTGTCCCAGCTAAAGATTCCGCCTCTCCACTTGAGTTAAGCGCTATAACCGTGCCCCTGTCTCCATCGGGATCAACAGCTAAACAGATTCGGTCCTCGTCCTTCGCTTTCCTTTTCATACTTTCCATAGGTTCGGAGTCATGCTCATTTGGATCGACTATATTTGACGTGCTATAGTTCTCGTTTAGCTTGTCATTGTCCGCTGCGACATCAGCCCCGAAAGCTTTTAGAATATCGAGTAAGTTTTTCCCGACAGGACTTCCGCACATGTTCATGCCAACTCTAAGACCAGACAAAAGCTCGCTTGCGGGAAGTTTTGTTCCCGTTCTGGCTCTGATTAAATCCTCAATTATATCAGCGTTATTTGCTGTTAAATCACCAACTGTCACAATAAAATCATTTGGTTCATCAATTTTAACAATTGCGGGAAAATCAGCTTTGATTAGCTTCGGATACAAATCTTCTCTTAAATCTGGTCCGCAAAATACTTTGCCCAACATGCCAAATTTTGCGCCAATATAATCCTCTGCACGATGACTCATTGTGCCAAAAATCCAGTTTCCATTCTCTTGCGTTATTGCTCTCTCGTATTGGGCAATATTTCTAATTGATCCGCCGTTTTGCACTCCCCAATAGAAAACCCCTCCGCCGTCCTGAACAATTCCGGTCCGAATTATAGTATCGACAAATACCGACATAGACTCAAAATGTTTTTTGTAGCAGTCAACAGCAATATTGACAGTATGACCAGTTTTCTTCCCCGTCCTCTCGATCAAGACTTGGGCATAGGCCATAGCAAACAAAGCCGAAAGTTCAGGATTTTCCTGCCAAACTGATGATCGAACATCGTACCACATTACCTGACCGCTGAGGATTTTTTCGGTCTCCGAACCAGGTTTTTGTAGCTCCGCTATGAGATCCAAAGTTTTTTGACTTAGCTTCGTTCCGTTTGGATCGATAGCTTGACCAACAAGTTTTAGCTGTCTTCCAAAAACGTCAGTAAGCTCTGGACCAACAAGAATTTTATCCGGTCCACGACGGCCGACTTTTTTTACGATTTCACATAATTTTTCTTGTGATTTAGTAAGTGAGTTCATCTTCCCTCCGTTATAAATACAGGTGCTTACCCTCTTCCTTCATTCTGTCGAGAAGCTTTTTGACATCTTGTGATTTGTCTTTACTGGCAATTAACATTGAGTCCGGAGTGTCGATAATGACAACATCTTTAAGCCCGATTGTCGCAATCATTTTATCACCGCCATATACCAGACAACCCTCGCTTCCAACATCTATGTGATGACCGCGTGAAATCATTGTTGAGCCATATTTTTCACCCAAAACATCGTGGAGCGTGCCCCAGTTACCGATATCAGACCAACCAAGATCAGCTGGGATAACAAATATTTTATTAAAATCTTCTTTTTCCATAATTGCGTTTTCGAACTGCTCATCTGTAATTTCCTGGAATACCTGTTTAATTTTTGCCGCCTGAGCACCATTTCCGCCCTCCGCCTTCATCTTCTCAACCGCTTCAATCGATTTAAATGTTTCTGGGATATACTTTTTAACCCAATTCATCATTTGTTTTCCACTAAAGAAGTAATATGCCCCGTTCCACAAATACTCCCAACTTTGAACATATTTTTCGGCTGTCTTTTGATCTGGTTTTTCAAGGAATTTATCCACTTCGAAAACTTGCTCACCATCTATTGTCGTCGCCACATTACCCATTTTTATATATCCCAGTCCGGTATCGGGTTTGGTTGGATTAATGCCAACTAGAACAAGATAGTCAGGATATTGCTCGGCCGTCTTGAAGGCGATTTTAAGTGTATTTGAAAACACATCGACGTTTTGCACGACATGGTCTGACGCCAAGGTCGCAATGATCGCGTTTTCATCATTTTTTAATATTTCTGCAGTAACATAGGCCAGAGCTGGAGCAGTATTTCGCTTAGCTGGCTCAATGATAAAATTCTCGACTTTGACTTCGGGAAGTTGTTTTCTTATTTCTTCCTCATATTTGGTATTGGTTGAAATATAGATATTTTCTTGCGGGATAGCTTTTTTGACACGTTCAAAAGTCTCCTGAATGAGAGTTTTTTCAGAAACAAGCTTGTGAAATTGTTTTGGCTTAGAAGTTCTCGACATCGGCCAAAGTCGTGTCCCTGTTCCTCCAGCCATGATAACTGCGTAATGACCCATAAATACCTCCGTTTATAAAAACCATACATTTATGATGATATCATAAACTAATAAAACAACTAGTTGTTATTCGCTTCTTGTCTGAGTTTCTGAATTCATTCCAACAATCATTTCATTATAAATATTATGGTACTCTGTCGTCATTTTATCCCATGAAAAATTCTCTTGTCTTGCTAATCCTCGTTTCTCAAAAACTTTTCGCTGGGTTGAATCGCTTAGCTGTAAAAATGATTCCGATATAGAAGTGATTTTATTTGGATCAAAAAATACGACTGAGTCTCCACAGATTTCTTTAAATATTCCGATATCGGAGCAAGCGACGGCCTTGCCTAAGCTCATCGCCTCTAGAATCGGCAAACCAAACCCCTCATAGACCGAAGGGTAAACAAAAAACTCTGAGCCATAAATCAAAGCGGCTTTTTCGTTATCATCAATATACCTGTCCGGTAATATCAAGTTTTTTGATATATCGTGTTTTCTACCAATATCCAAAATCTCGAAATAAGTTTTACGAGTTAAGGGTCGATTGAATTTGGAAATAACAAAAAGTTTATAATCGAGCTTCGATTCTCTGATAAATTTTGCGAAAGACTCGACAAGCTTCGGAAGATTTTTTCTTTTTGTAGCACTTCCCGTATAACAAATATATTTAGAACCATTTATCTTAAATTCTTGACTTAAAGCCAATTGTTTTTCGTCGAGGTTTTTAAAACTATTCAATTTATCAAATCCGTTATAGATCGTTCGGACTTTTTTTCCCTTGAGACTTGGAAATGATTTTAGAAGTTCTTGTTTTGTAAAATCCGAAATCGTAATAATTTGTTCTGCTTTTCTCAATGAAGTACTGAGTGATTTTTTATAGACAAAAAGTTGCATCCGAGTCATATCATCAGATCCCGTCAAAGGAATTAGATCATGAACAGTCAGAATTGATCTGGTTTTAATACCTCCCGGTATCCCGAAGCCAAATGGGTTATGAAAAAGATCAAGGTTCGCTGTATCAACTTGTTTCGCAAAATAATATTTTTCATAATATAAGTTCTTTACATCCAAAAATTTGGGCGAATAAAAGGCTGTTACAATTTCAATGTTTTCACTATTAGCAATTTCTTTGAAAATATATCTATATTGTTCTTGGCAAAAAATTGTGATTTTTAGATCTTCGTATTTTACAAGATTGAAAATCAAATTGCGGACATAGCCAACCAGCCCGCTGTTTTTATCAACTACATTTCTAGCGTCTATTCCTAGCCGCATTATTTAGACCTTTTTGCATTAAATTCGTCGATAACCTTCTCATAAAGATCAATATAGTTTCGAGCCATAATTGAGGTTGTAAACTTCTCTTCGACTGTATTTCTTGCTTTCATCCTCATGTTTCTATATTCTTCACCATTCATACTCGAGATGTGATTGACTGCTTCGATCAAACCTTCTACTCCGCTTCCTCCTGTTTTAAAGCCAGTTCCTGTCTGATCTTTCGGGCTAACAATCAAACCGTTTTTTTCATCCTCAACTATTTCGCTTACCGAACCACGATTATAGGCTATAACCGGTGTTCCATATGCCATAGCTTCGGTCATCACCAAGCCAAACGGTTCCTCCCAGGCGATTGGATTGACTAACGCCTTGGCTTTAGACATTAATTCTCTAAACTGTCCTGAGCTCGATTGCACATAACCTAAAAACTCGATATTGCTGTGTTGCAGTACAGCTGACTTTATCATTTCGACATATTTGTCGCCACCCTTGCCAGCAATTTTAAACATTCGATCGGGGCATGATTTTGCAAGTTCTAGATAATCTTCAATTCCTTTTTCAGAAGTTAATCTGCCAAGAAATAAAAAATATTCTCCTGCGTTTTCAACAAAGTCAAAGTCTTCTATCTCGACTCCATTATAAACATATGGCGGAGTGGGCGAAATTAAAAATGACTTTGCATGACTTTGTGAAAGACAAGACATCTCAGTTTTATTCCCATAGTATGAGAAAAGTTCTTTTTCAAATTCGTGAAAAACATTGTGGACAGTAAATAAAACCGGGGTTTTACATGTTTTGACAAATGGCATTCCTAAATATATTGGCTCAGTGTGAAGATGAATTAGGTCGTATCTGTCGGCATTCGCAAACAATTCTCCGATATAAAGCTGCTTCATCCCCATTGTCGCTTTTGTGACCCAATCATCTTGTGCCAGAGCTGCGTCAGTAATAAAAGAAGGCATATCAAGGTCAACGATTTCAACACCGTCTATTTTCGATCCCTTTGCAGCGTACAAAGTGATCTCATGATCTTGCTTTAAGTTATCTATCAAGCTAGAGACAACTGATATTGATGCAGCGATTTGCCCTTCTTCGGGTGGAAAAGTATTTCTATTTGAAACAAAATATGCAATTTTCATTATTCCTCCCGTTTTGACAATTCATACATTGATTTTACAAACCATTTAGCATCTTCTGGATTTAAATCACCTTGCCCCAAGACATTAATAATACCCTGTGCGGCTAAATCTGTTTTATCATCACCGATTATTATTCTGTGTCCAGAGGGAAGCTCCCTTGCTTCGGAACTAAAACTTGATGAGGTACCAAATTGCATTATACTCGACTTCACTCCCTCATGAGCCCCTCCAACCAAAATCGCCGGGTGTCCAGAGTCAGTTAGCATCGTTAGGTCGTTACCGCTATCGCCAGCAGCCATTCCCCTAACTCCAAGTTTTCCGGATAAATATCTCACTGCCAGTTCTTTACCAGCATGAATTGGTAACAAATCAATGTTCCATTTCATAGGATCGTTCATATCTTGCGATAAAACTACTCTGGCACCAGCAATATCTTGCTCTAACACATTTTTTATTCTTTCTGCAACGCTATTGTCTCCGGAAACGTTAAAGCTAATTTTAAATTCCTGTGGTGGCTGATTTGTCTGACCCGCTTCGAAAGCCCCAGGGACGTCCCTTTCCTGAAAGATTATTTCCGGATTAGCAGCGACAATCTGCTGGGATTTCGCATAAACCTCATCTCGGTCCCATGTTCCTAGCAACAACTTTCTATACTCCTCGTCCGGAATGTATGTACCGTCTTTTTTTCTGAGTGAAATTTCTGTTCCCACAGCCCCAACCACAACATCTGCCTTGGGTAAGTCAGCTTGGCTATCGACCATTGAGAAATCTCTACCGGTTTCATAAATAAGACCCCAGTTATTATCATTCAGCATATGATCGAGTTTTTGGGTGGTATCCACTTGGCCTTTTCGATAAAAACTATTGTCGATATCCGTAAATAGCGCAACTGGTGACTGTGAGCTTTCCCGTCTTTTTGCAATTTTGTCCGCTATACTAGAATCTTGGTACAACCCGGTTATTTCCGACTCAACCGTTTGTTCTTTTCCAAGTTCATCGTAAATTCTAGGTTGCTCCTGCGCTTCTCTTGAAGCATCATGGGAGATTCGTCTGGCATATTCAAGATTCGCCTTGTCTTTCTCTTGCTGAAAAGCCAAGGAAGCATCGCGATCTACATCTTGTTCTCGATTCTCGCCCTCCTGCATAAACGCCCCTCCAATGGGAGATTATTTTTTTGTTATTTTATTTACGCTCTGAGATGCAACTCTTTTATATTCTTTAAGCAAGCTTTTTCCAATTCCCGGCCAAGAAAATCTCTCCTTGACATATTCGGGGCAGAGGTCAGACATTTTCTTAGCTAGTTTTTCGTCGGTTAATATTCGTGTGATTTGTTTAGCAAAACTCTTGGCATCTTTGGGTTTAGCATGCAGACCTGTTATACCATCCTGAACAGTCCATTTTAGCCCTCCAACACTTGATGCTACAACTGGAGTACCAGAAGCCATCGCTTCGATTGCAACCATACCAAATGGTTCGTAGTATGACGGCATCACGACTACATCGGCTGCAGCGTAAAAGTAATGAAGCTTTTCCTGTCCTATGCCCGGCAGTAGACGAATTGGACTGTCCTTCCCTAGCCTGTTGATTGCATCTTTTAGGTCATGTCTGGCTGTCGACTCTTGTTTTTCTTTTTTTCTACCTATTCTAGGGTCTCCAGAGAACATATACACGATTAAATTTTTATATAAGTCAGGGGATTCATCCCTTATTTCCTTTACAGCCTCAACTAAGGTTAGGCCACCCTTCCGGCGTTCCATCTTACCAGCAAAAACAACGATTTTTTTACCTTGTGGTATCTGCATCCTTTTCCTTGCAGTTAACTTATTAACGGGAATAAATCGCCTTAGGTTTACCCCAGGCGGAATAATAACAGTTTTAATGTCTTTTTCTTTATAGACCGCGACCATGTCTCCTTGTTCTTGCGGAGACGTAGCAACGATTAAATTGGCCTCTTCCATGATTTGCTTTTCTATCTTAGTTCTCTCTGTCGGGCTTGTGTCTCGCTCACCAAGCGCTTTTTTCTTCAATAACCCGAGGGAATGGAAAGTAGCCACAACGGGCACACCCAATATTCTTCTCAGTTGCAATCCTGCCCAGCCAGAAAAATAATAGTGCGTATGAATGACACTGTATTTGATTTTATTTTTTCTTGTATATTCCAGAAAATGCTCAACAAATTCAGGCATCAGAGGCCCGAACTTGTCTTTAGAAAGAAAGTGACGAGGGCCAGCTTTTAACCTTATAACTTTGGCTCTTTTAGCAAATCTGACAATTTGTGCCGATTTTCTGTTTTCCCACCGAGTAAAGACATCAACCTTGATACCAAGCTTGCTTAAAGAGCGAGCGAGTTCATATACATAAACGTTTTGTCCGCCTGACTGCTGACCGCCAAGAGGAGCGAGAGGATCGCCATGCTCACTAATCATCGCAACCCTGAAGTCGATATTCTTGCCAGTTGTTTTATTCATACCAATAAAATAATTCAATACTTAAAAATAAGTACCTACAAGTTACCTTAAAACAGGAGTTCTTTCAAGAGCTCTTGGATGGTACTTGCTGACCTAGCCGCAAATAGTCGGCAGCTTGCTCCGGAGAAATAATATCAATGATAACGCCCGAGCCCATTTCGAACCCTCCATACATAGCTAAGCGCGGGGCAATTTCCATATGCCAGTGATAATATGGCAAGTCTTTGTCGCCATCTACCGGAGCGCTGTGAATAAAAAAGTTAAGTGGCGGATCATTTAAAACCTCATTTAACCGACCAAACGCTTTTTGGCATATTTCGGTCAGGTCCTCGATGGCTTCACTTGATAAATCGGTAAAATGGCTCTGGTGCTTTTTAGGCACAATCCATGTCTCAAACGGAAACCTCGCAGCATAAAAGTTAAAGGCCACAAAGCGGTCGTTTTCAAAAATGACCCTGGTGTTCTGCGTCATCTCGTGTTCAACCAAGTCGCAGAATGCACATTTTTTATTTTCACTATAATAGGTAGCTGTATGGGTAAGCTCGCGCGCAACAATATTAGGCACGATTGCCGAAGCAAAAATCTGCGCATGCGGATGTTCGATCGAAGCCGCCGCCTCCGGTCCGTGGTTATAGATTGGCATCACATACTCAACGTTACAGACCTTCTCAAAATACTTATATCGCCCCTTAAACGACTCAAATAAATCTCTCCAAATCACTGGTGTGAAATTCGGCAAAGATTGATCATGGTCCTTAACCACAATAACATCATGGCCGCCAAGCGATGGTTTCATCTTATAAAATTCGTCTTCTATTTTATAAGCTTTAGGTGTGCACAGATCTGGATCTTCGATAAATGCAGGGAACTTGTTTTGAATAATATAAGTATTTGGTGTGTCAAATTCTTTGATTCTTTTTTCAAACTCGCTTTTTTTGGAGTCAACACAAAAGGGACAATCCTCTTTCTTTTGCTTTTTCGGAGCACTGACAGAAACATAGTCGCTTGGCCTTTTAGCTCTCTCGGGAGCAAAAACAACCCATTCGCCAGTGATAATGTTTTGTCGAAGTTGTGGCACATTGCCTCCTTTACTTAATTCTCGAAATTTGAAGATGAGTCAGGGCGATCGCTACTGCATCAACTGTATCGTCTTGTTTTACGCTATCCCACTTCACAGATTCTTTCAAGCCACTCCGAGTAGGTCCACTACTTTTCAGGTGCATCTTCACCATCCTTGCCATCTGACCCTTGTCGGCATGCCCAAATCCAGCAATAGCCAGCTTAATCTCATTTGGTTTATATTCGTAAATTGGCACTTTGGCTTGTTTGGCCGCTAGCATAATTGCCCCGCGAGCATGAGCAACCGATATACCAGTTTTTATATTTTTGACAAAGAAGAGTTCTTCGATGGCCATTTCCGTTGGACAATATTGTGCAATTAGTTCAGTAATTTTTTCGAAAATGATCTCCAGTCTATCTGCAAGCGGTGTTTTAGCTGGAGTTTCAATGAGCCCACATTCCAAAAGCTGTGGTCCTTCTTTTTTAAGTAGTGCCCACCCACATCGTCCGGTTCCAGGATCTATTCCGAGAACTATACGCTCTCCAACTCTTACGGCGTTCCCTCTCTTCAAATGCCTCCCTTTTCAGACCAAATTGCCTGATCTATCCCAAATTGCTACTAACATTTGCCACGTCATCTAAATCGTCTAAAGCATGCAACATTTTAATAACCTTTGTCGACGCTTCCTCGTCCAAACCAACGGTTGTTTTGGGTTTAAAAACCAGATCCGCAGATTGCACTTCTAATCCAGATTCATGAAGAGAGTTTTTAACATTCGATAGTTCGTTTGGCGCGCAATAGACCAGATATCCGTCATCAATTTTCTCATAATCTTGAGCACCTGAATCAATGATATTTTCTTCTATTTTTTCTTTACCCTGAGCGGAGTCGAGAAGTTCATCCTTGATTCTTATTTCTCCATTTCTTTCAAACAGGTACGAAACTGCCCCAGATCCGGCAAGCTTGCCTCCGAGTTTATTGAGAACAGATTTTATTTCAGATGCAGCCCTGTTTCTATTGTCGGACAGTACTTCAATCAAGATTGCTGTCCCGGTAGGGCCGTAGGCTTCATATAATATCTCTTCGATTCTGGCACCGCCCAACTCCCCAGTTCCACGCTTGATTGCCTTTTCGATCTTATCTTTTGGCATATTAGCAGATCTTGCTTTATCCATCGCCAAGCGCAGCTGAAAATTCATGGTCGGATCACCTCCAGCGCGTGCTGCAACCGAGATCATATTGGAAATTTTGGTAAATAAATTGCTCCGCTTGGCATCCGCTGCGGCTTTCTGATGTTTGGTTGTCGCCCATTTTGAATGACCTGACATGATATTCTCCCGTGATTTGCAAATTGGTCTTTTCGAGACTAGATTATAGCTATAAGGCAACTGTTTGACAACCTGAAAACGAGAGGATGAGTCAGGGTATGCTTAGAATGGTGGTCATTGGCCCCGCAAGTTTCAGGAACATGCTGGCAGAGGACATCGGGAAGCCAGTTCAGCTACCGTGCGAGTTCGAGGACACAGAATCGGCTCTTCGGTTTTGGGGTACTCACTGCGACCTAGTCGTCGGAGCAGACCTGGGCTTCCTCGACGCCCAAAGACTTCGGCTACACTTCAGTCAGGAGGGTACAACGAGAGTTGTCAGGATCCGTATGAACGAAGATAGTCTGGACGGGGAGGGCGATCCAAGCGAAGAAGGTCTTGGGATAACGACATGCGAGCTCGCCGAGGCGCCAGCACTCCTCCTTCGGATCGGATCTTGACTTTCGGGTCGAAAAGTGATACGCTCCCTTGATCACTAAGATTACCTCTAAGGCGAGTTTGGAGCGCGCAAGCGCAATCGCCGGAGGTCGTTCATTTACACTGGAGGCGCATCATGCCCCGTCTTGGAGACATTTCGTGCTCCACCATGGCAGTCCTGTTCATCCTGGCATTGGTCGCAGTCGCATCGGCGGCACACGCCGACGGCACCCGCATCACTATCTGGTCCGGACCCGACGCGTCGGGCTGGAGCATCAGCTCCGGCCCGGACTGCGGCTGCCGGCCAATGTACCGGCCGAACTACCGCCCCCAGCCGATGGGCTGGGACAGCCGTCGCTACGTTCCGTACCCCCAGCCTCAGCGCTGGGGCAGCCTCGGCGACTATGTTGACGATCGCCCGCGCGTCGGATACGACAGCCGCGCGATTGAGGCCGAGAACAAGCGCTTGAGGGACGCCCTCAACGAGCGCAACCGGCTCGAGCGGGCGCTCAGCGAGAACGCACGCTTGCGCCGGGCCCTTGAGGCCGGCTGCCAGCGCTACTGATCCACACCCGCTTTGGAGGCGGGTACGTGCTGGACCAGCTCCCCCCTTTGGCTGGCCACCCAGCATCGCCCAGCCCGCCTCCTCCACTAGTGGAAGTGTTACCTCCGCGAGTAACGCTTTCGCCACCCCCGGCTCCGCCGATCAAAGCATTGTCCCATCGGGACAACGCCTAGATCGCGGAGCCGGTTCTATTTTAAAAATAATTGACATTACACGGCTTCGCGATAGTATCAAGATGGCTCCGGGACCCCGCCGCAAGGCAAACCCGGAGTCGCCCGAGCAGAGCAGCTTGCTTTCGTATGGGCGGCAATCCCTAGCAAGTTGCTCCTGTCCCCAGAGCCACCCACATACCGCGGCACGGCGTGTGGGTGGCCATCTCATCTCTTAACCCACTTATCATTTATATATTTTAGTTCAATCGTGCCCTGCTGATCCGTCCTAAATATTAGCGTTCCAATATTTTTAAGCGCACTCAAAACCTCTGCTTTCGGATGACCGTAGCTATTGTTTTTACCGACAGATATTACCGATATTTCGGGTTTAACATATGACAAAAATTTAATATTGAGAGCTGTTTGCGCCCCGTGATGAGGTACCTTTAGTACATCGGACTTTAGCTTTTCTACTACGATACTATTTAGAATGTTGTTCTGTGCCTCAACCTCAGCATCGCCAGTAAAGAGTATTTTTGTATCGAAATATTTAAAGCTTAAAACTACTGAATTATCATTTTTATTTGTACTTTTTTGATCTTTTTTGGGCCATAAAACTTCGGCATCTGCATCCTGGGCAATGCTTATTTTGTCACCCTGGCTTAAGGTTTTACGGGATATTTTTTTGTCGCTAATTTTGGTGAGCATTTTCTGGACTACTTGTGAGTCGTTCTCTTCACCATTATCCAAAAACTGGCCGATTTCAAAACTGTCCATCACTGACGGGAAACCGCCGATATGATCAGCGTCAGGGTGAGTCGCAACAGCATATTCAATTTTTTTATCAAATGGTGGCATATGCTTTGAAACCTGATCGACTGCTTGGCCGTCCTCGCCAGCATCAATTAAAATCTGTACCGATCCCGGCAGATTGATTAAAGTTGAATCAGCTTGACCGACGTCTAAAAATGCAACTTCGGCTGTCGATGTATCAGCACTACTTTCGGCATTTTGATAAACAGTCGTCCAAATATAGACCGAAACTAAAATAGCGCAAATCAAAAGAATATTGACGAGTTTAGTCGATTTTTGATTGCGCCTTATTGCCATAGCCCTCCCTGAATTTATTTCTGATACCTATCGTAAAAATCAAAATGAGTAAATACAAAACTGCTATTACCGTCCAATGCGGTGATTTGAATTCTAAGGATGATAATTTTCCGTTGCCAAAAAATCTTACAACCCAAAGAAAATAGGTCAAGAGGATATTTGCAAAACCAGATATAAAAAGTCCCAAATTAAGCCACATGTAGGATGCAATTAAAGCAATGAATATCAAAAGCATCGCCAAGGGAACGAGCGGGAGAATCAACAGATTGGCCACAGGTGACACTAGCGATATTCGCCCAAAAGTACCAAGCAATATCGGTAGAGTAAAAATCGTGGCAGATAGAGTTTCGCCTAAGATCGCCCCCATATTTTTCCAAAATCCGTCCGGCAGTTTGCCAAATAGAAGACGATTAAGGGGCTCACCTAAAAATACTAATCCGAAGGTTGCGGCAAATGACAGTTTAAAACCTACGTCCCAAAGCAAATACGGATTGATCAAGACCATCAGAAAAGCGGCCACAAAAAGAGAATTGATCATTGCAGAGCGTCTGCCGATGACCTTGGCAAATATATACAGAAACCCCATCAGCGAGGCGCGCAAAACAGAGGCTGTTCCGCCAGTTAGAATACAAAATAACAAAAGAAAAATCAGCGAAGAAATAACGGCAAATCTTTTTGAGATCATCTGCCTGAGTAGCTGGAAGATGATAATTGTAATAATCGATACGTTGTAGCCCGACACAGCGACAAGATGAGTCGTGCCACTTCTTTTCAAATATTCCTTAAAATCATCGGTAAAACTACCCGATCCGCCCAAAAGCAGTCCCTTGGCCAGAGAAGCTGCGTTGCCCGAGAATAAATTGGATAACTTGGACTCGACTTTGTCGGCTAGATTATAAAGAGACCTGACTAGACCGCCTCCTATTGAAAGAACTTCAATCTCCGGATTTTTGACAATATAAGAAGTCTTGTACCTTGATTTTAAATAAAAATCAGACATCGCGGGTGAAGTAATATTGTCTTTTGCATCAAAACAAATATTTAGCTTGTCTTTATATCCCAGCGGGATAATCGTGGCAGCTTGGACTATTCCGGAGAGGCCCCTTTGATCTTTTACCAAAAATTCGACATTATTGCCGGTTTTTTTGGGATCGGAATACACAGTATATTGACCGCAGCCTGGCTCGATATGATTTCGGTTAAGATATGAAAATAGACAAAAATAGCCAAGTCCCAAGATAAAGGACAACGCCAAACCAACGAACGCTTTCTGCTTAAGCAGAATAAAAAGCAAGATCGTCAATAACGAAAGAACTGCTAGCTCTACAATGAAAATTGAGTGATTTAAAGAGGCACCCAGCAATAGTCCCAAGATAAAAAAGATGATTACCGCTGAAGGTGCCCGAAGTATGTTTGAAATTTTTGACACTCTCGACTTTTTCATTTAGCATGTATTATAGAAGAAATAAAAAAATATCAATGAGTCTATCAAGGAGAGCAGCGGGGAGTTTGGTGGCAGGCTTTTTAACTTTGGGCGTGATTGGAGTTTCAGCACTTGCTCTTCGCAACCAAGTCCAAGCCGACACACTAGTTGCGGGCTACGCTACAGCTCATGTTCACTTGGAAGTGATGGTCTGCAATACACCGCAGCTTCCACTTAAAACAACATTTACCCCAGAAAGTGGGAAAAAGTTTTATTTCAAAGAAAGAACCTTTGACTTATCCCCTGGCTTAAACACGATTGAATGGTACATCAGAAAGATACCTGGCACAAAAGTGAAAGCTCAGCTCACGTCAAGTCAAGGCATAGTCGCACCGGAAAGCCAAGATGTAGTCTTGGAATCAGATAAGGTTAGCGAGACAATTAAATATTCAATATTTATTTGCGAACCGACACCGACTCCGACCCCCGTCCCCACCGCAACACCAGCACCAATTCAAACTTCGGTTCCACTAAATCAAGGCACGCAAACTCCGTCAGGGGGTGGTCTTATCGCTCCGCCAGTTCCGGCCGCACCCGAGAAACCGTCAGTCACCAATAGCCAAACCGCTACAGTCGACCCCCTTAGCCCTCCGTCGCTCATCTAAAAATCACAATAAAACATGCCATTATATCTGGACAGTTGGTTTTTTTTGATGTAATATCCCCTTGATGTCAAAGAATCTAAAATCACAAATCGAGGAACTAAGACTGGGCTGGCAAAGAACACAGGCCGATTTTGAAAATTATAAAAAACGCACCGAAGAAGATAAGGCTAATTGGTCGCGCAGTACAAAAGTTGAAGTTTTAGAAAAAATCTTGCCAATCCTAGACAATCTTACTTTGGCTGCCACCCATACGCCAGAAGAGCTCAAAGACAATAGCTGGGCACTGGGTATAAACCACATTTCCAAACAAATCGAAGACAGTTTTGGTGAGCTTGGAATTGAGAAGGTGTCTCCCAAGCCCTCGGATAAATTTGATCATACAATTCACGAGGCAGTTTCGGTTCAAGAATCTAAGATTATTCCCGAAGATTCAATTATAAAAACTGAGATGGATGGCTTTAAAATCGAGGGGGTCTTGACTAGACCGGCTAAAGTGGTAGTAAGTAAAGGAAATGGAAGGAAATAAAGCAACAAAAAAGCTTTATAGATCTCGCTCCGATCGATATATCGCCGGAGTCTGTGGCGGTTTGGGTCAATATTTCGACATCGATCCGATAATAGTACGGCTGGTTTTTTTAATTGTAGCGGTTTTTGGTGGAACTGGAGTGGCGGCCTATATAATTCTCTGGATACTAATTCCCGAAGAAGGCGAAAAGAGAGATGCGAAGGAATTTGGAGATAATATAAAAGAAGGAGCAAATAAAATGGCAAAAGAAATAAAAGAGGCAATCAACGAAAAAGAAGTCAAGGAAAAAACATCAAAGAGGAGCCACGGCGACGGTAAAATTATCGGTGGTACGCTAATCATCGTCGTTGGAGTAATATTTCTGCTAAGCAACTTATTTCCCAGCCTTTACCTTAATATGGGCAAGCTTTGGCCTCTGATCGTTATCGTCATCGGAATAGGTGTAATATTTGGCTCTGGAAGAAAAGAGGACTAGGATGAATATTGGAAAATTTCTCTGGGGATTACTGATAGTATTGGTAGGTTTTGTATTTATCGGCATTAATTTCGGCCTCATTGATTCAAGCATCTGGAACGAGATCTGGCGTTTTTGGCCAGTTATAATCATCATCGTCGGTCTTTCTGTAGTCGGGCGCGGCCTGTCTAAAACTGGGGAGATGATTTTTAATATTATAATCGTTGTCCTTGCAATTTCTCTTGTCGTACTTGCGTTTAATCCTAAAACCAGAGCCTATCTTAAGACCAAGTCGCCGCAAGTTGAAACCCAGGCAATCCTCGAGAATCTTAATCCAGAAACTGCGGATGCATCGGTTTTACTATCTGTTGGCGCGGGCAATATAAAACTCGACGGGGGAAGCACTCAGCTGATAGAGGGAGAAGTCGCCAGCAATTTTTCCTATCCGAAGATTTCAAGATCTCAAAGCGGAAAAACACAACTAGTTGAAATCAATAGCCAATCAAAAGTAAATTTGCCTTTTGGCCCAAAAAACGAATGGGACTTGGTATTAAACGACAAGATTCCTACAAAATTGGAATTAAAAACAGGGGCAGTTGACGGAAAACTTGATTTATCAAACACTTTTATTAGCGATTTAACCATAAAAAGCGGAGCGTCGAGCTATAACATTCTTTTCGGTGAAAAGCCGGGAACCCTAAAGTCTGATATCGATTTGGGTGCAAGTTCGCTAAAATTGAGAGTTCCCAAGTCAGTTGGCCTGAAAATCGATATGAAAAGTGGCGTCAGCTCCAACAATTTTACGAGCAGAGACCTAGTCAAATCCGGTGATGTATACAAAAATTCTGAATACGAAACTGCGACTTCAAAAATTGATCTCATTTTGAAAACCGGTGCTTCTTCGGTTGAGCTAGAACGGTTCTAATTCGGGAGCAAACTAATCACGATTATTTGCCTTTTTTGTGATTGGCGTTGTTTGTGGGTCTTGACAAAATGTAAAGCAGACTTTACAATGGTCATACAAGCAAATATATCATAGGAGTGTAATATGGGTAAAATAGTAGGAATAGATTTAGGAACGACCAACTCGGTCGGAGCGATAATTGAGGGTGGAAAGCCCAAGGTTATCCCCTCTGCTGAAGGTGGAAAGATTGTTCCATCAATCATCGCCGAGACGAAGTCTGGTGAAAGACTGGTGGGGCAGTTAGCCAAACGCCAAGCAGTCACCAATCCGGAGAATACAATATTTTCCGTTAAAAGATTGATCGGGCGCAGATTTTCCGATGAGGAAGTTAAGCGTGATCAGAAATTGATGCCTTATAAAATAAAAGAAGGCAAGCACGAAGCAGTAGAAGTTGAGATGGCCGGAAAACAATACACGCCGCAGGAGCTGTCTGCTTTTATATTGCAAAAGATCAAAAAGGACGCTGAGGACTACACTGGAGAGACAATCACCGAAGCGGTCATCACGGTACCGGCTTATTTCAATGACTCTCAACGTCAGGCAACCAAAGACGCGGGTAAAATTGCAGGATTTGATGTTAAAAGAATCATCAACGAGCCAACCGCTGCAGCACTCGCCTATGGCCTAGATAAGAAAAAAGAAGGCAAAATTGCCGTCTTTGACTTGGGTGGTGGAACATTTGATGTTACCATCCTTGAAATTGGCGACGGAGTGTTCGAGGTCAAATCCACTCACGGCGATACGCACCTCGGAGGCGACGACTTCGACCAGAAAATCATGGACTACATCGTTGATGAATTCAAAAAAGACCAAGGAGTAGACCTGCACAGCGACAACTCTGCTTTGCAAAGAGTCAAAGAGGCGGCTGAAAAAGCAAAAATCGAGCTTTCAACCAAACAGGAAACCGAAATCAATCTGCCGTTTGTAACGGCTGATTCTTCCGGTCCAAAGCATTTAGTTCTCACTCTCTCGCGGGCAAAAATGCTCTCATTGGTTGAAGATCTGATTGATAAGACCGAAAAGCCATGTCGCGATGCGATCAAAGATGCTGGAGTTGATATTAAAGATATTGACGAAGTCATCTTAGTTGGTGGCATGACTCGTATGCCGGCCGTCCAAGAAAAAGTTAAAACAGTCTTTGGCAAAGAGCCGTCAAAAGGCGTTGACCCAGATGAAGCGGTTGCAGTTGGAGCTGCTATCCAAGCCGGAGTCCTAGGTGGCGAAGTCAAAGACCTTCTCTTGCTCGACGTGACGCCATTGTCGCTTGGTATTGAAACACTCGGATCCATCATGACAAAGTTGATCGAGAAAAATACGACCATTCCAACCTCTAAATCTCAAATTTTTTCAACTGCCGCTGACAATCAGCCACAAGTTGAAATACACGTTCTTCAGGGAGAAAGAGAAATGGCCCAGGATAATCGAACTCTCGGAAGATTCACCCTCGACGGTATACCTCCGGCTCCCCGTGGAGTACCGCAGATCGAAGTCACCTTTGACCTTGATGCCAACGGTATCCTAAACGTTAAGGCAGTCGATAAAGCAACCTCAAAAGAGCAAAAAATCACCATTACTGCTTCAAGCGGACTATCAAAAGAAGAAATTGAGAAAATGCAAAAAGACGCTGAAACTCACGCTGAAGAAGACAAGAAAAAGCGCGAAGCAATCGAAGTTAAAAACGCCGCCGAAACCCTCATCTACTCAAGTGAAAAAGCGCTTAAGGACGCTGGCGACAAAGTCAAAGTCGAAACCGGCCGTGAAGTAACCGAGAAGATAGATGCGGTCAAAGAAGCTCTCAAGGGTGATGATACTGAAAAGATCAAGAAAGCAGCTGATGAGCTTTCAGAAAAGATCCAAAAAGTCGGAAGTGAACTCTATAGTACCAAAGAGGATAAGAGTTCAGAAGAAGAAAAGAAAGAAGGCAAAGAAGAGGCTGAGGATAAAAAAGACGATCAGGCTGATTCTAAAGAAAAAGACGATAAAAAGTCAGACGAGAAAAAAGACTAAATTCGTTCAGTTATCAGAAAAAAACCGGGAGTGCAAAGTCGCTTGAGCACCCCGGTTTTTTTCATTTGTGATAAAATGTATCTATGAAGGAAATTTCAAAGAGAATTCTTTTTTCTGCTTTTGCAGTGTTTTTGCTTTTTAGCATGACGGGCTGTACCGTCAAGAAAAAAGCTACAACTACCACAGCAGATTCATCATCTAGTCCAACTGCTGGAGTTTCACCTGGAGCAAGCACTAGCGTAACCGGGGAAGCATCACCTAGCGCTACAGCTACGACCGGTGAAACTGCAGATGGTGTATCATCAGCGGAAAAGGTAAATCAGGTTTATCTTGAAAATCTCAAGGTAGCGACTGACAATGCTAACGCTAGCTTAAAGAACACCGCTAAATACTGTTCAGTTGTAGTTGAGTTTGCGGTCAAGGACTATATCGAAAATGCAACCCAGACATATCTTTTTGCATCAGACAATGCAGGTGTAAAGGACTGGTATTGGGCAGTGCAATTTGATCTTTTAGAAAAGTCGAAGAAAGAGTTTTTCTCTGCTAAAAGAAATTACAAAGATCTTGTATGTACTAAATACACCCAAGAGCAACCCAAAATCGGTTATGGCGAAGCTATTGAAAAAGCGATTGAAACTAACGCCTTATCCGCGCTTGACTCTGTCGATGCCGCCAAGGTGAAAATAAATCTTGGGGAAGAGGCCTGGAATATCGATATCTGGTCTGTCGACGGACAAGTAATGGCTTCTCGCAAGGTAAATGCTACAAACGGTTATATCGATATCAGTCCAAAACCAACCACAACCGCACCAGCAGGCCTCTAGATTAATAATAATTGTAAAGAGTCCTTTACATTTGTTTGCTTTATCTGTAAAATGATTTGGTAAGAATATTGAATAGATGAATGTAAAATTTAAATTTTATGAGTGATTTTTACGACACTTTAGGAATATCAAAATCTGCTTCTCAAGATGAAATAAAAAAGGCCTACCGACGGCTCGCTTTGAAGTATCATCCAGATCGTGGTGGCGACCATGATAAATTTACTGAAATAAACGAAGCTTATCAGGTATTGTCTGATCCCCAGAAAAGGTCCAGATATGATCAATTCGGCAAAGCTGGCGTGGGCGGTAATGGAGCCCAAGGATTTGGCGGCCAAGGCGGGGGATTTTCTGGCGCTGATTTTGGCGGTCAAGGTTTTGAGTTTAATTTCGGTGGCGGAGGTTTGGGCGATATTTTTGGTGACTTTTTTTCTCAGGCATTTTCAACAGTTCAGGCAGAAGTACATATATCCCCTGCTCAAGCAGTATTGGGTGATCACTTAGCAGTTGAAATTGGTGGTGAGAAAATTGATATAGATATCCCTGCTGGAGTACAGGACGGGACGCAATATAGAATAAGGGGAAAAGGACGAAAAACTCGGAATGGACAAACCGGTGATCTTATTTTGCAAATTAGTATTAAAATGCCAGGCCGACTGTCAAAAGACCAAAAAGAACTCTGGGAAAAACTGCGCGATCTCGACAATAGTAAAAAAAGTTGGTGGAGATAGGTTTTTTTTATGTAAACTATATCTACTATGGCAGGCCTGCGGCCTACTTGCTTTTATATTAAGGGCAAGGGGCTTAATTGCGAAGCAGCCCCTATGCCCTTAACTATCCTTTACCCTGCACGCTCTTATGGAATAAATTTTCTTGGCTGAAGCTTCCGGAATTCTTTCTGTTCATTTCTTGAACGATAGTCAGTTCCGGCTTTCAGCGCTAAGAAAATTTTTATTTTTATTTTAAATATAAGAAAATTCGTTTTTGGAAAAAGATTAAGGGCGCCACGAGTGAGTCGTGTGGCGCCCAGAGATGCTGTGTCTGCGCTCCTGCCGCAGACTAGAGATCATGCGTTCAGACGTTCGGCCCACTAGCGCTCTTGTCAGCCTTGGCCAGGAAGTCGGCACCATGGCCGTGATCGGTGTTCACCGGCACGCCATCTGCGCACAGCCGACATTCGTCGGGAGCACAGTCACCGAACTGTCGCTTGACAGCGCTGAAGGTGGGTACGCCCGCCTTCTCTGCCGTGAGTCCACCACGGTTCCAGAGCGAAGCGAAGACCGTCACGGTGCCACCGGCATCTTCGATGACTTTCTTCACTTGCCCATAGGTCGTGCCCTTGGTAACCACGTCGTCTATCAGGGCGATCCGCTTGCCCCGAATCAGCTCTTGCTGATCGGGCTTGAGCTTGAACCCATCGCCTTCCTTGCTGGCGTAGAGCGCAGGCACTACGACCCCGGTTACTTCTTGGATAGCCAGGGCGGTGAACTGCGAGAGGCCGATGCCGGGGTCAGCGGGACCCAGGACAGCATCGAAGGGTTGATCCACGATCATCTCGGCGAGGAGTCGCCCGAACAACCTGACATTGCTCGGGTCACGGAGAGCCTCGTCCTTGGCGACGTAGACCTCGCCATGCCTCTCGCTCTTGTAGACGTAGTGTCCGCTGTAGAGGATCGCATTGGTGTGTTCGAACACTCGCAGAGCCAGTGTCTGTCGGCGGTAGCAGCGGAGTTCTGCATCTGCAGCGAGGGCTGCTGTCCTTGCCGCCTGCACGAAGGTCATGCCGGCATACTCTTCCCTCTTGTACGCCTCCGAGATACCGCGGGAGTAGTTGCAGATCAGCCCGCTGCCGTCCTCGGTCAACCCAGCCTCGAGCGTCTTCTCGACATCGCCTCCCTGAGCTCCGAAGCCCGGAACCAAGAGCGGCGATTTGCGCAGGATCGCACGGACTGCAGCCATCTGCTCCGGAACGGTGGCACCAACAACAGCCCCGCAGTTACCTAGCGTGTCGTATGTACCACCGATCTGCCATGCGGTCATCTCGAAGTAGCGCATCGGAGTCGGCCAGATGTCGTTGGCGCGCGGACTGCCGTGGTATGCCGGCCCGTTGAAGAGCGCGGTCAGCTCCTCGGGCTCGAGAATGACCCTGACGTCTTGCTTGGCAGCCGCGCTCTTGTTGCTCGTTCGGCAGAGCGGAACGATGAGCTTGGAGCCATCACCCCACTCGACGAACGGCATGACACAGTCGGCCCCGAGATGATCGTTGACCGTCACACCGTCGAAGCCGAAGTCGCCGAAGATCTCATCGGCATAGGCCGCGGCGGTATGGGAGATGTCGCCGCGCTTCCCATCACAGTGCACGATCATCCACGGGTAACACGTATGGCAATAGCGGATGATGCGCCTAAGCGCTCGCTCGCCGGCTTCCCCGTGTCGGCTGAAGAAGGCGATATTGGGCTTGACGGCACAAGCGAGGTCGGATACGGCATCGGCAATCTGCTTGCCGAAGTTGAAGATCGTCTCCTCGATGTCCAGGATGCCGAGAGGTGTGTAGATCTTGACGTCCTCCGGCAACTCCTCGAGCTTCTTCGGCGGATCAATGCCGGCACAGAGCAACTTCCCGAGTCGGAAAGCTGCCGCCAGTATCTCCGTTGCAACGCGGACTGCAGCCATGATAGATCACCTTAATGTACATCACACCGCGAAAGTGGACGAGACAACTACCGTCCGATCTTCCGTCAGTTGTTCGATCGCTTATACTGTATTTATTTCTGCAAATATTACAACCCTAAAGGCCGGATCATCAAATATTTTCATGCAATCATAAATTTAAATATTCATAAAATTTCTTCCGCTGAAAACTGAAAATTTGAATTTAGTTTCAGGAAGAAAAGATTGTTTTTTCGCTTCATAGAAACTGGAACTGCATACCCGTTCAAACTTGTAACGGGATAAATTCCAGAGTGTCTATAGAAAGAAAAAATAATCTTTTTACTCCAGAAACAGGCGAGCTAGGGGGTTGGTTGTCAGGATAGGGGGAACGCTTCGCAAGTAGGTCCCCCTATCCTGACATAAAAAGCTATATACAACTCTATGCCAACATCTATATTTGATTTTATATAAATTTGCTATAATAAATGACGCAAGGAGGATTTATACAGCTAGCTTCCACAGTACCAACTTGGGATTTGTTTTTGGGTATCTTTGTCGCCATCACCGTTCTTTACGGGTTTATGATGCAGCGAGAAAAGATCATGGCCGCCCTTTTAGCTTGTTACATGGGTATCGTTATCGTCTCCATTTGGGCCGAACCGATCAAGCAATTTTTCGAGGGCAAAAAAACAATTGCCAACACTTGGGTCCAGTCTGATGCTTCCCCTGCAACAATAAAAATATTCTTATTTTTAATTATCATCGGCTTGGTCGCCGCCAAAGCGGATATCGCCGTTGGACGCGACTCGTCTTTGATGGCGCCTCTTGAGATCCTAGCCTATTCATTTATAACTGGTATGTTAATTGCTTCAACTGTCTTTTCCTATCTGCCTGAGGCAACGCAAACAATGGTTATGGAGCAGACCAAACTAATTCATTATTTAAGAGATTACCGGACGCTCCTGCTTATAGCGCCGGTTATTTTGATCGTATTCATCACTTCTCGGAGACGGAGTTATTAGTTTTTTTGCTGCATCGCATGGCTTTTAGATGATGTTTAAAATTTTAATCAAGTGTCAAGAATATTAATTATCTCAAAAAAAGGCCTCATCACCACGATGAGCGTTGTTTTGGTCGTTGCATCAATTTCTTATGCGTATTGGAGATGGCAGACAAACAACAGCCCTTCGGCCGACACAATCGGTGGTTGCACATCTAGTTCTGTAGATTGGGAGATCAGCCCCTGCTCCTCACCTGATAATCCAGTCAAAAGCAGACAGATAGCAGTAAAAGTTAAAAAGCCTGTTTCTAGGGCTAAGTTTTATAATGTGGTCAGCACCGGAATTACAGGTACAAATATCAACACTTGGGTGGACAGAGATGAAGGAGTAGTTGTCTTTCCTGATTCCATCACCGCACTGGCTGCAACAACTGGATCCTTTTCTTTAAGTATCAGTGCCTGGACAGGAAAATCTGATGATGGTGGCACCAAGATCAGCGATTTCAGCCAAACACTGACCGTTTATTATGATCTTTCGTACCAAGGACTAACTTTCAACCTAACTGCCAATACATTGGACAAGGGTGACTTTGTCATCAAGGCCACACCTACAGGCAAATACGCTAGTTTAAATAATCAGACTACTTACTATGCGTGGTTTTTTTCTAAACCGGACGGATATTTATCAAAAGCCTCGACCAAGTTCACCACGACTCCTGAACTTAAATTGAGGTTTGATACTCCAGGCGTGGCCTATGTTTCGATGGCGGCCTACTCAGGCGGAGTCGGCTATACTTGGGGAGAATTCCGTAGAGCCAGCAGTGATTTCGGGTTGAGTTCAAATATTACCGGGTCAAGGATTAGGCTTAAACTCAAAACCGAAGCTGGGGCAACTCCTGATGATACAAGCAGTTTTTCTCCAAATAATATTGTCATTTCAGATAAGGCTATCCCAGGAGATTTTAAACTACCTCTGGAGAAAGACAGTATTTCGATTTTTAGTGGAGGGAGCTTTTCTTTCCCTGTCCACAGCGACGGTTATATATTTTCAAACCCTCTTAACTCTCAGGTACCCGCAGATCTATACTACGCATACAGAAATCCCCAATATATCGAGATAGATCTTCCTGCATCAATAAATCTGCACCAACAAAATTTCAAGTCAGAAACAAAATTTACTGAAATAGCTGACAACACAGGTAGCAATCCCATCGCTCCCGGTTATCATCGTTATAAAATTGAAAAAATCAATCCGAATGGGCAGTGGGGTGAAATTAATGCATCTCTACCAATTTATTTGGTCTTTCCTGATTCTCTGTCCGGAACACCAAATCTCAAAATCCGTTATCGAAATTATATGGCCAACCAAGAGAGCAGAAGCGATCTATGGCAGGAACAGACTCTAAACTGCGTGACTGTACCAAATGATATCCAGCTTCCTAAGCGTTTGATGACCAGTTTCGGTGTAGCTTATTCAAAAAGTCTTTTCGTAAATAATGGCACGGGCAAGGACATCAATGACTTCCTAGCTTTATATAAAAAATTGGGCTTTAATACGGTTCCAAATCCATGGAATGAGGGGAAAGATCCGGTTTCCGGGGATTTTATATATACCCCAGAAGATCGCCAGAGCGATTATTGGCAGGGTCTCAATTATGGGCCAGAGTACAGTCTTTTTCACTCCAGTTACTCTACCATGGGTATTTTTGGTGCATTAAAACCGAGTACTTTTAATACTACTAGCTTTACGCTGACCAAAGATAATCTAGATAACTATGCCGCCAGTTTGGATTTCAATGCCAAATTTAGAACAAGCCTTGTAGAACCACAACTTTCTATTGAAAAAGAAAATTGGAAAAAGGCGATCAAGTTCTATTTCGATTCTGGTGGCGTATTGGATATGGCATATAACGGCGTTATTTTGCAGAAAAATCTTGAGCATTTAAGCAAATTTGTCGAGACAGTTAAACCAGAGAATTTATCCCTTGATAGCGAAGGTTATCCATACAGCTTTTCAACGTGGGTAGACAAGGTTACTCAATCTCAAAATGCCCAAAGTCGGAAGCAGGCAGGGGAGAGCAACTATGATCTGGCTCGTAGGATGATTGACGAGTGGACCGCGGGACTTACCGATGCCGTCTATCAAAAGTCCCCCAATACCAGAATAGGAATGTATGGTGTTAGAGCAGAATATAATCTCGGTTATCAGGTGATCCCATGGGATATTTTGCAGAAATATCATATTATTCCGCAACCGACCGAATACGGCCCCGGCCATAATTTGGACATGCTTTCAAAGGGAATCCGCAGCGATCGATCCGTATTGTCGCAAAATTATAGATTAGATCCATGGCTAGGAATAGGATGGGCTGGTGAATTTGATTCTGAATATGTTTTTGACCAAGTCATACATACATTTCTCAACGGTGCCACTGGTTTCTCAATATATTCCGTGTACGAGCTAGACGACATGTCCGATATTCTGGAAATCAGCAAAGCCATCAAAATAGTTTCCCCGCACGAAGACCTGATCATGGATGGTCAGTTAGCTTTTGGTGACATCTCCGGTGCAACCAATGCTACCGTCAGTGCCATGAAGAAAGATGGAGAATACTTGATCGGAGTGACACCCAAAGATAAGCAGAACTCGGTCAGATTTGCTATCAATACCGGCAACACAATAAAATATAGATTGTTAGATGAGAGAACAAACGAATCTGCATTAGTCGATGGTCCAAAAATAAACATTAACAAGGCTTTATCGTCCAGTACAGTCTATAGCCTAAAGGCCGAACCAACGGTTGCTCCTTCCCCTGCCCCAGCACCTTCGCTCGCTCCATCTCCAACACCTACTCCAGGGCCTAGCTCGGTCCCCTCTGTTACTGTTACTTCAACTACGACGAAAGCTCCCGCACCTACACCAGTTCCTTTAGATTATGTTATTCCAATTCAGAAGGGATTTACGTACTTTGATATTCCACAGAATTGGGGAACTGTTGAAATAGATGCTGCAAGGAGTAGCAGCGACTCAACGATCTGGCAATACAACTGGTTTGGGGACCAGCTTTGGCAGCCGACTCCGCACAAGGTCGCGGTCACTACTTTACGTCCGGGAGTAGGATATTATGTTTCAACAAACTCAGACAATCAATCATTGGTTTTTAAAGCAAAGTCTGATGACGGTGCAATTCCGATGATTAAACCAGGGTGGAATTTGTTATCAAACAGTTCGACAGCACCAATAGATATTGCGTCCAAGAAAGTTCGTGTGCTCAAAGCAGGTCAGGATACCGCATGTAACACTGCAAGCTGTGCAGAAGAAGTAAAGACAATAAAAGAGCTGGTTGATCAATCAATTGTTTATGACCAAATCTGGCTAATCAGAAACGCAACAGCGGCAGACGCCGCTAAGGCTTTTGGGAACCCCTTAGACTCCAGACAAAATGGCGCTCAGATACCGGGAGCCGACCCTACTCAGCCCACTCATACCCAAGGTTATTGGATCTACTCTTGGGAAAGATAAAAAGATTGCCAAGTTTAACTACGCTTATTCTGATAAACTGAGCTAATTCGTCCAAAGTCCGTGAATATTGCAGTATGCACGCGCTTTTTTTATACCTTCGGAAAATTCTGCTTGTGGCTTGTCGCCGGGTTTAAGATTTTTTCGACAAACATCATCGCCCTCGAGAGCCTCAACCCATTCTATGTAATGCTCTTTTTCCATCGGATGCGGAATTGACCCGATATTGACTGTCGCACCTTCAACAACTGGTTTATGTTTCTCTGTGCCTTGCTCCTCGGTTTGCTCTTTTTGCAAAATCATTGGTTTACCGCAACAAACTAGCTTGCCGTCGCTGGCATGCACCATTTCAATTATATTTCCGCAAACTTCACATTTATATATTTGGTTTAGTTTTGTCATTTTTCTCCTTCGATTATTATTGGATGATATTATATCACAAAGCCGAGGCACCATTTTTTTTAGACCGAGTATTAAAGTATTTTTGAAAACCTAGTTATGTTATAATATTTAAGAAGGAAGTAACCGAGGAAGCGGCCCGGTTTTGTTTGGTGTATAAGGAGGGTTCTTGAGTCAGGGGCAGGATTTTAGCAAACAAAAAGAGCAAGATACTAATCATTTTCATATAAATAAAAAATGGCGCTCAAGCCGAGTATCGCCTATTATCGGCTCGATTCCCCTGATAATCTCTCTTATTATTATTGCGTTTATTGCTTCAACTATTTTAAAAAATCCACATTGGTTCTCCAGAAATAACAGTCAGAAAGGGCTGAACTCGGCAACTATTACCAAAATAAATAGTCCTTTCTCCTCCTTGACTGATAGTAGTAGCTTGCCGGATCTCAAACAAAAAGTTGCACCAGAAATAATTTTTCCCGAGGTAGGTTCACCGGCATCTGTTGAGATAAAATCCGAAGACAAGTCAATCAAATTTACCGTTTTACAAAATGAGATCAGTAAAGACGAGGTAGCGTCCAAGACAGAGTCAAAACCGGCCAATACTGAGAATGTTGCAAAGAAAGATGACCAAACGACCATTAAGGTAAATGACAATTTAGATCTGAAATATCAAGTTAGTGAAAGCGCCTCGCAAACCAAAGTCAAAGAAACAGCTATTATCAAAGACTTGTCAGCTCTAAGCGGTGACCCCAATTATCACCTTTCGTTCAAGATGGATCTAAACGGACTTGATCCGAAAAAGAATGATGATGGTAGCTACTCCTTGTTGGGTGAGGATGGACAGACTTCAATGACAGTCGCTAGCCCTACTATTGAGGATAGCGACAAGAAATCTGGAAAGATTTCCCTTGAAATAAACAAAAAAGATTCACTCGCCGTATTTACCATCGACCCCACCTTCGTCGATTCTGCCACATTCCCTTTGTATTTGGATCCGACTGTTACAATCGCTACCTCTACTATTACTAACCCCAATTCATTCTCTAAAGACAGAACCTTATTTGAAGCCACC
>Ga0172380_10000315_pt1 | contig 98245 bp, 107 predicted proteins | sample Leawe162metaG_FD_119747 | JGI IMG/M metagenome (GOLD analysis project Ga0172380, IMG submission 119747) | Leachate microbial communities from a municipal landfill in Southern Ontario, Canada - Leachate well 162 metaG | ecosystem: Engineered > Solid waste > Landfill > Unclassified | place...
CGCCCGGACTCCGACCAAAATCAGCCAGGATCCCCTCACAGGGGCCAATCAAGGCCGTCTCAGGCGTCGCAACCCGCCACAGAGGCCATAATGCAGCGGTCCCCATAAAGGGGAGGGAGGGCATCGGCCCTACCGCCGCTCGTTCCAGCCGTAGGCGACCCAGGAGTGGCCGCCGACGTTGCGGGCTTCGATGATGTCCGGATCGCTGGCGCGCCGCGACCGCACGGTGCGCTTGGCCCGCATGGCGACGCCGGCCAGGGCCAGCAGGGCGCTGGACATCAGGGCGATGAGCACGACCGTGGCGGCCGCGAACACCGCCAGCACGGCCCCGACCGCGAGGGCGGCGCAGGTGGCCAGCGCGCCGGCCAGCCAGGCCAGGCCCCTGAAGGCCGAACGAGAACCCCCCGCAGAGTTCAGTCTGTCCATCTTGTCCTCGGCGGGCCGCGAGAGGCGCGGCCATGGATCACTATCTTGTCGTTAACCGCTGAACGTCAACTGAACACGCGCCGGACGGGCGGAAAATCGTCGCCTGCCGCTTCAGACGGCGCCCACCGGCGACAGCTCCCGACGCTCCTTCATCACCGCGTCGAACGCGGCGTTGATCGAGGCGGTCTTGGTCTCGGCCACCTCGATGAACTCGCTGGGCAGCCCGCGCGCCCGGGCCCGGTCGGGGTGCGCCGTCGAGACCTGCTGGCGCCAGGCGGCCCGCACCACCTCGTCGGCCGCGTCCGGCAGCACGCCCAGGATCACATAGGGATCGTCCGGGCCGGCCCCCAGGTGAGTCGCTTTGAGCCGGCGGAAGGTCAGGGGGGAAAAGCCGAACAGGTCCGAGACGGTCTCGAGATAGTCCAGCTCGTCGCCCGTGACCGCGCCGTCCGAGCCGGCGATATGGAACAGCCCGTCCAGCACGTCCTCGAGCAGCTGGGGGCATTTGCGGTAGCGCTTGGCCAGCCGCCGGGCGTAGCTCTCGAACCCTCGCGTGGTCTGGCGGGCGAGATCATACAGGCGGTGGACATTGCGTTCCGACCCCGAGTCGGGCTGGAACACGGTGGAGAAGGCGTCGAACTCGTCCTGGTCGGCCCGGCCGTCGGCCTTGGCCAGCTTGGCCCCGAGCGCCGTGACGGCGGTCGTGAAGGCGGGGTCCTCTCCCGGGGGGCCGGGAGGACAGTCGGGGCATTCGGCGTCGTCAACGCGACGGGCCGCGAGGCCTGCTATGGTGCGCCAGAAACTCATGGGATCGATTTGCAGCTTATGATCGTGGCGCCGGCATGACAACGGGAACTGACGTAACGTCGGGCTGGACGTTCTGGATAGATCGCGGCGGCACGTTCACCGACGTGATCGGCCGCACGCCCGACGGGATCGAGCAGACGCTCAAACTCCTGTCTGCATCGCCGTCCTACCCGGATGCGGCCGTCGAGGCGATGCGCCGCCTGCTGGCGGTTGAGCCGGCCGCGCCGTTTCCCGCCGGGCGGGTCGCGGCGATCAAGATGGGCACCACGGTGGCCACCAACGCCCTGCTTGAACGCAAGGGGGCGAAGACCCTGCTGGTCACGACGCGCGGATTCGCCGACTCGGTGGTCATCGGCGACCAGTCGCGGCCCGAGCTGTTCGCGCTCGACATCATCCGGCCAGAGCCCCTTTACAGCGGCGTGATCGAAGCCGGCGAACGGCTGTCGGCCGACGGCGCGGTGGTCGCGCCGCTCGACGCGGAAGGGCTGGCGGCCGATCTGGCCCGGGCCCGGGCCGAGGGCTTCGCCAGCGTCGCCGTCGCCTTCCTGCACAGCGACCTCAACCCCGCCCACGAACGGGCCGCCGGCGAGATCGCCCGGGCGGCGGGGTTCGACTACGTGGCCCTGAGCCACGAGGTCAGCCCCCTGCCCCGCTTCGTGCCCCGCGCCGAAACAGCGGTGGCCGACGCCTATCTGACGCCGGTGCTACGGGCCTATGTCGACCAGGTCGCGCGGGCCGTGGCGGGCGCGCCGCTGTGGTTCATGACCTCGGCCGGGGCGCTGGTCCGGGCGCGGGCCTTCCGGGGCAAGGACGCCGTCGTGTCCGGCCCGGCCGGCGGGGTCGTGGGCGTGGCCCGAACGGCGGAGAGCGCCTGCGCCTCGGCCGTGCTCGGCTTCGACATGGGCGGCACCTCGACCGACGTCTGCCGCTTCGCCGGCGTGCTGGAGCGGCGCGACGCAGCCAAGGTCGCCGGCGCGAAGCTGCGCAGCCCGATGCTGGACGTCGAGACCGTGGCGGCCGGCGGCGGCTCGATCCTGACCTTCGACGGGTCGCGCGCCCGGGCCGGTCCGGCCAGCGCCGGCGCCGACCCGGGCCCCGCCTGCTACGGCCGGGGCGGCCCGGCGACGGTGACCGACGCCAACCTCGTGCTCGGCCGGCTGGACCCGGCCTTCTTCCCGCCGGTGTTCGGCCCGAACGGCGACGCGCCGCTCGATCCGGACGCCGCCCGCGGCCGGCTGGCCGATCTGGCGCGGGCCATGGGCCTGTCGGTCGAGGCGGCGGCCGAGGGCTTCGTCGCCGTGGCCGTCGAACAGATGGCCCAGGCCGTGCGGCGCATTTCCACCGAGCGCGGCTTCGACCCGCGCGGCCACGCCCTCGTGGCGTTCGGCGGCGCGGCCGGCCAGGTCTGCTGCCAGGTGGCCGACGCCCTGGGCGTCACCGAGGTGCTGAGCCCAAAACACGCCTCCCTGCTGTCGGCCTGGGGCATCGGCCAGGCGCGGGTCGGCGGGATGCGGCAGGCCGGACTGGAACTGCCATTGGCGGCCGAGGGGCTGAAGGCCGCCGGGGCGCTGGCCGACCGTCTGGAGCGCGAGGCCCGCGAGGCCCTGGTCGCCCAGGGCGCGGAGGCCGGCGCCGTCGAACGCCGTCTGCGCCTGCGCTACGACGGCGCGGATGCGGCGTTGCCGATCGCGCTGGGGGATGTGGCGACGGTGAAGGCAACCTTCGAAGCCGCCCACCAGCGGCTTTTCGGGTTCGTCGAGCCGGAGCGGACCGTGCTGATCGCGAGTGTTGAGGTTGAGGCCGAAGCCAGCGGATCCTCCCCATCGGGGGAGGTGGACCGGCGAAGCCGGGACGGAGGGGGTCACCCGGAACATCGGCCAACATCTGAGCGGACCCCCTCAGTCGTCCCGGATCAAGTCCGGGACGACAGCTCCCCCAAGGGGGGAGCATCCACCATTGTGCAAGCCGACGACCTCACGACCCTCGACGGCCCCGCCCTGATCATCCGCAGCGACACCCAGATCGCCGTCGCCGCCGGATGGCGCGCCACCGCCGAACCCGACGGCCTGATCCGCCTGACCCGCGTAACCCCGCTGACCGCCGCCATCCTCGCCGCCGACGCGCCCGACCCCGTCACCCTGGAGCTGTTCAACCGCCGCTTCATGGGCGTGGCCGAGGCCATGGGCGCGGCGCTGGAGCGGACCGCCCATTCGGTCAACATCAAGGAGCGGCTCGACTTCTCCTGCGCCCTGTTCGACGCCGGCGGCGGGCTGGTGGCCAACGCGCCGCACATGCCCGTGCACCTGGGCAGCATGGGCGCCAGCGTGCGGGCGACGACCGCGCGGCATCCGGTGCTGCGGCCCGGCGAGGCCTTCGCGCTGAACAACCCCTATTTCGGCGGCACCCACCTGCCGGACATCACCGTCGTCATGCCGGTGTTCATGGACGACAGCGCCCCACCGGCCTTCTACGTCGCCGCGCGGGGGCACCATGCCGACGTCGGCGGGGTGCAGCCCGGGTCCATGCCGCCCTTCTCCAAGACGCTGGACGAGGAAGGCGTGCTGCTCGACGCCGTGCCGATCATGAAGGACGGCCGGTTCCTTGAGGCCGACACCCGCGCGGCCCTGCTGACCGGCCGCTGGCCCGCCCGCGCGCCGGACCGCAACATCGCCGACCTGAAGGCCCAGATCGCCGCCTGCCAGGCCGGGGCGGCCGCCGTGGCGGCGATGATCGAGGCCTATGGTCCGGACGCCGTGGCCCGCTACATGACCTTTGTGCAGAAGAACGCCGAACAGGCCGTGCGCCGGGCCGTGACAAAGCTGCACGACGGCGAGGCCCGCGTGCCGATGGACGGCGGCGGCGAGATCGTCGTGACCATCCGCGTCGATGCGGCGGCCGGCGAGGCGGTGCTCGACTTCACCGGCTCGGCCGACCAGCTGGCCAGCAACTTCAACGCCCCCTCGGCCATCGTCGATGCGGCGGCGCTGTACGTGTTCCGCAGCCTGGTCGATGACGACATCCCGCTGAACGCCGGCTGCCTGACGCCGTTGAAGATCATCACCCGCCACGGCTCGATGCTCGATCCCGAGCCGCCGGCGGCCGTCGTCGCCGGCAATGTCGAGACCAGCCAGCATGTGGTCGACGCCCTCTATGCGGCGCTGGGCGTGATGGCCAACAGCCAGGGCACGATGAACAACTTCACCTTCGGCGACGAGGATCGACAGTACTACGAGACGATCTGCGGCGGGGCCGGCGCGACGGCGCGGCGGGACGGAACCAGCGCCGTGCACAGCCACATGACCAACAGCCGGCTGACCGATCCGGAGATTCTCGAGCGCCGGTTCCCCGTGCGGGTCGAGGCGTTCGCCATCCGCACCGGTTCGGGCGGCGAGGGCCGGCGGCGCGGCGGCGACGGGGCGACCCGCCGCATCCGCTTCCTCGCGCCGATGGAAGCCGCCCTGCTCTCGTCACGCCGAAGCCACAGTCCGCGGGGAATCTGCGGCGGCGGCCCCGCCCTTCCGGGCCGGCAACGTTTGATAACCGCCGAGGGCGCGGTAAGGGAACTTACCGGCTGCTTCTCGATTTCCGTGCGGCCAGGCGATGTCGTCGAGATCGAAACTCCCGGGGGCGGCGGTTTCGGTTCCAACACCGGCGGCGACGTCTGACGCAACAGTTCCAGGACCCTGAATGGCCCCGTATCTCCTCGCCCTCGCCCTGATGATGCAGGACGCCCCGCCAGAGGCCGCCGCGCCCGAGGCCGCCGCGAATGACGGCCCCGTCGCCACGGCCGTGCCCCGCAAGCAGGACGTCGCGCCGCTGCCGATCCAGGGCGGCGCGGTCTCCGCCCCGACGGACGATTACGGCTATGTCGGCTGGTGCTACGGCGCCATCTCAAGCTACGTCGAGCTCTACGACCGGGCCATGCCCGAGGTGACCCGCATCGAGCGGGCCTGGCCCACCCCGAGCACCGAAGAGAACCTCGCCGAGGTCTATCCGGGTCAGCGCGAAGAGGCCAAACGCAACCTTGCCCTGTTCGCCCGCGCCATGGATGCGGCCGAAAAGGCCAGCCCCACGGCGATTCAGCTCCAGGGCGCCGCCGCCATCAAGCGCGGTCGGGCCATGTGGACCGGCGCGACCAGCGTGCCCAAGGCCCAGCTGGCGCAGTTCTGGATGTCCTGGTCGCCGCCCGCCAAATGCGAGCAGACGGCCAGGGCGCTGGAGGCCCGCTCCCTGCTGTTTGGCCAGGCGCTGACCTACAACGCCAAGGGCGCCGCGCCCGTCGCCGCCCCGCCTCCGCCCGCGGAGGAACCCGCGCCGGCGCTGCTGCTGGCCAGCCCCTCGACCGAGGCCGGTTTGTCCGTGACGCCCGAACCGGAACCCGAAGGCGGGGAGCCGCCGGGCGATCCGCCGCTCGTCGCGTCCGCGGTCGAGCCGCTCCCGACCGGTGAAGCCGAACCGGAGACCGCCCCCGCGCCAGCCGCCGACGAAGCGCCGGCCGACGGGACGACCGACGTCGCGCCCTCGACGGCGATCGACGATCTCCTTCCGGTCGGCGATCCCGCGCCGGAGGCGCCGCAGGAGGCCGCGCCCCCGCCCGCCGAACCCACCGCCCCAGCCGAGTCCGAGCGCAAGATCGGTCTCAAAGGGCCACAGTAGCGCGGCGCCGGCCGCCCCCTTACCAACGCCTTACACCCCTTCACGGATTGCAAACCCCGGGCCGCTAGGGTGCTCGGCGAAAGGGCGGGAAAACGCCCTCGGCTGAAGCCAGCATGGCGGGGTGTCTGATGATCAGGTTCGTGGCGATCGCCGCGATTGGCGCACTATCGGCCGTCGGCGCCGCGCGCGCCGTCGCGAGCCTGGATCCGACCCACTACGCCGCCGCGGCCCGCGCCGAGCAGGTCGTGCAGCCCGCCGTGGCCGCGCCGTCCGCCGTCGCCTCGATCCGCAAATCCGCCGACGGCCACTACTGGGCCGAGGCCCAGGTCGATGGCAAGGCCGTCCGCTTCCTCGTCGATACCGGCGCCACGGCCGTGTCGCTGACCCTCGAAGACGCCCGCCGCCTGGGCATCGACACCGCAAATCTGACCTACGGCTATGATGTGATCACCGCCGACGGCAAGGCGCGCGCCGCCGCCGTCAAACTGGCCAGCGTCTCGATCGCCGGGGCGCGGATCGAGAACGTCGATGCCCTGATCATCGAAAAGGGCCTGGGCGCCTCCCTGCTCGGCATGAGCTACCTCGGCCGCCTGCGCGCCTTCGAGGCCACCCAGAGCGCGCTGATCCTGAAGCCCTGATCACGCGGCCCTTGAGCCGCCCGCCATCAGGGCCTTCAATGGGCCGATGTCGCCGTCCCTCGAATCCCTGCTTGGCCAGGCCGCCCAGCTACGCCGCGCGGGGCGGACGCTGGAGGCCCTGGCGGCCTATGAGGCCTTGCTGACGGCCCATCCCGACCTGCCCGACAGCTGGTACAATCTGGCCCTGTTGCAGCGTCAGGCCGGCCGGCCGCGGGCGGCGCTCGACTCCTATCGCCAGGCGCTGGACCGGGGCGTCAGCGAGGCCGAGGAGGTCCACCTCAACCGGGCGGTGATCCTGACCGACGACCTGCGGGACGAGGCCGGGGCGAAGGCCGAGCTGACGGCCGCCCTGGCCCTGAACCCGGCCTATGTCCCGGCCCTGCTGAACCTGGGCAACCTGCACGAGGATCACGGCCGGCGGGCCGAGGCTCTCGCCGCCTACGGCGCCATCCTGGCCCTGCATCCGGGCGACCCGACCGCCCTGGCCCGGATCGGCGGCCTGCACACGCCAACCGGACCGGACGACCCGTTGATCGGCCGCCTGCGGGGGGCCCTGGCGCGACCTGGCGCGTCGGCCGCCGAGCGGGCGGCGCTGGGCTTCGCCCTCGGCCGTATGCTGGATGCGACAGGCCGCTACGACGAGGCCTTCGCGGCCTGCGCCACCGCCAACCAGGCCAGCCGCGCCAGCGCCCCGGCCGGCGCGGCGAACTATGATCGCGCGGCGATGGAAGCCCTGGTCGATGCCCTGATCGCGGCCTTCCCGACCCCCTGGACCGGCGCCCCAGCCGCCGCGGGCCCGCCGACGCCAGTGTTCATCTGCGGCATGTTCCGCTCGGGCTCGACCCTGGTCGAGCAGGCGCTGGCCAGCCACGCGCGGGTCACGGCGGGCGGCGAGCTGGACCTGGTCCCGGCGATGACGCGCGGTCCGCTGGCCCCCTGGCCGGCCAGCCTGGCGACCACGTCGCCGGCGACGCTCGACGATCTCGCCGCCGGTTACCTGCGGACCCTGGCGGCGATCTTCCCCGACGCCGACCGGGTCACCGACAAGCGGCCGGACAACTGGCTGCACGTGGGCCTGATCAAGCGGTTGTTCCCGGCCGCGAAGATCGTCAACACCATGCGCGATCCGCTGGACAACGCCCTGTCGGTGTTCTTCCTGCACCTCGACCACGGCATGACCTATGCCCTGGATCTGATGGACACCGGCCACTACCTGCGCCAGCAGCAGCGGCTGATGGCCCACTGGAAGACGCTCTATCCGGACGACACCCTCGACTTCGACTACGACGCCTTCGTCGCCGACCCGGCGCCGGCGCTGGCGCGGCTGCTGGCCTTCCTGGACCTCGAGCCGGACGACAACTGTCTGGCCTTCCACCGGCTCGACAACGCGGTGAAGACGGCCAGCGTCTGGCAGGTGCGCGAGCCGCTCTACCAGCGATCCTCCGGCCGCTGGCGTCGCTACGCGCGGCAGCTGGCGCCGCTGAAGACCTGGCTGGAACAGGACCGGCCATGACCCCTCAGGCCGCCTTTCGCGCCGCCGCGTCGGTCACCGCCGCCAGGGCCGCGTCGAGCACCTCCAGCCCGGCGCCGGCCTTGCTCCCCTCGACGGTCAGGATGCGCCGCCAGGCCCGCGCCCCGGGGCGGCCGTGGAACAGGCCCAGCATGTGGCGAGTCATGCCGGCCAGGTGAAAGCCGCCCGCCAGCCGGCCGGCGATATAGGGACGGTAGCGCGCCACGGCCTCGACCGGATCGACCGCCTCGCCCTCGCCGAAGATCCGCGCATCCACGCCGCCGAGGATCGCCGGCTCATGATAGGCGGCGCGGCCCAGCATCACCCCATCGACCTGATCCAGGTGCGCGAGCGCCTCGTCCAGCGACGCCACCCCGCCGTTGAGCACGATGGTCAGCGCCGGCCGCTCGCGCTTGAGCCGGTAGACCAGCGGATGGTCGAGCGGCGGGACGTCCCTGTTCTCCTTCGGCGACAGGCCCCGCAGCCAGGCCTTGCGGGCGTGGACGACAAAGGTCGTCACCCCGGCCGCGGCAGACAGATCGACCAGGCGGAACAGGCTTTCCTCCGGGTCCTGGTCATCGACGCCGATGCGGCATTTGACGGTCACCGGCACGGCCACGGCGGCCTTCATGGCGGCCATGCAGTCGGCCACCAGCTCGGGCTCGCGCATCAGGCAGGCGCCGAACCGGCCGCTCTGCACCCGGTCCGACGGGCAGCCGACATTGAGGTTGATCTCGTCGTAGCCGAAGTCCTCGCCGATGCGGGCCGACGCGGCCAGGTCCGCCGGGTCGGACCCGCCCAGCTGCAGCGCCACGGGATGCTCGACCGGGTCGTAGCCCAGCAGCCGGTCCCGGTCGCCGTGCAGCACCGCCCCCGTCGTGACCATCTCCGTATAGAGCAGCGCCCGGCGCGTCAGGGTGCGATGGAACGCCCGGCAGTTGCGGTCGGTCCAGTCCATCATGGGGGCGACGGAGAGGCGGTGGGCCATCATGACCGTGCCCATACAGCCAAACGGGACGGCGCGCGATATGGCGATGGGGCGGAGCCATGCGCCGATGGCGCGCCGGGCGTCATAAAATTCATTGCTGCATTTAATGCGGCGCCGTAGACATCGCCCATGGCGCGAACTCCGGTCATCCGCAAAGGCGTTCCCAAGGGGGACAAGCGTCAAAGAACCCGTCGCACCCTGGTCGCCGCGGCGGCCGAAGTGATCGCCGAGCGCGGGTTCGACCGCACCTCGATCGAGGCGGTCTGCGCCCGGGCGGGCCTGTCGCGCGGGTCGTTCTATGGCAACTTCGAGAGTCGTGAAGACCTGTTCCTGGCCGTGATGGACAGCCAGTGGACGCCGATCGAGGCCGACTTCCGGCCCGGGGCTCCGTTGCGCGTCCAGATGCGCATTCTCGGCGAGGCCGTGGCCGCCCAGGCCCGCGCCCGCCTGCCGATGGCGGCCGGCGCGGCGGCGTTCCAGCTGTACATCCTGACCCACGACCACATGCGCCGGAAGATGACCGAGCGGAACGCGGAGACCTACCGTGGCATGGCGGCGGGCTTCGCGCGGATCGCGCCGCCGGGCTCCCTGCCCATGCCGGCCGACCGCTTCGCCAGGGTGATCGACGCGCTGATCACCGGTCTGATGTTCACGCGGTTCCAGACACCCGACCTGATCAGCGACGAGGACATCGTCGCGGCGTTCGAGGCTCTGGCGGGGCCGGGCCCGACGCCCGGCGCCTGGCCGATGAGCCGGGCCTGGACGCGAAGCGGCGCGGCCTGACGGGCCGATCGCGATGCCAGGGCGAGTTGACCCACGTCAAAGCCCCTGAGTTGAATCCGTTCATAGTCGTGAATGCTGGCCCGGACATCATGGGGACCAGGGGGTCGAGGCATGATCGGGAAGCCGCCGCACGCAGGGGGACATGGCCATATGGAGCGGCGGCCGGCCGTCGCCCGTCGCCCCGCCGCCAAGCCGTGCGGCGATTGCAGCCTTCGGACCGAGGCCGATCACCGGATCGCCAACCACCTCGCCCTGCTGGCCAGCTACGTGCGCCTGCAGGCCGCCGCCATGGCCAAACAGTCCGCCCCGCCGACCCGCGAGTCAGTGCGCCTGCTCATGGCGGCCATCGACGCCCAGATCACCGCCATCGCCCAGCTGCATCGCTCGCTCGCCGCCCATGGCCGACCGGTTTCCACCGACCTTGGAGGGCATCTGCACGAGGTCTGCGCGCCCTTCATCGGCGGTCTCTCCGGCACAACCCGCTTCGTCGAGCGTTTCGAGGCCGGCTGCGTGGTGCGGCCCGAAGATGTGCTGCCGCTTACCCAGATGGTCGCTGAAGTCGTGACCAACGCGATCAAGCATGCGCATCCCGCCGGCGATCCCGGCGTCATCACCGTCAGCTGCGCGCGGGACCGGGCCGGCGACCTGCTGGTCGAGGTCGATGACGACGGGCCCGGACTTCCCGCGACAGTCGATCCCAGGACCGGCGGCGGTCTCGGCTTTCGCCTGCTGCGGTCGCTTGGCAAGCAGGTCGGCGGCGCCATTGCGTTCGACTCTTCGCGCCAGGGAACGCATTTTCAGCTTACGCTCCCGCCGGCGGGCCCGGGGACGTAGCCTGACGAACCAGGGGCCAGGCCCACCGGTTTCCGGGCGTGAGGAGGCGAGAGGAGGCGCCGGTGAAGCTGGCGACTGATCAGGCGCCAAGGCGTCCGGCCTGGAAACGGGACGCTGCCCGGGGTCGAGGGGCGTGTCGCTCCGGCCACGCGGCCCTGGTGGCCGTGACGATCGCCTGCTTTTGGACATCCCCGGCCCTCGCCCAAACGGCCCTGCCCCAGGGGGAATGGCTCATCGACGGCCGCGCGGCCGTGCAGATCTACGATTGCGCCGGCCTGATGTGTGGCCGGATCGTCTGGCTGCATGTGCCACGGGACGCCCGGGGCCGGCTCGACCGCGACAAGAACAATCCGGACAAGGCCCTGCGCGAGCGGGAGCTGTGCGGCCTGACGATCATCTGGAACCTGCGCCCCGATGGTCCCGACCGCTGGCGGGACGGATGGTTCTACAATCCCGATGACGGGGCGACCTACCGCCTTTCGGCGCACCTGAAGACCGCCGACCTGATCGTCGCCCGCATCTATCTGTTGATCCCGCTCATCGGCAGGACCAAGACGCTGGTGCGGGTCCCCCTGGAAACAACGGACGGATGGTGTTGACGGGGCCGGTCGGTCTGGTTCCTGCCCGACCTGGCGGCGCTCGAGGCGAAGCTGGCGATGAACGGGACATGACCAGGGCCGTTCAGACGCGGCTCAAGCGCCGCCCCTCATAACGGCTCCAACACCGGCCCCCACGGGATCTTCCGAGGCTAGGCCGTTTCAGGAGACCCGCCATGAAGAAGTTCCTCACCGCCGCGATCGCGCTGTCGGTCCTGGCCTCGGCCGGCGTCGCCAGCGCCCAGCCCTACCAGGGTCGTTCGGGCGGCTACCAGCAGGGCTATGACTCGCCCCGCGGGGACCGTCGCGACGAACGCCGCGATGATCGCTACGATCGCCGCGACGACCGGGCCGGCAACCGCTACGAGCGCCGCGCCGAACGCCGCTATTACGCCGGCCGCTATCAGGCGCCGCGCGGCTACCAGGCCCGCCAGTGGCGCCGGGGTGAATACCTGCCCCGCCAGTATCGCGGCAACGCCTACGGCGTCGATTACCGCCGCTACCGTCTGCCCCCGCCCCCGCGCGGCTACCAGTACACGCGGGTCAATGACGACGTCGTCCTGACGGCCATCGCCACCGGCCTGATCGCCTCGGTCGTGTTCAACATGTTCCAGTAGGCCTCTCCCCCCGAAGGCCGACTGAACGACGCCCCCGGAGAGCGATCTCCGGGGGTGTTTTCGCATGTACGTCCCCTTTCCCCTTGCGGGAGAAGGGTTCAATCTAGTCCTCTAGGCTCAGCAGCGTAGCGTTGCCGCCGGCGCTGGTGGTGTCGGTCGAGACCGTGCGTTCCACGGCGAAGCGGGCCAGATAGTGCGGGCCGCCGGCCTTGGGGCCCGTGCCGGAAAGGCCCTCGCCGCCGAACGGCTGGACCCCGACCACCGCGCCGATCATCGAGCGGTTGACGTAGAGGTTGCCGACCTTCGCCACCGCCCTGACCCGGTCGGCCGTCTCACCGATGCGGCTGTGCAGGCCCATGGTCAGGCCGTAGCCGCTGGCGTTGATGCGGGCCAGCAGCTGGTCCAGCTCGCCGCCCTTCCAGGTGACCACGTGCAGCACCGGCCCGAACACCTCGCGGGTCAGGTCCTCGACCCGGTCCAGGCGGATCACGGTCGGCGCCACGAAGGTCCCGCCCTCGGTCCCCGCCGGCAGCGGCAGCTGGCGCAGGACGCGGTCGCCGTGCGCCTCGATCCAGGCCATCAGACCATCGCGCGCCGCCGCGTCGATCACCGGGCCCACGTCGGTGTCCGGCCGGCCGGGATCGCCGACGGTCAGTTCGCTCATCGCCCCGTCGAGCATCTCCAGCACCTTGTCGGCGACATCCTCCTGCACGCACAGCAGCCGCAGGGCCGAGCAGCGCTGGCCCGCGCTCTGGAAGGCGGAGACGATCACATCGGCGACCACCTGCTCGGGCAGGGCCGTGGAATCGACGATCATCGCGTTCAGCCCGCCCGTCTCGGCGATCAGCGGCACGAGCGGCCGACGCTCGTCCTCCAGCAGGGTGCGGGCGATGCGGCGGGCGGTGGCCGTCGAGCCGGTGAAACAGACGCCCATCACGCGCGGGTCGGCGGTCAGGGCCTGGCCGACCTCGGGACCGCCGGGGACCAGCGCGATGACATCGGCCGGCACGCCCGCTTCCAGCAGCAGCTTGACCGCTTCGCAAGCGATCAGCGGCGTCTGCGGCGCGGGCTTGGCCACCACGGCGTTGCCGGCGACCAGGGCGGCCGTGACCTGGCCCAGGAAGATGGCCAGCGGGAAGTTCCACGGACTGATACAGGCGAACACGCCCCGGCCGGTCAGGGTCAGCTCGTTGCGCTCGCCGGTCGGGCCCGGCAGCAGGATCGGCGCGAAGGCCTCCCGCGCCCGGGCGGCGTAATAGCGGCAGAAGTCGATCGCCTCGCGCACCTCGGACAGGGCGTCGGGGATCGACTTGCCCGCCTCGCGAACGGCCAGGGCCATCAGGCGCACATGGTCGCGCTCCATCAGGTCGGCCATGCGCTCGAGGCAGGCGGCGCGCTCGGCGACCGGCGTGGCGGCCCAGGCGCGCTGGGCGACAAAGGCCCGGGTGACGGCCCGGCCGACATCGGAGACGCTGGCCGGGGTCACCTCGCCGACGACGCGGCCGTGATCGGCCGGATCGGTCACCGGCCTGGCCGCGCCGGCGCCCGCCTTGCCGCCGATCAGCGGTGCGGCGGTCTGCTTCACCGCCCAGGTCTCGCCCATCTCGGCCACAAGGCCGTCGAGCACGGCGCGGTCGGTCAGGTCGAGGCCGGCGCTGTTGCGGCGTTCGGGGGCGTAGAGATCCATGGGATTGGCGATCCGGCTGTGGGGTTGCAGGCCGGCGGCCTCAACGATGGAAACGGGGTCGGCGAGCAGGTCTTCATCGCTGATCGAGGCGTCGGCGATCTGGTGCACGAAGCTGGTGTTGGCCCCGTTCTCGAGCAGGCGGCGGACGAGATAGGCCAGCAGATCGCGATAGCCGCCGACCGGGGCGTAGACGCGCGCGGCCACGCCGCTCTCGCGCATCAACCGCTCATAGAGGCCGCCGCCCATGCCGTGCAGGCGCTGGAACTCGAAGTCCTTGCGCGGACCGGCCCAGTTCAGAATGGTCGCCACGGTCAGGGCGTTGTGCGTGGCGAAGGCCGGATAGATGCCGGGCGCGTCGAGCATCGCCCGGGCGCAGGCCAGATACGACACGTCGGTCGCCGCCTTGCGCGTGAACACCGGATAGTCGGCCAGCCCCCGCTCCTGCCCGCGCTTGATCTCGCTGTCCCAGTAGGCGCCCTTGACCAGCCGCACGGTCAGCCGCCGGCCGGTCTCGCGGCCCAGGGCGTCGGCCCAGGCGATGACGGCCGGGGCGCGGTGTTGATAGGCCTGCACCGCCATGCCCAGGCCATCCCAGCCGGCCAGCGTCGGCGCGCGGGCCACCGCCTCGATGATGTCGAGGCTCATCTCCAGCCGCTCGGCCTCCTCCGCGTCGATGGTCAGGCCGATGCCCTGTTCCAGAGCCGCCTCGGCCAGCCGGATCGTGCGCGCGACCAGCTCGGGCACGCACGTCCGGTCCTTGGCCGTCTCGTAGCGCGGGTGGATGGCCGACAGCTTGACCGAGACGCTGTCGCGCGCGGCCATCTCGCCCTTGCCGCCGGTGTCGGCCCCGACCGCGGCGATGGCGTCGAAATAGGCCGCCAGGTAGCGGTCGGCGTCGGCCATGGTGCGGGCGGCCTCGCCCAGCATGTCGAAGCTGTGGCGGAAGGCGGCGGCCCCGCCCCGGTCGGCGCGCTTCAGCGCCTCCTGGATCGTGCGGCCCAGCACGAAGGCCTCGCCCATCATCTGCATGGCGGCGGCCACGGCCTTGAGGATCGCCGGCTCGCCGAGGCGCCCGACCAGCCGCGCCAGGGTCCCGGCGGCATCGTCCATCAGCCCCCGGGCGAGGATAAGACCGAGGGTGGCCGAGTTCACCAATGCCGAGCCGGACTGGCCCGCGTGCGCCGCCCAGTCGGCCCGGCCCAGCTTGTCGCGCACCAGCTCGGCGGCGGTCAGGGGATCGGGCACGCGCAGATAGGCCTCGGCCAGCGACAGCAGGGCCACGCCCTCGTCCGTCGTCAGGCTGTATTCCTGCAGGAACCGCTCGACCCAGCCGTCCGACCCGGCCTTGCGCAGGTCGGCCAGCAGGACGCGGGCCCGGGCCTCGACCGCGGCGCGCTCGGCGGCGGTCAGCGACGCGGCGGGGACCAGGGCGGCCAGCCGCTGCGGCTCCGGCGCGCGGTAGAGGGGCGCGACGGCGGCGCGGGCCGTTGAGAGGGACGGTCGGTCGGACATGGCGACACCGGGCTGACGAAGGATGTTCTGTGATACCCCGGAACGCGTCGAAGGTGCTTGGCTTGTGCGGGCATGGGCCGTAGACTTTCGACGATATCGCGCCATTCGCCGAAGGATCGCCGCCATGCTGGACGAGCTCGACCGCAAGATCCTGCGCGTGCTGCAGACCGACGGCCGGATCACCAACCAGGACCTGGCCGCCCGCGTCGGCCTGTCGCCGGCCGCCTGCCACGACCGCTTCCGCCGGCTGCGCGAGCGCGGCTTCATCACCGGCTTCGTCGCCCTGCTCGACCCGGCGAAGATCGACCGCGCCCTGATGATCTTCGTCGAGATCCAGCTCGACCGCACCACGGGCGAGACGTTCGAGCAGTTCGCGGCCACGGTGCGGAGGACGCCGGAGATCCTGGAGTGCCACATGGTCGCCGGCGGCTTCGACTACCTGATCAAGGCGCGGGTGCAGGACATGGCGGCGTACCGGGCGTTCCTGGGCGAGACGCTGGTGAACCTGCCGGGGGTGCGCGAGACGCGGACCTACGCGGTGCTGGAGGAGGTGAAGAACACGGTGGCGTTGCCGGTCTAACCCCCGACATTCCTCCCCACATCGTGGGGAGGGGGACCACGCGGAGCGTGGTGGAGGGGTCAGCGCCGGTGATCGGGACTGGCCCCCGTCACCGGTGTCTCCATGGTCGAAGTGCGAAACCATTGAACTACGCCGAGACGGGGTTTGCGCCCCAACCGCCTGCGCCCCCGCGTGCATAACCGCCCACGCCGGCGTCCGCCCCGCCGCCCCGGCCGCCGCCCCACCCTGCCCGCCGCCCGGCGCCAGCCCTTGCCCCACTGGGGCCCGCGCGGCCGCGTGATCTGTCCACCACCGGCTCATCCCGCCATTTTACCCCCGCCAGGCGGGCGGGGCGGCGGGCGGGGCGCGATTTGGCGTGGGAGTCTCGGGAATGTCGCGGTTTGTCCCGGGAGTATTGGGGGCGGGAGTCTTGGGTTGGGGGCACGTGATGGCGACGGGAAGCGTGCGGCTTCGACTGCCTGATCAAGGCCCGCGTCGAGGACATGGCGGCGTACCGGGCGTTCCTGGGGGAGACGCTGGTCAACCTGCCGGGGGTGCGCGAGACGCGGACCTATGCGGTGCTGGGGTAGTGAAAGACGCAGTGGTCATGCGCTGCGAGCGGGCGGCCAATGGGCAGAAGAGGCACCGCCAGAGCTCAAGACGGAAGGACCGCCTCACAGCGCAGCCCGAGCACACAGCAAGAAACGTCAGGGGAGGCGCAATACCTACACAAAATAACTCGGAGCTATAAACCCCAAATAAAAACTAATGCTCTGAATGAAGAGCGAGCGTCCGCAACAACTGAAGGGCTTCTTCAATACGCCCCCCCTCCGTCTTTATACCCTTGCGGCGCACCAATTCAGGCCTCCAATCACGAAGTCCTTCTTTAGTCCTCAGCCAATGTATAGTAGCCGCCAATTCCAAGACGGTAGCAGACCGTCCCTGCATAATTCCAAGAAGTCGCTCGACCTCAACGGAACTCATGCCGCCTAATTCAGACAACGCAGCATCTAAGGCGGAACCTTTACAATAGACGCTAAACGGAACCCCGTCAGACTTGCGATGACGAGTCTGCTCTTCCACCAACCGAAAGGCCTTTGCGCCATCGACAGCATCTACCAAGTCAGCAGAGTACGGACCGTAATGATGATAAGAATAAGAAAATCCACTCTTTAGGCCGAGTTGATCAAGGAGATAAACCTCCTTCTGCAAACGCACCCGCCCAACAATTTCCCCGCCGGCGAATGCGACTACAGACGCAATCAGTTTTTCAGGGTCAGACATGGACTTATCCTCGGAAAAATTCATCTCGCACAGCTTCATCCCTAAAGAAGAAGCGGTGGAGCAATTTGGTTTCTAGAGCCTTAACCACTGGAGACTTGCGAGTGATTTCGGTAACCACACCATCGCCCCCAACGATCATAAGCCGCTTGTGCGCCTTGGTGTCATCGGCCCCGCCTTCGCCATATGCGGAAATTCGGGGCTTTTCAGACAAAATGTCCAACGGGCCATATCGATCACGCCGATCCCTAAGGCGGACGATCGCTCGACGCTGCTGCTCAAGATCCTCGTAGGCCGAATTGATATCGAGGACCTTATAGAGACGCCTATCGAGGATTCGGGAAGCGAGTTCTTTGAGCGGCTCATCCACCCCGAACCGCATCAGCGCCAGAGCGGACCAAACGAGGGTGTCATCAAGAAATAGGTAGTTGGAAAGCGTGTCCCCACCGACCATGAAAAACGCAGCGAAGGGGTGGTTCGACGGAACGCCTGTTGTCCCAACAGCCCCATCGACACACAACTGAGCGAACCGAGCCAGGGTGGCCTCAATCATCGCCTCAACGCATCGAGTAGTTTTATGAAGGTAGACCTGACAGTATAAATGATATCTCGCAAGTACGAATGCTTCTGCGGCCTGAAGAGCCCTCTCCCGAAGACAAAAACTCGGAGTTCTCATTCCGTAATTTGCGCCGTCATAATCAACGTCCGCATCAATGTCGGCCACGGTAAGATTATCTAACAGCCATTCGAAATCTATTGCCCCGGCACCAGACCCTGTCATCAGGCGATCTCTTCGAAGATAATCTAAGCGATCCGCGTCGAAAGAGCTGGAAACCACAGCGTGATAAATATCCGCCGGATTTTCTCGAGTCAGTAATTCTGCAATATCTTCGGCAAATTGATGACCAGAGGCATGAGCAGCAGAAAATTGATCGAGTAAAGGTCGCACATTTCCATGTGGGTTCAGAATTATTTCGGCGGTCCACTCTTCATGCGATTTTTCACCGTCCTGCCCACGCACCTTCCGCACAGCATCGTATGCGTGCTCAAACGCGTGACTAAATGGGCCATGGCCAATATCGTGAAGTAGCGCGGCCGTGATCGCGACCTTTTCTCTATATGCATCTGGCTGCGTATTCTGCGCTCGAAGTTCCCGCTCGATGATCTGCACAAGCATGCGGGCGGTGTGAAACACCCCAATGCAGTGGGCGAACCTGGTATGCGTTGCCCCCGGAAAAGTGAACTCGGAAACCCCAAGTTGCTTAATCCGCCGCAGACGCTGAAACTCAGGCGTGTTCAGAAGTGACCATGCGAGTTGGTCCACCTGATCGTCTGGTTTGAAGACAATCAGGCCGTGCACGGGATCTCGAAGACGGAAGGTGCGGGTCATTTTTTGGAACATACCATGAACATTCGGAGTCAACCACCAGTCTTCAAAGCCCGGAAGCCCGCTGGAGAATCGCAGCTATGTCCACACGCTATCGTAGTTTTTCGCAAACGACACGACTCGGCCGGGGCGAAGAAAACCCCGCCTTTTGCCACTCAATCGTCACCCCCCCTTCAGCTCATGCCCCTGACGATTGCCGGGCGGGTCAGGTCACTCAAGGACGGGCCTGCGGCCCGCCGCGGCGCGGCAGCGCGGAGCGCTGTCCTTGACTGACCTGGCCCGTCCGGCACGCTGGCCTGCATGAGATGAAGGGAACGCTCCCTTCCCCCTCGATGGGGGAAGGTGGCCCTGCCCCCGGGTTCGGCCGACGGCCGACCCGAGGATAAACTCCGCAGGGTCGGATGGGGGTGCGGGCGCTGGCGGTCGGCTAAGGGCTTGTACGGGCAGAGGCGCCTCACGCGCCCATCCCGTGAGAGCGAGGCTTCACCCCCAACCCAGCCCTTCCCCCATCGAGGGGGAAGGGTTCTGGAAGGATTTTCCTCCCCACATCGTGGGGAGGGGGACCACGCGGAGCGTGGTGGAGGGGCGGCGCCGGGCGCGCCGGAAACACCGGAATTCAGGATTGGGCCGCCAGCCTTCGCGCCGCCCCTCCACCGCCTCCGGCGGTCCCCCTCCCCGGCTTCGCCAGGGAGGATCGCGCCGGGGCTCACGCCTCCGCCGGATCCGCCGCCAGCTGGCCGATCAGGCGCGCGAGGGCGGCCTGGTTGAAGGGCTTGGCCAGGCGGACCAGGTCGTCGTCGGCGTCGGCCAGGGGCTGGGCGTAGCCGGAGGCCAGGATGATCGGCAGGTCGGGGCGCAGCGCGCGGACCTGCAGCGCCAGCTCAAGGCCGGTCATGCGCGGCATGGCGTGGTCGGTGATCACCAGATCGATCGGCGTTGCCTCGAGCACCGTCAGGGCCGCCTCGCCCGACGCGGCGGAGATCACCCGGTGGCCGAGGTCCTCAAGCATGCCGGCGATGTTGGCCAGCACCAGAACGTCGTCATCGACGGCCAGCACGGTCAGGGGCCTGGTGGTCGCCGGCCGCGCGGGGGCGTCGCCGGCCGGACGGGCCTCGGCCGCCGCGACCGCCGCGGCCGCTGGCCCCTGCCGCAGCCAGAGGTCGGCCCGGACGCCTTCGCCCGGACGGCTGGCGAGCACCAGTCGCCCGCCCGCCTGTTCGGCCAGGCCGTGGACCATCGACAGGCCCAGGCCCGTGCCGCGACCGACGTCCTTGGTGGTGTAGAAGGGCTCGACCGCCCGAACCAGGGCTTCGGCGTCCATGCCCACGCCCGTGTCGATGACGCTGAGGCGCACATAGTCGCCGGGCGCCAGGCCCCACCGGCCATCCACGTCGATGTGCTCGGCGCTGGCGGCGATGGTCAGGTCGCCGCCGTCCGGCATGGCGTCGCGGCCGTTGAGCGCCAGGTTGAGCAGGGCCGTCTCGAGCTGGTGGGGATCGATCAGCACCGGCGGCAGGTTCGCCGGGATGTCCAGATTCAGCCGCAGGGCGGGGCCCAGCGAGCGCGCCAGCAGCTCGGCCATGCCGGCGACCAGCGCGGCGAGATCGACGCTCTCCAGCCGCAGCCTCTGTTTGCGCGCGAAGGCCAACATGCGCTGCGTCAGCGCGGCGCCCCGTTCGGCGCCCTGGACGGCGTTGTCGAGCAGCGCCAGGGCCCTGGGGTCGTCGGGCAGCCGCTTGCGCAGCAGCTCCAGGCTGCCCAGCACCGCCATCAGCAGGTTGTTGAAGTCGTGCGCGACGCCGCCCGTCAGCTGGCCGACGGCCTCCATCTTCTGCGACTGCAGCAGCGCCTCGCGCGCTGTCTCCAGCGCCTGCTGGGCCTCGCGCCGTTCGGTGATGTCGCGGGTGACCTTGGCGAAGCCGAGCAGCCGGCCCGCGTCGTCGCGGATGGCGTCGATGACCACATGGGCCCAGAAGCGACCGCCGTCCTTGCGCAGGCGCCAGCCCTCGGCCTCGAAGCGACCCGCCTCGCGCGCCGCGCGCAGGGCCGAGGCGGGCGCGCCGATGGCCCGGTCTTCCTCGGTGTAGAAGCGGGAGAAGTTCGCGCCGATGATCTCGTCGGCGGCATAGCCCTTGAACCGCTCGGCGCCGGGATTCCAGCTCGACACGCGACCGTCCGGGTCGAGCATATAGACGGCATAGTCGGTGATGGCATCGACGAGCAGTCGGTAGCAGGGGTCGTCGGATCGGGAGGCCAGCAACCTGTTCACGCCATTCATACTACCCCCCCGGGCCCTGCACGCGGACCCGCGTCTACGCCTATAAGCGCGCGGCGATGATGTTGGTTCCAGGGACTGTCAGGCGCGATCCAAACATTGCTTACTTCGTCGGACGCCCCCTATCCTCCCGGCAAAACACCCGGGAAACACGCCATGAACCGCACCGCCGCCATCGCCGCCGTTCTGCTGCTCGCCGGCTGCGGCAAGCCCTCGGGCCTGCCCGCCTCGGCGACCTACGGGCCCGACGTCAAGCTGACGGCGCCCGATCCGAACGGGCCGATCCCGATGCTCAACCCGGCCAAGGCCGTGGGCTGGCCGGCGGGCGGGGCGCCGACCGCGCCGGCCGGGTTCACGGTGACGCGCTTCGCCGAGGGGCTGGCCCATCCGCGCTGGCTGTATGTCCTGCCGGGCGGCGACGTGCTGGTGGTCGAGACCAACTCGCCGGCGCGGCCGAAGAAGACCCTGACCGACTGGGTGGCGGCGGCGATGTTCAAGCGGGCCGGCGCCGACGCGCCCAGCGCCAACCGCATCACCCTGTTGCGCGACGCCGACGGCGACGGCCGGCCCGAGCTGCGGACCGTGTTCCTCAAGGGGCTGAACTCGCCGTTCGGCGTCGCCCTGGTCGGGGAGACCCTCTATGTGGCCAACACCGACAGCATCCTGGCCTTTCCCTATGCGGCGGGGGCCACGGCGATCACCGCGGCGGGCGTCAAGGTCGTCGATCTGCCGGCCAACGATCCCAATCCGCACTGGGCGCGCAACCTCCTGGCCACGCCGGACGGGACGAAGCTGTACGTGGCCGTCGGCTCGGACTCCAACATCGCCGACGGCGGCATGGCGGCCGAGGCGATGCGGGCCAACATCCTCGAGCTGACGCTGGCGACGAAGGCCGTGCGGGTGTTCGCCACCGGCCTGCGCAATCCCAACGGCCTGGCCTTCGAGCCCGTGACGGGCGCGCTGTGGACCACGGTCAACGAGCGCGACATGCTCGGCAATGACCTGGTCCCCGACTACATGACCAGCGTGAAGGACGGCGCTCACTATGGCTGGCCGTGGAGCTACTACGGTCAGCATGTCGATGACCGGGTGCAGCCGCAGCGGCCGGACAGGGTGGCCAGGGCGATCGCGCCCGACTACGCGCTGGGGGCGCACACGGCCTCGCTGGGACTGGCCTTCTGGCCGGCGACGACGGCGTCGCCCTATGCCGGCGGGGCCGTCGTCGGCCAGCACGGCTCGTGGAACCGCAAGCCGGTCAGCGGCTACAAGGTGGTGTTCGTGCCGTTCAGCGGCGGCAAACCGGCGGGGGCCGCGCAGGACTTCCTGACCGGCTTCCTCGACGCCAAGGGCCAGGCGCTGGGCCGCCCCGTCGGCGTCGCCTTCGACCAGACCGGCGCGCTGCTGGTGGCCGACGATGTGGGGAACGTGGTGTGGCGGGTGAGCGCCTCCCGATAGGGCGACATCAATAAGCTTCGTCATCCTGGGCCTTGTGCCCAGGACCCCTCGTTCAGCCGCACGAGCGGTGCTCCAGCCTGACGGGCTCGCGACGCGTCAAGAGGGGTCCTCGCCACAAGGGCGAGGATGACGGGATTGAAGCGGACGATAGTGTGGGTTATTTTCTACCCATGGTGTCGTCCGACAGCTATATCGCCGTCTACATGATGTCCGACCGTTTTCACGGAACGATCTATATCGGCGTGACCAGCCGGTTTCTCAGCCGCATCGTCCAGCACCGGGAAGGCGTCTATCCAGGCTTCACCCGCAAATACGGGCTCAAGAGACTGGTCTGGTACGAGCCCCGCGAAAGCATGATCGGCGCGATCCAGCGCGAGAAGTCGCTCAAGCGCTGGCCGCGCGAGTGGAAGATCAACCTGATCGAGCGGGACAATCCGCACTGGGATGACCTGTATCCGGCCATCGCCGAATGGACGCCGGGTCCGCGGCTGGTCTGAGCGGGTTGCGCAGTTCTCACAACCACAAATCCCGTCATCCTGGGCCTTGTGCCCAGGACCCCTCTTGAAGTGTTCCGAACGCATCAAGCTGGATAGCTTCACGTGCGGCTGATCGAGGGGTCCTCGCCACGAGGGCGAGGATGACGAGGCTTTGTTGGTCGATATCGCGGACGCTAAAGCGCCTCGACGATCGTCACGTTGGCCAGGCCGCCGCCTTCGCACATGGTCTGCAGACCATAGCGGCCGCCGGTGCGGCGCAGGTTGTGGATCAAGGTGGCCATCAGCTTGGCGCCGGAGCCGCCGAGCGGGTGGCCGAGCGCCAGGGCGCCGCCGCTGACGTTCAGGCGGTCGGGGTCGGCGTCGTTGCCCTGCAGCCAGGCCAGCGGCACGGGCGCGAAGGCCTCGTTGACCTCGTACAGGTCGATGTCGCTGATCTTCATGCCGGCCTTCTTGAGCGCCTTCTGGGTGGCGAAAATCGGCTCTTCGAGCATCACGACGGGGTCGCCGGCGGTGACGGTCATGTGGTGCACGCGGGCCAGCGGCTCGACGCCCAGACGCTTGAGGCCGGCTTCGTTGACCACCAGCAGGCCCGAGGCGCCGTCGCAGATCTGGCTGGAGCTGGCGGCCGTGACCGTGCCGCCCTCGACCAGCAGCTTGACGCCCTTGATGCCGTCCAGGCTGGCGTCGAAGCGGATCCCCTCGTCGATGAGGTGGGTTTCCTTGGTCCCGTCGGCCAGGGTGATCTCGACGCCGACGATTTCCTTGTCGAAGTGGCCGGCCTTGGTGGCGGCGATGGCGCGCTGGTGGCTCTGGAAGGCGAAGGCGTCCAGGTCGTCCTTGGTGAAGCCGTACTTCTTCGAGATCATCTCGGCGCCGCCGAACTGGCTGAACTGGATGTTCGGATACCGCGCCTGCATGTTCGGGCTCATGTAATTGCCCATGCCGGCCTTCAGCGCCAGGATCGCGGGGCTGCCCATCGGCACGCGGCTCATGCTCTCGACGCCGGCGGCGATGACGCAGTCCATCGCGCCGCTCATCACGGCCTGGGCCGCGAAGTGCAGCGACTGCTGCGAGGAACCGCACTGGCGATCGACCGAGGTGGCCGGCACGCTTTCGGGGAAGCCGCTGGCCAGCACCGCGTTGCGCGCGATGTTGACGGCCTGCTCGCCGCCCTGGCTGACGCAGCCCATGATGACGTCCTCGACCGTGGCCGGATCGGCGCCCGTGCGCGCGACCAGGGCCTTGAGGACCTCGCCGGCCAGATCGGCGGGGTGAACCCCGCTCAGACGACCGCCCTTGCGACCGCCCGCGGTGCGGCCGGCGGCGACGATATAGGCTTCACCCATGGGGTATCTCCCTGATCAGGTTATCGTTTACGTGAGCGTCACTTAAGCCCTCGCGGAGCCCGCGCCAAGTATGACCCAGCGTCAGGGACGTGCACGATGCAAGATGCTCCCCTTTCGGGGGAGCTGTCGGCGAAGCCGACTGAGGGGGTCCGCTCAGATATCGACCGAAGTTCCGGGTGACCCCCTCCGTCTCGCCTGCGGCGATCCACCTCCCCCGATGGGGGAGGATTAGTCCGTATGCACCTTGCGGTAGCCGCCGCGCAGATAGACCAGCGGCTCGTGCTCGGCGTCGTGATGCACCTTAAGGATACGGCCGATCAGAATGCGATGGTCGCCGGCATCGATGATATCGTGGGCGCGGCACTCGAAATTGGCCATGCAGCCGGGCAGCACCGGGGCGCCCGTGTGCCAGGTATCGAAGGCCACGCCCTCGAACCGGTCACAGCCGCGGCGGGCGAACTGGCGGGCCAGATCCTGCTGGCCGACGTGCAGGACGTTGACCACGAACACGCCGCTGGCCTCCAGGGCGGGCAGGCAGGAGGCCTCGCGCGCCACGCTGATCAGGGCCAGGGGCGGGTCGAGCGACACGGAGGCGAAACTGTTGGCGGTGAACCCGGCCGCCGCGCCGCCGCCGTCCAGGGTCGTAACGATGGTCACGCCGGTGGTGAAACAGCCGAAGGCGTCGCGCAGCGCGCGGGCGTCGGCGGCGGCCTCGCCGGTCAGGTCTATGGTGCGCGGTCCGTTCATTGCGACCATTTGGAGCGATCAGGCCGATCGGGCAAGGACTGGTTGCCCGCGACGGCAGCCCCACCCTGATCGTCATCCTGGGCCTTGTGCCCAGGACCCCTCCCGACGCGTTCCGAACCCGTCCAGCTGGAGAGCCGCACCTGCGGCTGAAAGAGGGGTCCTCGCCACAAGGGCGAGAATGACGGGGTTTGTTATCACGCCGCCCGCTTCGTCAGCCCCGGAACCTCGGTCTCCAGGTTGAAGGTCACCGGCAGCACCCGCTCGTGGGCCTTCTGCAGCTTCAGCAGCTTGGCGGCCCGCGCGGCGGCGACCTTGGCCAGGCCTTGGGCCGAAAAGCCGGGCTGGATGGCGGGGTCGGCGCCCAGGCGCCGGCGCAGCAGGCCGTTGGCGTAGATCACGTTGGCGCGCAGCAGCGCCGCCGGGGTCATGAACTCCATCGACAGCGAGACGTTGAGCATCGGTCCGTTCTCGATCCGGTGCGGCGCGTTCTGCGGCCAGGTCAGCATGCGGCCCGGCGTCAGCTCGGTCATCGCCGCGCCGAAGTCCCAGGCCGGATCGAACGCGAACTGCTCGGCCGTCTCGCGCAGCACGATGGCCTCCAGCGCCTCGGCGCCGACGTAGGGCGCCTCGACCGGATAGGCCCACACCGTCTTCACGCCGCGGATCTGCCACAGCGACACCATCGGCACGTCCAGATGGTAGAAGACCTGGGCGTTCGGCGAGCTGATCAGCACGCCGACGTCGCGTTTCATCGTGCGCAGGCCGGGGACCATCGCCTCCTTCTCGGCGAACACCTCGTCGGCCAGCGCCGCGTACTCGGGCAGGTAGGTGTTGGCGGCCCGCAGGTTCAGCCAGATGCGGCCGTCCCGGGCCATCCGCAGCAGGGTCTTGCCCGGCAGGTCGCCGGCCACGCCGCGCCGCCAGGTGCGCCACTCGCGCGGGTTATCACCCATGGTGAACACGCCCAGCTTCTCGCGCGGATAGCAGTCCAGCAGCTCGGCCAGGCCCGCGTCGTCGAACATCGGCCGGCGATGCAGGTCATGGTCGAAGGTCAGCACCTCGCGACCGAAGTCGTGCGCCTTGTCCGGGGTCCAGTCGCGAATGACGGTCATGCGCTGCGTCCATAGAAGTTGATCTTGAAGGGGCCGAACCAGAGAACCTTGCCCAGGCCCCGCGCCGCCCGGTCGAGGGCCTGGGCGCGGTCGGGCGCGCGGACGGCCCATTTGGCGGCGGCGACCAGGCCATAGATGGCCGTCTGGCCCAGGCCGATGAGCATCCAGCGAGCGATGCCGGTCCAGTCGCGCGGCGTCGAGGCGTAGCAGTGCTCGCTGGGGCCCTGGCCATAGGCGAAGGCGCGGGCCAGGGCGTAGCGCAGGGTCAGGCGGTCGGGGACGGGGTCTTCCCACACCCAGGCGTCGGGGGCCCAGACGAAGCGCGCGCCGGCCGCCTGCATGGTCCCGAACAGCAGGTCGTCCTCGCCGCCGATGTGGTTGCGGGCCAGGCTGAACGGCTGATCCTGGTCGGGCAGGGCCGCCCGCCGCAGCAGGCTGTCGCCGCAGCCGAAATAGCCGGGCATCGGGCCCGCCGCCGTCGGTCCCTCGCGGGAGAAGAAGCGTTCGAGATAGGCGCGGTGGGCCTTCACCGTCTCCGGCGCGCGGGCCCGGACCGGTCCGAACACGACGTCGGCGTCATAGCGGCTGGCGGCGTCAAGCAGCGCGGCCAGCCAGCCGGCGGGCGCTTCCTGATCGTCGTCGAGGAAGGCGATCAGCCCACCGCTGGCCGCCTTCAGCGCGCCGTTGCGGACATTGGCCACGCCGGCCTGGGGCACATGGATGTAGCGCACGGGGAACGGCGCGGTCTTCGCGGCCGACTCGACGGCCAGACGGGCCGACGGCTGCTGGTCGTTGTCGGCGACGATCAGCTCCAGACTCGCGGTATCGACGCCGGTCTGGGCCAGCACCGAGCGCAGGGCGACCGCCAGCCCCGCCGGGCGGCGCTGGGTCGGGATGACGATGCTGACCGTCGCGCCCATCCTCGCCTATTCGACCTCCATGGCCAGGCGACGGCGCGGCTGGGCGGCCACCGCCTCGACGAAGCCCCGCACCCGGCCCGCCGTCGACAGTTCGGTCACCGCGATGGCGTCGAGCCGCCGCCGCAGGCTGGCCACCAGGCCGGCGCCGCGGGCCCCCGCCAGGGTCCAGGCCTGCTCGCGGCCCCCCGCCAGTCTCCCGGCGGGGGTCGGCGCGGTCGCCGTCCCCTCCCCGACCGTCTGGGCCGGGGCGGCGTAGTGTCGCTTGTAGTGATCGTGGCTGGGGCCGAGGTCGTAGGTGGTCAGCCCCAGCCCGGGCATGGCCGCGATGGCCTTCATCAGGAAGGTCTGGCCCGGCGAATAGTCGCCAAGGTCCGGGTTGGTCGAGGCGACCCAGGGATGGTACCAGCCGCCTTGGACCACGCCGAAATGGCCGGCGGCCAGCGTGTCACCCGCCCACAGGGCCAGGGTCAGACCGCGCAGGTCTCCCCGGCCGGCGGCGAAATCACCCAGCAGCCGACGGGTCCATTCCGGGCGCAGGAAGTCGGCCACGCCCGTGCGGACCAGCTGCTCGCGTTTCCAGTCCATGATCTGTTCGTAGACGGCCGGATCGTCGCTGGCCTCGATACGCACGGGCCCGACCTCCCGCTCGAGCTTGCTGTCGAGGCGCCGCCAGTTCTTGAACCGCTTGGGCGAGGCCGCGCGCAGCCGCTCCAGATAGGCCTCGGGGGCCTCGTCCAGGGTGATCGCGTAGCCGACGGACTCGCCGACGGAGGCCTCGGCGAAGACGCCGTGCGGGTCGATCAGGCCGGTGAAGCGATAGACGCTCAGATCGGCCAGGGCCAGCGCCCGGGCGGCGGTCAGGCCGGAGTCGGCCCCGGCGATCAGGCCGTGATAGTCCGACAGCGGCGCGCCCAGCGGGCGGGCCATGCCGCCCGGCCGGCGGTGATGGGGCAGAAAGCCGACGATCCGGTCGCCGTCGCGATAGACCGCAACGCGAGCGTCCTCGCGCACGGCGCCGACCGCCCGGGCGAAGTCCGGTCCCAGAAGGGGACTGGCGAAGGCCGGCTCGGCGACGACCAGGGCCTTCCAGGCGGCGATCTCCTCGCGCGACAGCAATGAGGGATGGATCGTCTTGGCGTTCAGCATGAATATCGGCTCAAAATGGGGACAGACCCTGTCCCGGTCAGGGATTTTCACCCCTGATCGAGCAATAGCCGTGCCGGATTAACCGTTGAATACGGCCGCGACGATCCGCTCGAGCCAGAGCGCATCGGTTTCGTCGAAGGCCGCCGGCTGGTCCGAATCGACATCGAGCACCGCGATCAGCGCCCCGTCCGGCCCGAACACCGGGACCACCACCTCGCTCAGCGAACGACCGTCGCAGGCGATGTGGCCGGGGAAGGCGTGCACGTCCGGAACCAGCTGGGTCTGGCCAGTGGCCGCCGCCGCGCCGCAGACGCCGCGGCCGAACGCGATGCGCAGGCAGCCGAGCGTGCCCTGGTAGGGGCCGACGACCAGCTCGCCGGGCTTGTCGGGATCGACGACATAGAAGCCGGTCCAGAAATAGTGGTCGAAGCTGGCGGCCAGCATCGCGGCGACCGTGGCCATGCGCGCGGTCAGGTTGGGCTCGCCGTCCAGCACGGCGGCGATCTCGGCCGCCACCTCGGCGTAGCGCGCGCCTCGGTCGGCGGACAGGGTCAGGTCGTTGAAGGCTTCGGCCATGTCGGGGATATAGGGGATCGGCGGCGAAGGAGCGAGCGATGGCCTACTGGCTGGTGAAGTCCGAACCGGACGTCTTTTCCTGGGACGACCTGGTGGCCGCCGGTGCGAAGGGCGAGCCCTGGACCGGCGTGCGCAACCACACCGCCAAGCTGAACCTGATGGCCATGCGGCTCGGCGACCAGGTGTTCTTCTACCACTCCCAGGCCGGCAAGGAGATCGTCGGCGTCGCGCAGGTGGTCCGCGAGGCCTATGTCGACCCGACCGACGCCAAGGGCGTGTTCCAGTGCGTCGATCTGAAAGCCGCCGAACCGCTGAAGCGGCCGTTCACCCTGGCCCAGGCCAAGGCCGACCCGGCCCTGGCGGCGATGTCGCTGGTGACTTCGTTCCGGCTGTCCGTACAGCCGGTGACCGCGGCGGAATGGGACCACATCCGCCGCGTCACCGCCTGACAGGCGTCAGATCCGCTCGATGATGATCGCCGGGGCCATGCCGCCGCCGGCGCACATGGTCACCAGGCCGCGCTTGAGGTCGCGACGCTCCAGCTCGTCGAGCACCGTGCCGATCAGCATCGCGCCGGTCGCGCCGATCGGGTGGCCCAGCGCCATGGCGCCGCCGTTCACATTGACCTTGTCGCGGTCGAGCTTGAGGTCGCGCTGGAATTTCTCGGCGACCACGGCGAAGGCCTCGTTGATCTCCCACAGGTCGATGTCATCGACCGTCAGACCGGCCTTGGCCAGCACCTTGCGGGCCGCCGGGACCGGGGCGTTGAGCATCAGGGTCGGGCTGTCGCCCTGGTTGGCGATGGCCACCACGCGGGCGCGGGGCTTGAGGCCATGGGCCTTCGCGTAGTCGGGCGAGGCCAGCAGCAGGGCCGCCGAACCATCGACCACGCCGGAGCTGTTGCCGGCGTGGTGGACGAACTTGATGTCGAGGTCGGGATACACCTGCAGGATCAGGCTGCGGTAGGTCGTGCCCTTGTCGTCGATGGCGATGTCGGCCAGCGCCTCGAACGACGACTTCAGCGACGCCAGGCCCTCGGCCGTGGTCTGCGGCCGCGGAAACTCCTCGTGGTCGAGGGCCAGGGAGCCGTCCTCGCGATAGACCGGGATCAGGCTCTTGCTGAAACGGCCCTCGGCGATGGCCACGGCGGCGCGGCGCTGGCTCTCGAGCGCCAGGGCGTCGAGGGTCTCGCGGCTGATGCCTTCCAGGGTGGCGATGGCGTCGGCGCAGATGCCCTGGTTGGTCTGGGGGTGGCTGGCGCGCAGGCGCAGGTTGCCCTGGTCCATGGTCGGCGGGCCGTCGCCCGGATCGCGACGGCTGGGCATGGACATCATCTCGGTCCCGCCGGCCACCACCAGGTCGGCCATGCCGGCCATGATCGTCGCGGCCGCGAAGTTAGTCGCCGTGATGCCCGAGCCGCAGAAGCGGTCCAGCGTCACGCCGCTGCTGCGCACGTCATAGCCGGCGTCCAGCGCCGACATGCGGCCCAGGTCTCCGCCCTGCGGGCCGCGTTGCGAACTGGTGCCCCAGATCACGTCATCGACCTCGGCGGTGTTGATGCCGTTGCGCTCGGCGATCGCCCTGAGCACGGTCGCGCCCAGCTGCTGCGGATGAATCTCGGAGAGGGCGCCCTTGCCGTATTTGCCGATACCGCGGGGAGTGCGGACGGCGTCGATAATCCAGGCTTCAGTCATGTCGGAGGTTCCTTGTCGGTCGTGGTGTCAGCGGGGGCTCATGCGAATGGCGCCGTCAAGGCGCACGTCCTCGCCGTTGAAGTAGCCGTTGGTGATCATGGTGTGGGCCAGGTGGGCATATTCGGCCGGATCCCCGAGACGCCGGGGGAACGGCACCTGGGCGGCCAGGCCGGCCTTCACATGCTCGGGCGCGCGGCCCAGCAGCGGGGTGTCGAAGATGCCCGGCAGGATGGTGTTGACCCGAATGCCTTCGCTGGACAGGTCGCGGGCGATGACCAGGGTCATGCCGACGATGCCGGCCTTGGAGGCGGTGTAGGCCACCTGGCCGATCTGGCCGTCCTCGGCCGCCACCGAGGCGGTGTTAACGATGGCGCCGCGGTCGCCGTCGGGCAGCGGGTCCAGCGTCAGCATGCCGGCCGCGCTCTTGGTGATGCAGCGGAACGTGCCGACCAGATTGATCTGCAGAATGCGCTCGAAGTTGTCGAGCGGGTACTCCTTGACCTCGCCGGTCTGTTTGTCGCGCGAGACGGTCTTGGCCCCGCCGCCGACCCCGGCGCAGTTGACCAGGATGCGCTCCTGACCAATGGCCGCGCGGGCCCTGGCGAAGCCGGCGTCGACCTCCTCGCTGGAGGCCACGTTGACCTTGCAGAAGACGCCGCCCAGCTCCTTCGCCAGCGCCTCGCCGAGCTCTTCGTTGAGATCGAAGATCGCGACCTTGACCCCGTCGGCCGCCAGCCGCCGGGCGGTGGCCGCACCGAGGCCGGACGCGCCGCCGGTGACAACGGCGGAGATGGTGGAATCGAGCTTCATGGTGCGGTTCTCCCTCGCCTCATCGGTCGCCCGCGAGGTCTTGCAGGCACACAAGCCGGTCTCTCGTTGGGGAAGGCAACAGGGACGTGGCGGCGACGCGCGGGCCCGCCAGGCCGGGACGGCGATATCGAAGGGGGAGAGCGGTCGATTGGCCGGCGCAGCCGGTGACGGACGAGGCGTGGGCGCATGTCCGGGAGGTGTCCGGCGTCTCCCTCTGATGTTCGGGCAATCAAGCGCCGAGCCTGGCGAGATTAGGATGGCGGGCGCGAACCGGCCTCGAGAATTCCGGGAAATCCGGAGGTAGTCATGGTTTGGAATTCGATGACCAGTTGACTGTCATTTTGCTCGTGTCGCCGGCGAGATCGCCGCCGAATTTGGACATCCGCCGTTCTAATAGATTTGACCTGTGCTGAATTAGCGCGCCCCTTCGCGATCTGTGGGGGGAGTAGCGTGTCATGTGGTCGCCCAGAAGCCTGCTCGCGGCGGCTCTCGCCAGCCTGTGCCTGTTCGGGGCCGTTGGCGGCGTATCCGCCCAGGTCAGGATCGACATTCCCGGCCGCCGGCCGCCGGGCGGCGACGGTCCCTCGGCCGTCGATGTCATCGGCGGACTGCTGGCGCTCAAGGGCGGCTATGACCGGTCGCGGCGCGGCCACATCTGTGTCCTGACCTATGACGACGCCAACGGCGACGGCGCGCGCGACCGCAAGGAAGGTCCCCTTCCCGGCTGGAGTTTCACCCTCACCGACTCCGCCGGTCGGCCGGTGGCCCAGGGCGTGACTGACGGTAAGGGCCGTTTCTGCAACGAAAAGCCACTGGCGCCCGGCGCCTACACCGTCAGCGAGACCGCCGGCGGGGGCTGGATCAACACCGATCCCGGCGGCTGGACGGCCCCGGTGACCCTGCCCGCCGACCGGTCGGTGGTCGTGCTGTTTGGCAATTGCCGCGGCGAGCGCTGCGCGCCACGTTCGGGTCCGGGGCCGACAGGGCCGGCGGGACCGACAGGGCCTGCCCCCGTCCCCCTGCCGGACGCCAAGTTCCAGGCGCGCATCTGCGTGACCAAGTTTGAAGACACGAACGGCAATGGCGTTCGCGACGGCACGGAGTGGCTATTGGCGTGGCAGATTACCGTCCGCAACGGCGCCGGCGCCGTGGTGGCCGCGGGCTGGACCAACCCTCAGGGCGTCCAGGGCGCGTACTGCACCCCCGGGACCCTGGCTCCAGGGCCGTACACCGTATCTGAAACCCTGCTGGGAGGCTGGATCAACACCACGCCCGGCGGCGTCACCCAGTCGCTCGTGCTTCAGCAGGGACAAACCTGGACCGGATCGTTCGGCAACCAGAGGATCCCATCGACCTGGGTTTGCATCAAGAAGTTCAACGACCTGAACGGCGACGGCGTGCGGCAGACCGGTGAGCCGGGCCTCCCGTGGTCCTTCGGATTCAACGGGCCGACCGGCGTGCTCCCGACCCTGACCACCGGAAACGGTGGCGGGGTCTGCAATTCCATGCCCTACAGCGCCGGCGTCTATACCGTCACGGAAGTGGCCAAACCCGGTTGGGTCGCCACGACGCCCGGCGGGGCAGTGCAGACCTTCACCCTGGTCCCGACCCACAGCGTCTCGCTGCTCTTCGGCAACCGCCAGGTCCCGGCGACGGCCAGGGTGTGCGTGACCAAGTACAACGACCTGAACGGCAACGGCGCGCGCGGCAACGGCGAACCGGTCCTGCCGGGCTGGACCTTTGCGGTGAAGAACGCCGCCGGCGCCATCATCGCCTTCGGCACGACCAACGCCCAGGGACAGTGGTGCAGCACGGCGGCCCTGCAGGCCGGCCCGGCGACCGTGGTCGAGACGCCCAAGCCCGGCTGGATCAGCACCGATCCCGGCGGCCCCGCGCCGACCAAACCGCTGACGCTGGTCTCGGGTCAGACCGTCCACCTGGCGTTCGGCAACCGCGCGCCCCCGCCTCCGCCGGTGACGGGCAAACTCTGTGTGTCCAAATTCCATGATCTGGACGGCAACGGGGTCAGGGCCTCCGCCGAGCCCTTGATGCCCGGCTGGCAGTTCAACATCACCGGGCCATCGGGGCCGATCACCCTGACGACCGCCGCGAACGGCTCCGCCTGCACGCCATCGACCCTGCTGCTCGGGTCCTATGTCGTCACCGAAGTAATGCAGACCGGGTGGACCAGCACCACGCCCGGCGGAGCCCCGCCGCAACGGACGGTCACGGTCACGGCCGGCCTGGATCCGAACGTCATGTTCGGCAACTGGCGGGTGAAGGCCAACCAGATCTGCGTCTTCAAGTTCAACGACCTGAACCAGAACCGCGTGCAGAACCCCGGAGAGGCGCCGCTCGCGGGCTGGTCCTTCGAGGTCCGCGACGCCGCCGGCGCCCTGGTCGCCACCGGAACCACCGACGCCGAGGGCCGATACTGCACGCCCGCGACCCTGCCGCCGGGCGCCTACACGGTGCACGAGGTTCCCCAGCCGGGCTGGGCCAGCACCGATCCGACCGGGCCGCCGCCGTGGAACAAGACCGTCACCTTGCCCGCGGGCAAGGGCGTCCAGGTCAGCTTCGGCAACATCCGCGCCGGCCGCATCTGCATCGTCAAATACAACGACCTGGACGGCGACGGCGCGCGCGACGGCAACGAGCCGTTCCTGCCCGGCTGGTCGTTCCACATCCAGACCGGCACGGGCTGGGGGAACTACACGACCGGGCCGGCGGGACGGATCTGCGGTCCCGACATGCCGCCGGGAACCTACCATGTCATCGAGCATCCCGTGGCGGGGTGGACCATGACCGACCCGGCGGGCTCCTTCCCCGGCAAACCCGCCGCCGTCGTCGCCGGTCAGACCGCCGTGGTCCAGTTCGGCAACCACCAGGACGCGCCGCCCCAGCCCGGCCAGGTCTGCATCGTCAAGTACAACGACATCGACCAGGACGCCGTGTTCGACACCGGCGAGGCTCGCCTGCCCGGCTGGCAGTTCGACCTGAAGACCGCCGCCGGCGCCGCGGTCGGCACGGTGACCACTGGCCCCGCCGGCCGGGTCTGCAGGGAACTGCCGCCCGGCGCCTATGCCGCCTACGAGATTCCGCAGGCCGGCTGGTCGAACTCCGATCCGGTCGGGCCCGCCCTGCACAAGCCCTTCACCCTGGCCGCCGGCCAGACGGTCAGCCTGGTGTTCGGCAACTACCAGCCGCCGATCCTGCGCTTCCGCAAGGTGGTGCTGAGCAACGCGCCGGGCGGCGGGTTTCCGCTGACCGGGCTGACGTCCGGCGCCAATTTCCAGGTGCTGCACAACTGCGTGCTCGGGAACCAGACCGGCGGCAACATGACCCTGGTGCCGGCCAACGGCGTCTCGCCCATGGCCGGTTACACCGGCAATTCGGTGGGCGCCGTCTGCACCGCGTCAGAGACGCCGCCGCCGGGCCTGATAGCCTTCGCGCCCTGCGCCACCGGCAAGGGACACTGGGCCACGCCGATCATCTCGCCCCTGCCGCTGACCATCGCGCCGGGCATGAACGAGATCACCGTGACCAATCAGTTCGTCTGTGAAAAGACGCCGCCGCCCACGGGCAAGCTGTGCGTGCACAAGTTCAACGACCTGAACGCCGACGCCTCCTTCGCCCTGAGCGAGCCGGGCCTGGCTGGCTGGCAGTTCACGGTGACCGGGCCGTCGGGACCAATCACCCTGGTCACCGGAGCCAACGGGCGAGCCTGCACCGACGGCAACCTGATCTTCGGGACCTACACGATTACCGAAACGCCCCAGCCCGGCTGGGTCAGCACCCTGCCCGGCGGGACCACGCCGCAACAGACCGGGGCGGTCACCGCCGCCGGGATACCGTCGTTCACCTTCGGCAATCGAGCCGTTGCGCCGCCCACGCCGCCCCGGCTGACGATCAGCAAGAGCTTCGACAACAATTGCGCCAGCGTTCAGGGCGTCACCAATCCCTGCGTCTTCCGCATCCGGATCCTGAACGTCGATACGGTCGCCTACGTCGGCCCCGCCGCCTTCAGCGACACGGTCGGATTCATGGGCGGCATCACTCTGGCCAACAGTACGATCCTGACGGCGCCGCTACCGCCAGGCTGGAGCTGCACGACCAACGGCCCGCCGATCGCCTGTTCGGGCGCCGTCAACCTGGCGCCGGGACAGTGGGTCGATGTCGTGCTGACGATGAACTTGTTCCACCCGGTGATGCCCTTGAAGAACTGCGTCACCCTGACCGCTCCGATCACCAACGGGCCGGCGTGCGTGAGCTTCTAGGCCGCCGAACCGGAGCGGCGCCCATCGCGCGGCGCGAAGGCTGGTAGGCCCGGCAGGACTCGAACCTGCAACCAGACCGTTATGAGCGGTCAGCTCTAACCATTGAGCTACGGGCCTTCAGAGGTGTCGCTTCGCGGTTACCATGACCCGAACGCGTCTTAAAGCTCCGGTTCATCCGCGATCGGGCTATGGTTCAGGCGACGGGACCCGACCAACCACCCGTCCGGAGATCCGCCATGAAAGCTCTCTTCCGCGCCGCCGCCATCGGGGCGCTGATCACCGTCACCTCGGCCGGGGCGGCGCTCGCCCAGTCGGCGCCGGCCACCGCCGCGGACACGCTGTTCAAGGCCACCACCCTGAACCTGTCGGCCGGCGGCGAGGTGGCCCGCAAGCCGGACATGGCGACCATCACCCTGGGCGTGCAGACCGAGGCGCCGACAGCGGCCGAGGCCATGCGTCTGAACGCGGCGCGCATGACCCAGGTGATCGCCAGCCTGAAAAAGGGCGGCATCGCCGACCGGGATATCCAGACCAGCGGCCTGAGTCTGAGCCCGCAGTACGTCTATCAGGAAAACCTGCCGCCCCGGCTGACCGGCTACCAGGCGTCCAACCAGGTCACCCTGGTCGTGCGCGACCTGACCAGGCTGGGCCAGGCGGTCGATGCCGCGGTCGGCGCCGGGGCCAGCAACGTCGGGGGCGTGGCCTTCGGCCTGCAGGACAGCGACGCGGCCGAGGACGCCGCCCGGCTCGACGCGGTCAAGGCGCTGCAGGCCAAGGCCGACCTGTACGCCCGCGCCACCGGCTACCGGGTCGCGCGGCTGGTGACCCTCAGCGAAGGCGGCGGCTACAACCCGCCCGCGCCGATGCCGATCATGGCCATGGCCCGCATGGACAAGGCTGAATCCACGCCCGTCGAGGCCGGCGAGCTGAAGGTGCGGATCGAGGTGTCGGCGACGTTCGAGCTGGTGCGGTAGGCGACGGGGACATGTACCGCAGGTACGTGTCCTCCTGCCCTCACATCCCCGCCCTGCGGAACGCCCCCTCCAGCCGGACCTTGATCTCGCGGCCGGGCAGGACTGTCGGGCCTTCCATGGCGGCGGCGTAGGCCAGGTCGCCGTATTTGGCGCCGGCCGAGGGAGTGATCGGACCGGAGGCCCAGCCGACCCGGCTGGCGCCGTCCGGGGCGCTGTCGCAGCTGAGGGTGCGCGTTTCGCCGGCCGCGGCCAGCCTGGCCAGTCCGTCGGGGCTGAGCATCGCCGCGCCCTGGCAGGACGGCATGGCGCTGGAGCAGGTCGAATGGTCGCCATAGCGCCAGACGACCTTGCCCGAGCCCTTCTCGACGATCAGCACGCAGGTGTTGGGGTCGCCCACGGCGCGGCTGACCTGTTGGGCCAGCAGCTCGGCGTCGATCCCCCTGGGGCCGGTCGGCTCGCAGGCGGCCAGGGCCAGGGAGGCGGCGGAAACGGCGAGAAGCGTAAGGGGCGTGCGCATGGAGTCCTCCTGTCGGAGGAACCCTGCGCCATCCCGCGCCCGCACTCAATCCGCTGGATCAGGCCGCGTGCTTGACCTGGTTGGCGTCGTCGAGCAGCACGACGGTGGGATTGTAGTTGCGGGCCTCTTCGGCCGGCATCTGGCAGTAGGTCACGACGATGACCTTGTCGCCCTTCTGCACCAGACGGGCGGCGGCGCCGTTGACGCCGATCACCTTCGACCCGCGCGGGGCCTCGATGGCGTAGGTGGTGAAGCGCGCGCCATTGGTGATGTTCAGCACATCGACCTGTTCGTGCGGCAGGATCCCGGATTGATCGAGCAGATCGCGGTCGATGGCGATCGAGCCCTCGTAGTCCAGATCGGCCTGGGTCACCGTTGCGCGGTGCAGCTTGGCCTTCATCATGGTCAGCAGCATGGCGTCGTCCCTCTACTCGGGAAATTCGCGGCGCCGCACAAACATCGCGGGCCGTTGGGAGGCCCGGGATATAGCGACTAAGGCCTTGCTGTTCAATTGCGCCGCATGATGAACATCGTTCACCTACGATCGGTCCGCGACCGGTCGCGAGGCGGGCGGGCGAAAAGTCGAGCAACTACAGCGCCCCGGCCCATTGTGGGGGTCGGGCGGCGCGGCGCTTTGACACCGGCGGACGGGCGGCGCAGCCTGCCGCCCCTCCCCGCCCTTCCCGGAGTCGCCATGCGTTTGCTGACCCTCGCCGTCCTGCTGCTGCTCGCGCCCGTTACGGCCAGGGCCCAGTCCCTGAACGACGCGCCGCCAGTCTATGTGGCCAGCGTCTATGACCGGCTGGCGAAGGGCGAAGCGTTCGAGGCGCCCGACGCCCTCTATACCCCGCGCCTGCTGGCCCTGTGGAAGGACATGGAACAGGACGCCGGCGGCGAGGTCGGGCGGCTGGACGCCAACTACTGGACCAATTCCCAGGACTGGACGATCTCGGACGTGACGATCGCCAGCGCCTATGTCGATGGCCACGACGACGACCGGATGATCGTCGTGGCGCGGTTCCGCGACATGGACCGCAACGCGGTGATCCAGTTCTATTTCGAAAAGCTCGGCGGCCAGTGGAAGCTCGACGACGTGGCATCCCTCGGCGAGGCGCCCTGGACCCTGTCGCTGGCGCTGAAGTACGGCTTGGCTGGCGGGACCTAACCGAGTCTCCAGGGCGGGAACCGACGGATGGATCCGGCCCGATAGAGACAGACCGCGTTGCCGGCCGGATCGCGCAGCCGCGCCTCGCGCCACTGCCAGGTCTGGTCGGCCGGATCGCTGTCGAAGGCCAGACCCGCGGCCTTGAGCCGGGCCACGGTGGCGTCGAGGTCGTCGTCCTCGAAATAGACCACCGTTTCGGAGACGCCCCGCGCGCCCGGATCGAGATGCAGCGAGAAGGTCGGCGGCTCGCCGCCGTCGGCGTCCGGGCATTCGAACCGGGCGTAGTGATCGCTGCGCACGATCAGCCGCAATCCGAGGGTTTCATAGAAGGCGATCGAGGCGGCGAGATCGCGGGCGGAGGCGGTAACCTGGTTCAGACGCATGCGGAGCAGGTAGGGAAGCCGGGCCCGTCGCGCTAGCCCCGCCCCTCCACCAGCTTGCCGATCGCGTCGAGATAGGCCGTGAACGCCGTCCGGCCGGCGTCGGTCAGGGTCAGGGTGGTCAGCGGCTTGCGATCGACGAAGCTCTTGCCGACGGCCACGTAGCCGGCGTCCTCCAGCTTGCGCAGATGGGCCGACAGGTTGCCGTCGGTCGCCTGCAGCCGGGCCTTGAGCGTGTTGAAGTCGGCCGAGCCGGCGCCCGACAGGAAGGCCATGATCCCCAGGCGGATGCGGCCGTGGATCACCTCGTCGATCCGGTCGATGTCGAAGCCGTCGGTCATCACGCGCGCATTCTCAAATCGTGTCCGACGGTTCCTGGCGCATCAGGATGAAGCCCGGCAGCGCCATCAACAGCAGAAGCGCGACCGAGTAGACGAGATAGACGATCGGGTCGACCGACAGCCACGCGACCAGCAGGGCGCCGGCGTAGGACCCGATCGCCGTCATCCAGATCCAGCGCTTGCCGGTCATCGCCGCGGCCACGCTCCAGCCCATGCCATAGAGGCCCAGGATCAGCGGGGGGAAGATCAGGGCCGGGATGTAGCTCTGCGTCCGCCAGGCCAGGATGGCGATGGCCAGGGCGATGACGAAGATGGTCCAGCCCATCGAGGCCCAGGCCGTGCTCGCGGCGCGGTTGCCCGGCGATTGCGCCCCGGGCCGGCTGTTGCCGCCCCGGCGCAGCCACAGCAGCAGCCCGAGGAACACGAACAGCGCCGCCGGCCAGACCAGGCCGACCGTCGCCTTCGGCAGGTTGACCAGGCCGGACATCACCGACCAGTGAACCACGCCGGCGACCGCGAACGTCACACCGGCGGCCACCAGGATCGACCCGCCCAGCAGCGGCGCCGAACTGCCCTCCTGAGCCAACGCCCGCATGAAGGCGATGTCGTCCTTCAGGGTCTGGATCTTGTCATCGGTCATCGCAGGCTCTCCCGGCCTTCAGGGTCTGTGACGGCGTGGATAGCGGGTGAACTTTGCGGTGTAAAGTGCTTTTTCATGGGCTAGCCGGCGGGCAGGCGCGTCCGATGCGCGAAACGGGGCAGCCGCATCATGCCGTCCTCCGTCGTCCACGAACGCGGTGGTGTCGCGGTGGACGTCGGTGGACGAGGCGACGGGACACCGGGGCCGGGACGGACATTGACGAGACTTGGCGGAACACGGGGGACGACCCCAACCTTGGCTGACCCTCGTTTCCGAACGCAGCGACCTACGGGACAACCCGCCAAGCTTTGCAATTATCTGCGCCGGTTGACGTTATCCCGTGTGGAGTCATCTGGATTGTCGCGGGCGTATTCTCGTCCGTTGACGTTCACGACATGGGCACCTGGATGCTCGCCGCGCTTGATTTCGGCGACCACGTTTCGGCGCGGCACGTTCTGTCGGTCTCCGATGTCGTAGTGCTCGTTGCGCCCTCCCGGGCCGTCATTCCGTCCTCTGATCTTGGTCATTGGCTCTCCTCGTCAATTTGCCTGCCTGCGAACCTCGTGCGGCGCTGCGGAAGCTGGCCCCCGACGCGTCATCGATCGGCGCGGCGATCCGCTAGCGAGAACACTAGATTGACAAATCTGATCACACAACAATATTATTGCTTGCATGATACCCGACTTTATCAACGTCGGTGGCGCACCCTGGCCGGTCCTTCCTCCAGGCATCCATGTCGCCACCTTGGAAGAGGTGGAGACGCGTTTTGCGACCACTCCACACCGGGCTTGGCTGTTCGGCGGCTTTGTGAGGGTCGTCGAGGCTCTGCGACGAGCGGGCTGCTCGACGATCTTCCTCGACGGCAGCTTCGTCACCGCTAAGCCCCATCCCGCTGACTTTGACGGACTATGGGACCTGAATGGCGTCGATCCGAACGCACTCGATCCCATTCTGCTTGATTTTGACAACATGCGCGCAGCGCAGAAGGCGAAGTATTTTGGAGAGATGTTCCTGATGCAGCTGCCGGACCAGCCCGGCCTACTGCCCTTCTTCCAAAAGGAAAAATTCTCCGACGCGCCCAAAGGTATTGTCCGGATCGCGCCCAGCCCTACGCATGGAGCGACAGTATGATCACCAACGAAAAGCAATACCGCTCGGCCCGCGCCGCCGTTGAACGGATCGGCGCCGAGATCGCCGAACTTCGCAACGCGCGGGACGGGGTGCATCCGACGTTGCGCCGTGCCCAGATCGCTGGCTTGGAAAGCCAAGTCGCCGAGTTGGAAGACGGGGTGCAGGAGTACGAACACCTTCAATCTGGCGCGGTAACGACCTTCGAAGCCGAAGGCTTGGCCGACCTGCCGGACATCCTAATCCGAGCACGCATCGCGCGCGGCATGAGCCAGCGCGATCTTGGGACTTTCGTCGGCGTCGCCGAGCAGCAAATCCAGCGTTACGAGGCAGAGCGCTACCGTTCGGCCAGCCTGGAGCGCCTATCCGAGATCACTGCGGCGCTCGACATTACGGTGAAGGAAAGCGCGCAGCTACGTACGGCACCGCCGACCGAGATGGGGCCAGAGAGCGCATGGTCGTTCCCGGTCACCGAGATGTTCAAGCGGGGGTATTTCGAGGATTTCGGCGGATCGGCAGCGCAGGCTCGCAAGGAGGCCGCGCACCTGATCCCGAATTTTTTCCGCCATGCGGCCTACGATTGGACGCAGACAGCGTTGCACCGCCGGTCGATCCGCGCCCGCGGCAACGTGCAGCTTGCCGCCTTGGCAGCTTGGGAGGCGCGAGTATCCATCTTGGCTGATCGGCACCCGCCACAGGTCACCTTCCACAAGGACGTGATCTCGCTCGAATGGCTGCATGCTCTCGTGCGTTTGAGCGCCCGGGACGACGGGCCCTTCGCAGCGGTCGAGTATTTGCGCGCCTCGGGCGTCGTCTTGGTGGTCGAGCCGCATTTGCCTGGAACACTGCTGGACGGCGCTGCCCTTCAGACCGCTTCGAACTATTTCGTCGTGGCCATGACCCTTCGCCACGACCGCCTAGACAATTTCTGGTTCACCCTGCTTCACGAGCTCGCCCACCTGCGTCTTCATGTGGGACAGGGGCCCTACCGCGCGATCTTCGACGCGATCGAAAGCCCAGGTGAATCTCTGATCGAAGATGAGGCCGATGAGTTGGCCATGGAGGCGCTGATCCCGGCCGCCCAATGGCGAACGTGCGTGTCCCGCTTCACCCAGACGGAGCGCGCGGTGCGGGCTGACGCCGCCAAGCTCGGCATCCATCCCGCGATCGTCGCCGGGCGCATCCGACGTGAGGCGAACGACTACACCCTTTTGGCCGACTTGGTCGGTGCCGGCCAAGTTCGGCAACAGCTGATTTGAGGGATTCCGGTATGGCGATCACGGTTCTCGATTATGTGCCGGTATTGAAATGGCGACAGGGTGAGTACCAAGCCTTGATGCGCCTGGACGAGGGCCACCGCCGTCGCGTGGTGCCCCTAATCGAGGTGACGCCGCCGGAGTGGGATTTCGAGGAGGGCCGGGCCAAGAAAACTCTCGCACAGCAACTCGAGCCCTTCGTCCGCCGGCTGAAAGCCAAGTGGGGAGATCAGCCGGCGTTCCTTGACACCCACCTGCTCAAGCCCACTGATCGCATGCCAGGCGGGGGGCATCCCCTGACCTACCTCTTGGACAACGCGCGCGTAGATGGCGCGCGGCTGACCCCGGTGACGGGCCTCGAGCGGGACTTGGCCCACTACAGCGCCGTTGCGGCGGCCACCCTCGTTGATCGCTTCGGGATCGCGGTGCGGTGCAGCTTGGACGAGATTGCCGATCCCAACTTTTCGACGACGGCCCGGCGCGTGGTCGGCCAGTTGGGCCTCGAGACCAACGACGTCGATGTGATCATTGATCTTGCGGCCAAAAACTTCGAGCCTCTCGACGACTTAGTCGAGCTGGTGGCGGCGTTACTGCAGTCGGACCCAATCTATGACGAGGTCCGAAGCTTGATCCTCATTGGAACCTCGTTTCCAACTTCCATGGGCGATATCAAGGGACCAAGCCAGACCATCCCCCGGCTGGAATGGCAGCTCTACAAGAAACTGGTCGCGATCCTGCCGGAGGGCTTCGAGCCGCCAACTTTTGGTGACTACGCCATTTCGTCGGCCAACATTCCCAGCGGCGACATGCGGCTTCTGAAACCGGCGGCCTCCGTGCGCTACACCATCGACGACGAGTGGCTGATCACCAAGGGCAGTAATGTCCGAGACAACGGCTTCGAGCAGTTCCGCGAACGCTGCGGCGACATCGTGAAATCCGGCAAGGCGTTCCCGATTGGCTATTCGGCGGGCAGTGACTATGTCCGAGGATGCCACGGAGAGACGGAAAAGACTGGCAACCTCACCACGTGGCGATGGGTCGGAACTAACCACCACATCACGAAAGTCGTGGACGATCTCGCCAGTTTGTTCGGGTCTTGAGTGTTTGCCGGACGAGAGCCGCCAGCCGCGCTTTGGTCATACGACGAGCCAGCTCGGCATAGAGAGCAGCGCGCGGCTCCCGCAGGAGACGCGCGTCGCAACCCATCTCCGACAGCACAGCATGGACCTCGTCGCGCCACATTAGCCGCGCCAAGCTGACGGCATCGGTTTCGCGATTTGCCCGCTCGTCGCGGAGGCGCCGAAAGAGAACTGCCCCGTTCGCCGCCCGCCGCGCGGAGATGACGCCCCACCAAGACGGTAAGTGCTCAAAAGCCGCTGGGATGTGCCGCTCCGAGGCGATCAAAGTCGCACGATCAACCACCAGGCCATAGGCCTGCACCTGCCGGGGAAGCCGTTCCAGGGTGTCGGCTTCGGCCTTGATCTCTACACCCCGGATATGGCCGTTGATGACGGCAATATCGACCCGGGATGCCCCGTGGGTGAGACCGAACTCTTCGAGAACCAGTGTGTCTGCACACTTTTGAGCACCCGCCAACAAACGTCGGAGGGCCGCCGCCCGCAAATCCTCGTCTTTCAGTCTCGCTGGCATAGGCGTGTCTAACTCGGCGAATCCGGACCGATCAATTGGAGATCTTGCCGAAACTGCCGCTGATCGTGACGCATAATGGCGGCATATCAATGCCGCAGGTTCAGTCGGTTCTAAAATTGGGCGTGAACGGCCGGAATCTGGCGCGATCCCAATGCCCGCTACTGGCGCCACGAAGACTCTCAAGACCAATAATCCCGGGACATCGCGAGACATTCGCCCCCCCCGAAATGTCCTTATCGCCGCCGCCTTACCAGCGGGATCACCCGGAAAACCGCCCGCGCCCGCTCGCCAAACCCTGAGACCTCCCCGCCCCTCCCGGCGGCCAAATCCCTGAAATCTCAAAGCTTTCCCGCACCAGTCCCCACCCCCTCGCACGGACGTACAATGGGGCATGAGCGATGGGGCCCGATACCGCCGCCGCACGGCGAGGAAACTTCGGAACGGGAGGGCGGGACTCCCGGCCCTTCCGGTGGCGGAAACAAGGGGGTCCGCTCGGGTCTCGGGCGCCCCCCTCCGGCCCCGCTTCGCCCGCGGCTACGCGGGGCCACCTCCCCCGATGGGGAGGATTCTACAGCCGGAACCCGCCGTCGTTGATCTTGTCGAACGCGGCCTTGCTGATCCTGGTCCAGGCCTTCTTGACCGGATTGCGGAAATACAGCGGGTCGCGGACCTTCGCCGGGTCGTAGCCTTCCTGGACCAGATCGACCTTGCGGTATTTGAACGTGCCCGTGGTCTCGATCTGGCGCTGCAGGCGCAGGAACAGGGGCTGGGCGTAGGGCGGCAGCGCCTTGTCCACCTGGGCCCAGAAGTCGGGCAGGCTGAAGCTGTCGTCGATGGTCAGGGCGACCATGCCGGCCCGGCCGTCCTGGCCGGGGACCGCGACGCCGTAGACATTGGCCTCGACCACGCCCGGCGCCTCGGCCAGGCGGTCGGCGACCTCGCCGGTCGAGACGTTCTCGCCCTTCCAGCGGAAGGTGTCGCCGATGCGGTCGATGAAATAGAAATAGCCCTCGGCGTCCTGGCGCATCAGGTCGCCCGTGCGGAACCAGGCGTCGCCCTTTTCGAACACGTCGCGCAGCACCTTCTTCTCGGTGGCGGCCTTGTCGGCGTAGCCGGTGAAGTTGGTGCGCGGATCGGTGGTGTCGATCTTGCCGATGCACTCGCCGATCTGGTCCGGTCCGCATTCGATACAGCGGCCGTCGGGGCCGCGGATCGGCTGCTCGGTCTCGATGTCGAACCGCACCAGCCGGGCGTTGACCTTCTTCTTCAGCCATTTCGGCAGCCGGCCGATCGCCCCGACGTGGCCGTCGAAGTTGAACATCGACACATTGCCTTCGGTGGCGCCGTAGAATTCCAGCACCTGGGGAATGGCGAACCGCGCGACCATCTGTTCCCAGACATCGCCCCGCAAGCCGTTGCCGAAGGCCAGGCGCAGCTTGTGGCCGCGCTCGAGCGGGTCTTCCGGCGCGTTGACCAGATAGCGGCAGAGCTCGCCGATGTAGACGAACATCGTGCAGCCCTCGTCATGCACGTCGCGCCAGAACTGGCTGGTCGAGAACTTCTTGCGCAGCACGATCGAGCCGCCGGTCAGCAGGGCCGCGCCCATGCCGCAGAGGCCCCCGGTGGCGTGGTACAGCGGCAGCACCTGATAGATGCGATCGGTCTCGACCGCGCCCGTCGCGCCGGCGAACCCGCGCATATAGAGCTGGGCGCGCATGTGGTTGATGCGGGCGGCCTTGGGCAGGCCCGTGGTGCCGCTGGTGTAGATCCACAGCGCCGTATCCTTGCCGCGCAGATCGCCGCGGGCGGTCAGGCGGTCGGGCCGCAGGCCGCTGCAGCTCTTCAGCGCCGTGACCAGGTCGCGCCGGTCGCCCGCCATCGGGCCGAGGGTCCATTGCGCCACATGCTTCGTCAGCTGGCCGCGCACGGCCTCGAACGCGCCGCAGGTCTCCGCGTCGACCAGGCAGTGGAGCGCGCCGGAGATGTTCAGACAGTGGGCCAGCGGCGCGCCGGTCAGGTTGTTGTTGATCAGGGCCGTGGCCACCCCGACCTTGGTCAGGCCGTACCAGATCGGCAAATACTCGGCGCGGTTGGGCATGAACAGGGCCACGGTCTGGCCGCGGGTGATACCCTGTTCCTTGGCCCAGTGGGCGTAGCGGTTGGCCAGGGCGTCCATCTCGCCATAGGTGAGGGTCTGGCCCTCGAAGGTGATCGCCGGACGGTCCCGGTGCCGGTCGACCGCGGCCTCCAGGTCGTCGCAGATCAGCTCCCGGCTCTCGGGCGCGATGGGCTTGACCCATTTGAGCGTGCGACCGAGGCCCTTGATGAACCTCACCTCGCGCGCGATCCGCGCCTTCAGCTTCATGAATACGCCCTCCGAACGCCCCTGACCTTTCGCCTGCCGGGCGAATCCGGGTCAAGCCAAGCCTAGGGGCCATGCGTTTCGCGGCGGTGAACGTGGCGTAAAGAGCGCACCTTCGCCGCTCGCCGCGGCCGTGGCGCCCGCGTTCCGGTCAGCCGCTCGAGTCAGATGATGGCCCGGAGCCGCAGGTTAATTCCAAGTTGTTGAAGCCTTGCTGACAATCTATCAATCAACAAACGCGGCATCATGAACTATCAAAACGGGTGAAAATTCAGATTTCGGGAACCTTACGCCCCGTTGCATGCCAGCGGAACCTTTGCCGGACACGGTTCGTTGAACATACGACCAACATCCACAGAAAGGTCTGCCATGATCCTGGATCGTGATGCTGCCCGCGCGTTGTTCGACAACGCCGCCCCCATGCCCGCCACCGCCGGTGGCGCCCCCTTCGCCGCCCCTGCCTTCACCATGGCCGGCGACACCGCCGGCTATGACCGGATGAGCGGCCGGACCGCCCGCAAGGGTCCCGACTGGCGGCTGATCGCGCCGGTCGGCGTGGCCGCCCTCTGCGCGGTCGCCGTGCTGGTCGTCGCCTCGCCGCGTAACGACGCCGAGCCCGGCAGGACCGTCGCCGCCGCCGACATCGCCCGGCCGGCCCCGACGCCCGCGCCCGTCAGTCCGCCAATCGTCGAGCCGCCCGCGCCGGCCCCAGCGCCCGTCGTGCGCGCCCGGGCGGTCCGCGCCGAACCGGCCCGCCGCGCGCCGGCGCCCCGCGTGGTGGCGCGCGCGCCGAGCGCGGCGGACGCCACGGCCGACGTCAGCGCCCGCGAACCCTATGTCCCGCCCCCCAGCCTGGGCGCGCCCGCCCAGGTGACGGTCACGCCGGTCGCGCCGCCGCCCGTGGCGACCCCGGAGCTCCAGCCGTAAGCGCGAAACGCTCGACGCCGGACCAACGTGGGGGACGCTTGCCCGAGGGGGCGGGCGTCCCCTGTTAGCCCGTCACCGCCGTCGCCCCGAGCGCCTCGCGCCAGTGACGTTCGCGCGACTTGAGCCTGCTGGTCAGTTCCCAGGCGGTCAGATCCTCCTCCTCCAGCGCCTCGACCTCCTCGAACGCGAACGCGGCCTCGCCGTGCGCCTTCCATTCGGCCTGCAGCCCCTTGTTGGGGTGGGATCCGATCTTCAGCGGGAACCAGACGCCGTTGCGGCAATTGTCGAGGTTCGGCGTGGCCTGGACCCAGACCTGGCCCGTCGCGGCGCAGCGCACCGCGAACACGCCGGGGCGTGGCTTGCGTTCCCTGTAGGCCGCCAGCAGCTCCTTGCGGCGTTCGCGGCTCATGACTCGCCTCCCAGGCCGGGCGCCGCCAGCCTCAGCGCATGCGCCCGGACATCCGACGACCAGGCCCGCGTGTGCGCCTCGAAGCCCTGGCGGTCGCCGGCGTAGAGGGCGCGGACCGCGTCCTCGAAGCCCGGCGCGTCGCCGGCCAGGGTGGTCATGAAACGGTAGGCGCTGTCCCGCCCCGCCCGGGCCCGCTCGCGCGGATCCTTGCGGGCCGCGTCGACCAGCTTGCGCAGCGCCACCGACGCCCCGCCGGACTGGGCCGACAGCCAGTCCCAGTGCCGCGGCAGCAGGGTCACCTCGCGCGGGACGACGCCCAACTTGGGACGGCCGGGCCCCTTGACCTCGACCGCGACCAGCCGGGCGGCGACCTCATCGACCGTGCCGCGCAGATCGACCTCGATCCGGCCGCTGTCGTCGTCGCCGAGGAACAGCACGGCTGCGTTGGGCCGCTGGTCGAGCACGGCGCGGACGGCCGGCGCGACGTGAGCCAGCGGGCCGGCGGCGATCAGGCGGTCGCCCTCGAAGGCGGCGCAGGGAGTCAGGGGGTCGGCCATGGCGGCGCTCCAACGAAACGGAACGCGGCTTTTACCCGGATAAAACGGGACGTCAATATCACCCGGGTAGAATTCTAGGCCGGATCGGCCGGCGGCGAATAGGCGACGTAGCCGCGCTCGACCACACGGCGCAGGGCTTCGTAGGCCTCCGTCAGCTCCTCGTACGTCTGCCGCAGGTGGACCAGCTGGCTGAGATCCTGCGGCGTCATCTTGCCGCCGGCGGCCGACACGGCCAGGGCCTGGGCCACCCAGGTCGCCCGGGCGGCGGCGGCGGCCACGGCCAGCCGCTGGAACTTGCGCGCGTCGCCCGCCCCCAGCGCCTGGCCGATGACCGCCTTGTTGGCCGCGAAGGCCGTGTAGTCGATGTGGTCGAGGACGCCGCGCATGCGCCGCTGGGCCTGGGGATCGCTCTGGTCTTCCGGCTCAAAGTGGTCGTTCTGACGCCGGAAGCTGCTGGTGCGGGTTACGGACATGGCGTCCTGCCTGGGTCGAACCGCCGACGCGGCCCCGATATCTCCCAGCCTGGAATGCTTCGCGTTAACATGGCGTTAGGGCGGGGTCTGGGCCAACGGCAGCCAGTAGTAGGCGTCGGTCGTATAGCGGCCCTCGCCGACCTTCAGGGCGAACGGCTCCAGGCCCCAGCGGCGAAAGCCGTGCCGCTCGTAGAGGGCGACCGCCGCCGTGTTGGTCGAGACCACCACCAGCTGCAGCGTCTCGACCTCGCCGCGGGCGTGCGCGATCACCGCCCGCAGCAACCTCCCGCCCAGGCCGTGGCCGCGGGCCGAGGCGCGCACATACATACTCCAGACCAGGCCCTTGTGCCGCTCGCGCAGCGGCTTGAGCCGCGAGAAGCCGGCCATTCCGACCAGCTCGCCATCGACGAAGCCGCCGAACAGGGCGGTCGCGGCCAGGGTGGCGGCGCTGGTTTCGACCGACTTGGCCCGTTCCTCGGCAAGGTCGGTGCCGAAGGTCTCGGGCTCGGCGGTCATCGCCTCGATCCGCAAGGCGCGGAAGGCGTGGACATCGTTGGCGGTGAGGCGGCGGATGGCGACTTCGGTCACGGCGCACTCGGCGGCGCGGCCGCGCGGGCCGGCTTGGACGCGGCGGCGGCGGCGGCGAGGACAGTCAGGCCGAGGGCGGCGACCAGGCGGATCGGCGTCATGGACCGACGGTATCGCGAGACGCCGCGTCCCGTCGAGCCCGCCGGCTGGCCGACAGGGCCAGCACGATGGCCGGGGTCACCACGGCCGCGCCGAGCAGGAATGGGCCGTCGATGACCCGGGCGAAGATCAGCCCCGCGCTGAGCGGCCCCAGCACCCGGGCCAGGGCCCCGCCGGCGTTGTTCAGCCCCATGATCTGGCCCTGGCGGTGCGGATCGGCGGCGCGCGAGATCAGCGCCCCGACGTTGGGAAACGCCACCGAGGTCCCGACCGCGCTGAAGCACATCAGCACCGTGGTCATCACCCCGCCGGTGGAGACCGTCTGCAGCAGCATCGAGACCACCGCCATGGCCATGCCGACGGCCAGCATCGGCCCCTCGCCGAACCGCTCCGACAGCCGGCCGGTGGCCAGAGTCTGGGTCAGAAACGCGCAGACCCCGACGCAGGCGAAGGAAAAGCCGATGTCGCGCGGCGTCCAGTCGAACCTGGCCTGGGCCCACAGGCCGAACACCGACTCGATGCCGGTGAAGGCGAACCCGACCAGGAAGGTCAGCAGGATCAGCCGGCCGATCACGGGGTGGCCCAGCGCCTCGCCCGCCGCCGCCCAGCGGCTGGCCCGGTGCGAGAAGCTGGTCTCGCGCACGCGGCTCTCGCGGATCACGGTGATCACGGCGGCGACGCACAGGAAGGCCAGGCCCGAGGCGATGAACAGCGGGATGCGGAAGCCCGCCGGCCCCATGCCGGTGTGCGCGAACAGCCCGCCGATCGACGGCCCGACGATCAGGCCCACGTTCCACGCCGCGCCCTGGTAGCCGAGCTGCCGCGCGCGCTTCTCGACCGGCGTGACGTCGGCGATATAGCCCTGGATCACCGCCCCGTTGCCGGCCGCCAGCCCGCCCAGCAGCCGGATGACGAAGGCCGCCCCGATGTTCGGCGCGAAGGCCAGGAACAGGTAGCACAGGCCGTTGGCCGTGATCGTCGAGATCAGCACCGGCTTGCGGCCATAGCGGTCCGACAGCCGGCCCCAGAACGGCTCGCCAAAGAAGGCCCCGACCGAATAGGCCGAGAAGATCAGCGCCATCTGCCAGGCCGGGGCCCCGAACGACTTGGCGTAGAACGGCAGCAGCGGGACGATGATCCCGAAGCCGACCATGTTGATGAACACCACCCCGATCAGCGACGCCGCCGCGAACCGCGGCGCGGTCGGCGGGTCCTCCGGCGGGACGGGCGGCAGGTCGGAGGCGGCCATGTGAACGGTGATAGGTTGAGGGGACGGAGGCGGCAAGGGGAACGTCTTTCCTCCAGGAATTCGGTGACAGTTTACGAATTGCCGCCGTCATGCCGCCGCCGTCCGCGCGACTGCAATTCGTAAACTGTCACCGAATTCCCGGCCCAGGTCAGTCAAGGCCGCCGCGCCTCACGGACCGCCCGCGTCGCCGACCGCCAGCACCAGGGCGGTCACGCGCGACCGCACCGGGCCGGGCGGGATGGCCAGCCAGGCGGCGGCCAGGGCCATGCCGCCCGGCGCGGCCAGCATCTCGGCCAGCAGGGCGCGGGCGGGCGCCGCCTCCTCCGCCCCGTCCAGCCCGTCGAAGAAGTCGCCCGGCGCGCAGGCCAGCGCCCGGGCCAGGCCGTGCAGCACCGAGGCGCTGACCCGGTTGGTCCCGCGCTCGTACTTCTGGATCTGCTGAAAGGTCACCCCGACCCGCGCCCCCAGCGCCGCCTGGCTCACCCGCAACGCCCGCCGGCGCAGCCGGATGGCCAGGCCGACGTGGCGGTCGACGGGGTGGGGGTGGGCAAGGCCGCGTTCAGTCCGCTTCATGAGTTCGCACCGCCTCCGAGATATGCCCCAATTACATACTATAGTTGATACTCAACGCCGGCGCGAGCCGTCAAGGCTGGCCGCATGGACATGCGCCGCCTCGTCGGGGAGAACGTGAAGCGATTGCGACTGGCGCGCGGCCTGACCCAGGAGCAGTTCGCCGAACGCTCCGGCTTCAGCCAGCAATACATCAGCGATCTGGAACGCGGCCGTCGCAACCCAACCGTGGTCAGCCTGTTCGAACTGGCCCAGGCGCTGGGCGCCGCGCCGCAGGATCTGATCGCGGCGGAAAGCTAGCGGGTGGACGAGGCGGTTCTCAAGATTCTCGGGGCGCGCATCCGGGCGCGCCGCAAGGCCTTCGCCTGGAGCCAGGAGGAGCTCGCCGGCCGCGCGGACATTGACCGCACCTACATCAGCGGCGTCGAGCGCGGCGTGCGCAACCTGACCTTCACCGTGCTCTGCCAGATCTGCCGCGCGTTGGACTGCGACGTGGCCGAGCTGACGGCGGGGATACCGGGGCGGCCATAGGAACGAAGCCTGATGGACGGGCGGTCACTGGTGGCATGGAATCTGCGGCGGCTGCGCGTCGCGCGCGGCCTGTCGCAGGAGCGGCTGGCGCTCGACGCCGCCGTGGACCGCGCCTACCTCAGCGGCCTGGAACGAGCCCAGGAAAACCCGACCGTGGACGTGCTCGACCGGCTGGCGACAACGCTGGGCGCGGCGCTGTCGGAACTGTTCGTGGAGCCGGCGGAAGGCGCGGACCGCCCCGAACCGCTGAAGGCCGGTCGGCGGGCGAAGGGCGCTTAGCCTCCTTCTCCCCTTGCGGGAGAAGGTGTCGGCGAAGCCGACGGATGAGGGGTGTTCCCCGGCCTGTCAGAGAGGCCGACCCGCCGCTTGAAGCGGCCCCCGTCATCAACCCCTCATCCGCCCCTGCTCCGCAGGGCCACCTTCTCCCGCAAGGGGAGAAGGGAGAACCCCTTCGATCTCATGCAGGCCAGCCTGCCGACCGGCCCAGGTCAGTCAAGGCGCGCCCTCCGGGCGCCCGCGCGCGGCGGGCCGCAGGCCCGGCCTTGAGTGACCTGGGCCGGTCGGCGATCGTCTTGGCATGAGATGAAAGGGGCGGTGGGGGTCGATCGAAATTTCTATCGACCGCACTGCTAATGGAGACGTCTAGTTCCAGCGGATCTACCGCTTGGAAAGGCGATCAAAAATCTCAGCAAAAGCATTGTCGGCACCCCATGCTTGGGCCGACGCAAACGCCAAGGCTCGTTTGTCGTGGCGCGAAAGCTCTCCAAGGAGAGGCTTGTATCCCACGTCGTGACTTGCTTCTGACCAAGCATGCTGAAAGACAGTTTTGATTTGAAGCTCAAAAAACCCAGGGATCAAGTCATTTTCCCAAGAGTCATCCATAACGTCAGTCGGAAACAAGGACACGAAATGGCGTCCAAAATAGCTGAACTCATATACCGCTTCAGGCTCTATTTCTTTACTTTCGACGTATCTAAAATTTTCTGACGCAATTTTAGCCATCACCTCAACGTCCTGTCGAAACAACACGGTGACGCGGGCACCAATTTGGTCCTGTATTTGTTCCATCGGATCGCTGTACTTATTTGACCCATCATCAAGTTTCGAGTCCGCCTTAGCCAAAAAACGAGTGATGGATTTTGGCCTGACAGAAATCCGATCAATCCGGGGCGCTTCGGCGAATACAGCTTCAAGATAAGTCATCAACCGCTTGGAAAGCGGCTCTAGAACTTCTCGGTATCGACGCTCATACGCTTCCTTAACGTCGCTCATGACACGCCGCCGCGACGGAGACGTTCATTCACGATCCGGCCGGTGACGCTGAACTTCTCCTCTCCGTCACCGACTTCCTCCCGGCTCACCAGTTCGTCGAATTCGTTAGCTTGGGCGGCAATGAGCACCCCGGAATCGAGCTGGACCGTTCGATACGAAATCTCTTGATCATAGACCGATACGTCGAGAGCGAACTGCTGTGCCGCCACTGCGGCGTTCGGGAGACTGGCCATTATTGCCTGCCTTGCCGGAGCCGAAAGACTATATCGGTCGCAGAAGGCGCTGACACTTGTGGACTGCCCAGCCAGACCGCGAGCTAGGGTGGCAGCTGCGACAAGCTCTTGTTTCAAATTTAGATCGTCGACGGAGCTAATGGCCTTCTTGAGCGCGACAGCCAGTCGTCGGGTCCCCTGTGCAGAGGTGGTCCGAAAATCCGACCCTAGAAAGCCATGAATCCAGTATTCAGGCGACGGAAGCGACCTACTCGAAATTTGCTTGTCGACAGCCCGCCCGTCCCAGAACCGATTTAGCGAGGCATGTTGATAGACAGCTGCCTTGTATGAAAATGCGCTTCTTAAGAACACTCTGTCCAAGAACTTGACGTCTAAGCCAGCAGCGCCCTCTTCGGCCAATATTCCAGTATCCGTTGGATACCGAGATATCACCAATTTATGATCTGCGCCCTCTCGACCGTACATAAGCACCAAGAGACCGAGCTTCGACCTGTTCGTTGTATGCTCACGCAGCCGATTGGCTATCAGCCTCCCGGCTTCAATTGTTCTATTCTGGATGTAACTGAGCACCAAGTCGCGACAGTCGTTCTGCTGAACACCGCCATTGGGGACAAACGCGATCTCAATATCGCATTCATCGCCGGATTTTCCGTACACACCGTTGAGCGTGTCGAACAGCTTGCCCTTAAGATCAACCTCAAGCCCGCCAATCTCTCGAGCGTCATCGCCGGGCGCATGAGGATGGACCAAGTAGGTGTGTATCGACTCGATCGGCATCAGAATCCGTCCCGCCCCAGACGAGACTTGTCGCAACCATTGATGCCGGTTGCAAGATTGTGGGGAGCAACCCCCCTCCTCACACCTTCACCTCAATCTCCCCGCCCAGCTCCCGGAACTTCCGCGACATCGCCGCCAAGCCCCTCGGTCGCCTCGTTCGCGGCCACGCCGCCCGCGAAGTCGCACACTTCCTAGCTGATCTTCAGGCTGCGGGACCTGGGGCCGCAGGGGTCGACAAAAAACCTGGGTCCCCGCTTTCGCGGGGATGAGCGGCGGTGGGGCGGCGGTCAGGGTTTGACCACACCATCCGCCCCCTAAGCCGCCACCCCTGCCCTAATCTCCAGCGTCAGCCCCGCCGCCGTCGCGAGGTTCACCAGCGCGTCCAGCGAGACCTTGCCCAGCTTGCCGCGCAGAAGGTCGTTCAGGCGGGGGCGGGTGATGCCGAGGCGGGCGGCGGCGGCGTCCTGGGGCAGGCCCCAGGACTTCACCTGCGCGACGAGCACAGCCAGCAGGTCCGCGCGGGCCTTCATGTTGGCGGCTTCCGCCGGGGTGTCGGACAGGGCGTCGAACACGTCGTCGAAGGTCTGCGTTTCCATCGCCCGCCGCCTATGCGGTCTATGTCTTCGGCTTCACCGCAGAGCCGCCGGTCGGCGGCTTGCCGTGCTGGCTGGTCGAGGGCTGGTAGCCGCCCTGCACTCTGCCGGGGACATGGTCGCGCTCCGCGGGACGGGGCGTTGCTTCAAAGCGCGCGGCCAGGTCCGGCCGATAGCGGCCGGCGCGCAGCTCGCGCGGGCCCTCGGTAGCCTGGACCGTGGCGCGGCGCAGGGCCTCGTCGATCAGGCTGCTCATGGCCTGAGGCGCATCAGTCGGCGTTTTGACTTTGATCGACACGGCGGGGTCCCTGCTCATCGACGAGATAATGATACCACACGTCCACGGCGGGCCGATACACACGCTCGAACAGCGCCAACCCGCGCGCATGGCGGCGCCGTATATCGTCTTCCGGGATGGCGTGCCCGCCGGCCGCGACACGACGGGCGACACGGGCGACCGCGAAGTCAGCCGACCGCACCTCCAGATAGTGCAGCGTGATGCGATAGCCGCGCGCTCGCCACGCCGGGAACATCCGCGCATAGCCCTCCGACGACAGGGTGGTTTCGACCGCGAAGTCCTCGCGCCGTTCCAGATGGCCGGCGAGGCGTCGCAAAACCTCCCGACCGGCCGCCATCGGCGAGATGGGCGCGTCGCCTTCCTGCTGAATCTCGTCCGCGTTCAGGAATTCGGCGGCTGGAAACGTCCTTGGGACGAAGTTCATGGCGAACGTCGTCTTCCCGGCGCCGTTCGCACCCGCGATGAGCACGGCATCCGGCACTCGCCCGACCCTTACCTTATGATTGCGATGGCAATTTTAACCATCTTAGGATGAATTGCAATCCCCTACTCCACCTTCACCTCAATCTCCCCGCCCAGCGCCCGGAACTTCCGCGACATCGCCGCCATCCCCTCCACCGCCTCGTTCGGCGCCACGCCCGCCGCGAAGTCCCGCACCTCCTGGCTGATCTTCATGCTGCAGAACTTCGGCCCGCACATGCTGCAGAAGTGGGCCGTCTTGTGGGCCTCCTTGGGCAGGGTGGCGTCGTGGAACTTCTGGGCCGTCTCGGGGTCCAGGCCGAGGTTGAACTGGTCTTCCCAGCGGAACTCGAACCTCGCGCGGCTGACCGCGTCGTCGCGCAGGTGGGCGGCCGGGTGGCCCTTGGCCAGATCCGCGGCGTGGGCGGCCAGCTTGTAGGTGATCACCCCGGTCTTGACGTCGTCGCGGTCGGGCAACCCTAAGTGCTCCTTGGGCGTGACGTAGCAGAGCATGGCCGTGCCGAACCAGCCGATCATCGCCGCCCCGATGGCGCTGGTGATGTGGTCGTAGCCGGGGGCGATGTCGGTGGTCAGCGGGCCGAGCGTGTAGAACGGCGCCTCGTGGCAGTGCTTGAGCTGCTCGTCCATGTTGGCCTTGATCTTGTGCATGGCCACGTGGCCGGGGCCCTCGATCATCACCTGGCAGCCGTGGTTCCAGGCGACCTTGGTCAGCTCGCCCAAGGTGCGCAGCTCGGCGAACTGGGCCTCGTCGTTGGCGTCGCGCGTGCTGCCGGGGCGCAGGCCGTCGCCGAGGCTGAACGACACGTCATAGGCCCGCATGATGTCGCAGATGTCCTCGAAGTGGTCGTAGAGGAACGACTCCTTGTGGTGGGCCAGGCACCACTAGGCCATGATCGAGCCGCCCCGGCTGACGATGCCGGTGACGCGTTTGGCCGTCAGCGGAATGAACGGCAGGCGCACGCCGGCGTGGATGGTGAAGTAGTCCACCCCCTGCTCGGCCTGTTCGATCAGGGTGTCGCGGAACACCTCCCAGTTCAGGTCCTCGGCCACGCCATTGACCTTCTCCAGCGCCTGGTAGATCGGCACGGTGCCGATGGGCACGGGGCTGTTGCGCACGATCCAGTCGCGGATGTTGTGGATGTTGCGGCCGGTCGACAGGTCCATGACCGTGTCGGCGCCCCAGCGCGTGGCCCAGACCATCTTGTCGACCTCGTCGGCCACGGTGCTGAGGACCGCCGAGTTGCCGATGTTGGCGTTGATCTTGACCAGGAAGTTGCGGCCGATGGCCATCGGCTCCAGCTCGGCGTGGTTGATGTTGGCCGGGATGATGGCGCGGCCGCGCGCGATCTCCTGGCGGACGAACTCGGGGGTGACGAAGTCGGGGATGCTGGCGCCGAAGTCCTCGCCGTCGCGCACACAGGGGGCGGTCTGCTCGCGGCGCAGGTTTTCGCGGATGGCGACGTATTCCATCTCCGGCGTGATCCGGCCGGCGCGGGCGTATTCCAGCTGGGTGACGGCGGCGCCGGGTTTGGCGCGGTAGACGCGGCGGGTCTCGTCGTGGAACTGCGGGGCCAGGTGCTTGCCCTGGGCGAAGCCGTTGTCCTCCGGCTTGACCTGACGCGGGTCGGCCACGACCTCCACATCGCCCCGGCCCGTCACCCAGGCCTCACGGATGCGGGGCAGGCCCCTGTCGATGTCGATCACCGCGTCCGGGTCGGTGTAGGGGCCCGAGGGGTCGTAGATCGTCAGCGGCGGCTCATTGGCCGTGGGATGCAGCGCCACCTCGCGGAACGGCACGCGGATGTCCGGGAACAGCGCGCCCGAGGCATAGACCTTGCGGCTGCCCAGACGCGGGCCGACGGCGACGTCGTCGGTTTTCGGCGGGACGGGAGCGTGGATGTTCATGGCGCGGTCCTCGATGTGCGAGGGCCTGACGGCGCTGGAAGGCTCCCCCTATTGCCTTTTGGGGCGGGGAACGCGTCTCTCCCTTCGCCGGCATGACCCGGATCAGGTTCGGCGGGTCACGGCCTCAGCCGCCTCTCAGCGCCTTGAGCGGCGCACCCCGGAGAACGGCGGGAGACTAGGCCGGGGGGGATGCGGGGGCAAGTTGCGTGGTTCGTGCGTCCTTCGAGACGCCGGCTTTGCCGGCTCCTCAGGATGACGTGCGGGGGTGGGCTTCAAAGATATACGTCATGGTGAGGAGCGCTCGCGGAGCGCGTCTCGAACCACGCAAACCCGAAACAGCCCCTCCCCGTCGCCCTATCGGGGCGTCACCGTGAAGCGGGCCAGCTCCTTGCGCGGGGCTTCCCATTCCGGCTTCAGCGTCGCGGCCTGGGTGTAGTCGCGCCAGGCGGCCGCCATGTCGTCGAGCGCCTCCCAGGCCAGGGCGCGGTTGAAATAGGCCTTCTCCGGCTCGTCGGGGGCCAGCGCCAGGCCCCGGTCGATGTCGGCCATGCCCTCGCGCCAGCGCCGCTGGGCGATCAGCGCCGCGCCGCGGTTGACGAAGGCCTCGCCCATCGCCGGCGCCAGCCGTATGGCGGTGTCGAAGTCGTGGTTGGCCGCGTCGTACTTCTTGCGCCGCAGCTGGATCACGCCGCGATTGACGAAGGTCGCCGCCCGGTCGCGCTTGACCAGGGTCTCGGTTTCCAGGGCGTAGGTGCAGGTGTTGAGCGAATAGTCATCCGACCGGCCGTCGAGCGCGAAACGGGAGCAGGCGTCGGCCAGACCGCCGCCGAGGACATAGACCGCCGACGCGGCTGGAGCGGCGATGGCGAGGGACAGGACCAGGACGGCGGACGCGAACACGACTTTGGGGGTCATTGGAAATCTCCTCCCCGGCGTGAAGCTTTGAGACAGGCATGGTAGCACGACTCTCCAGACCGAGGGATGCCCGATGAATCTCGCCAAGTTCGCCCGCGCCCGCTTCGCGCACCTGCCCACCCCGCTGGAGTCCGCGCCGCGGCTGAGCGCGGCGCTCGGCATCGACCTGTGGATCAAGCGCGACGACTGCACGGGCCTGGCCGGCGGCGGCAACAAGACCCGCAAGCTGGAGTTCCTGCTCGGCGAGGCGCTGGAACAGGGCGCCGACACCCTGATCACCCAGGGGGCCATCCAGTCCAACCACGTGCGCCAGACGGCGGCGGCGGCGGCCAGTTTCGGCATGGCCTGCGAGATCGTGCTGGAGAACCGCACGGGCAACCAGGCGATCGACTATGTCGGCTCGGGCAATGTGCTGCTCGACCGGCTGCTGGGCGCCAGCCTGCGGATGGTCCCCGCGGGCCTGGACATGAACGCCGAGATGGAGGTCAACGCCGCGGCCGTGCGCAAGCGGGGCGGCGCGCCCTATGTCATCCCGGGCGGCGGCAGCAACGCGGTCGGGGCGCTGGGCTATGTCGATTGCGCGCTGGAGCTGGCGACCCAGGCCAACGACGAGGGCCTGGTCATCGACCGGCTGGTCACCGCCACCGGCAGCGCGGGAACCCAGGCGGGCCTCGTCGCCGGCATGGCCGTCAGCGGGGCGGACATCCCGGTGCTGGGCATCGGCGTGCGCGCGCCGAAGGACAAGCAGGAGACCAACGTGTTCAACCTGGCCGTCGAGACGGCCGCCCTGCTGGGTCATGCCGAGCGGGTGACGCGGGAGATGGTCGTGGCAGACTGCGATTACGTCGGCGCCGGCTACGGCCTGATCGACGAGGCCGTCATCGACGCCCTCAAGCTGGCCGCCCGCACCGAGGGCCTGCTGCTGGATCCAGTCTATACCGGCAAGGCGATGAAGGGCCTGATCGCCCTGGCCAGGGCCGGCGCCTTCGAGGGCCAGACCGTGGTCTTCCTGCACACCGGCGGGGCCCAGGGGCTGTTCGGCTACCACGGCGAACTGGAACCGGCGCTGCTGTGAGGGTTTGCGTGGTTCGGGACGCGATCCCGAGGGATCGCTCCTCACCATGACGAATACCTTTGAAACCCACCCCTCTTCGTCATCCTGAGGAGCGAGCCTTGAGCGAGCGTCTCGAAGGACGCAATGAAGGAAAGCGAGCACCGACCATGAAAACCCTCGGCGTTCTGGGCGGCATGGGGCCGGCCGCGACCCTCGACTTCCTCGCCAAGCTGCAGGCGGCGACGCCGGCGGCCCGGGACCAGGACCACATCCGCGTGCTGGTCGATATCAATCCGCAGGTGCCCGACCGCAATGGCGAGGACGACACGCCAGGGCCGGTGCTGGCGGCCATGGCCGTGGGCCTGCGCGAGGCGGGCGCCGATGTCCTGGCGATCGCCTGCAACACGGCCCACGCCTATGCCGACGCGGTGCGGGACGCCTCGGGCCTGCCGCTGGTCGACATGATCGGCATCGCCTGCGAGACGGCCCGGCGCGGCGGGGCGACCCGGGTCGGGGTGCTGGCCACGGGCCTGGCGCTGGGCCTCTACGCCGAGCGGCTGACTGGCATGGGCATGGAGCCGGTCGCGCTGTCGAAGGCCAAGCAGGAGTGGTTCATGAGCCTGCTCTACCGCATCAAGGGCGGCGACCTGGGCGCGGAGGTCCAGGACGAGATGGCCGCCATCGCCCGGTCGCTGGCGCAGGCCGGCGCCGAGGCGGTGATCGCCGGCTGCACCGAGGCGCCGCTGGTGCTGTCGGCCGAGGATCTGGACATCCCCCTGATCGACGCCGGTCAGACGCTGGCCGAGCGGTGCGTGGCGGTGTGCAGGGCGTAGGGCGTAGCCGAGCGGTGTGGCCGCCGGCGCCCGCCCCTACTTCCTACGCCCTCCACCCAACCCCCTATTTGGGGTATGGCGTTGATACGGGGAGGCCTCATATGGTCTCCATTGCTGTCTCACTTGGGGGAATACCATTGTGAAGAAAATCATCGCCGCCGCCGCCGCGCTCAGCGTGGCCGCCCTGACCGCCCTTCCGGCCGCCGCCTCCGTCTACCCGACCGCCGGCGTCAGCGCCCAGGAAGTCGCCGCCGTGCTCCGCGCCAAGAGCCTGCCGGTCGAGATCACCACCGACGACGCCGGTGATCCCATGATCAAGAGCTCGTCGGACGACCTGAACTGGCGCATCTACTTCTACGACTGCAAGGCCAACCGCTGCACCAGCATCCAGTTCTCGGCGGGCTTCGACCTCGACAACGGGATGACCTACGCCAAGTGCAACGAGTGGAACTATACCAAGCGCTTCGGCCGCTGCGCGCTGGACGACGAGATGGACCCCTACACGCGCTACGACATCGACGTGGCCAAGGGTTACACCTCCGAGTCGATGGCCTACGCCCTCGACACCTGGCTGCTGGTGGTTCCGACCTTCTCGACCTTCATCGGCTACTGAAGACCGGCCAGGGCGGTTCGTCTTCGGACCGTCCGACCGCACCGTGATGGACGCCCGGCCGCCGCGCGATCGGCGCGTCGGGCGTTTGTCCGTCAGGCGGCGTCGCGCGCGTCCAGGTCGCGGCGGATGCCGGCATGGGCCGCGGCGTCGAGCCGGTAGCCGCTGATCGCCCAGACCGCCGTCAGCGCCAGCGCCGCCGGCCCCAGGGTGAACATCGCCGCCAGCACCGCCAGGGCCCCCGGGCTGTTGCCGCCGCCCAGCTTCGCGTCGAAGCCGATGGCGTCCAGCGCGAACTGGCTGCCGCCGACCGCCAGCATCGAGCCGATCTTGATCGAACCGGTCAGCAGCGAGAACAGCAGGCCGGTGCGGTCCACCCCGCTGGCCAGCCGCTCCTCGTCGCCGACGTCGCCCATCATCGCCTTGAGCAGGATCGGGCCGGCGGCGAACGGCAGACCCGCGAGCGCCATGGTGGCGAAGCCGAACGCCAGGCTGTTCGGCGCGATCAGCACCGACAGCTGCATCACCGCCCAGACGCAGCCCCCGACCATCAGGGCCCTGTGCTTGCCGACGCGCCGGGCCAGCCGCGTCCAGATCGGCGCCCCAGCCAAGGCGCCAAGGAAATAGACGATCAGCATGAGGCCGGCCATGCCGCGCTCGATGCCGCGCACGGCGTCGAAAAAGAAGAACAGCAGGGTGCCGCTGATGGACAGGGCCGTGCCCCAGCAGATGTCCGCCGCCAGCACCCGCAGCACCGAGCCGCGCCGCGCCAGGGCCAGGACGTCGGCCATGGTGGCGTGCCGCGCCGGGGGGCGGACCGGCGGCTCGGGCAGGGTCAGCAGAGCCAGGGCGGCCGTTAGCGGCAGGCTGATGATCGCGAACCAGCCCATCGCCCGGATGCCCGTGGCGAAATCGGCGTGGAAGACGAACTTCACCAGCGGCGGCAGCAGCAGGATGCTGATCATGCCGATCACCGACAGCGCCTGCCACCAGCCGAAGATGCGCGAGCGGTCGTCGTAGCCGGGCGCCACGGCGCTGGCCCAGGCCATGTGGGCGAGCTGGGCCGCCGACTGGCCGACGAAGCCGACGACCAGCCACAGCAGGATGTAGCTCCCGCCGATCCCCGGCCGGGCCATGAACAACATATAGACCGCGACCATGGCGATCGGCGCGCCGGCGACGAACCACGGGCGGAACCGGCCCCAGCGGGTGCGGGTCCGGTCCATGATCAGGCCGAACGCCGGGTCGAACCACAGGTCGAAGAACCGCACCATCATGAAGGCCCAGGCCAGCTCGACGAAGCTGACGCCAAGATCGGTGGCGTAGTAGTTGGGCAGATAGGCCGTGACCGGCATCAGCATCGCCGCCAGCGGCACGCAGGGGGTGGCGAAGGCCGCCAGCCGCCAGTTGCTCAGACGCCGCGGCGCTGCCGTCTCGATGGTCATGAACGCTCCGCGGCCCACCCCGGGGCCCGGAGCCCCCGCGGCATTGTTCCGGCGACCGGCGACGGGCGCAAGCGGGGATCAGCCGGCGATCGCGTCCATGAACGCCGCCAGCGTCACGTCCAGCTCCGTGACCCCGTCGGCGTCGTGGGTCGCCAGCAGCACCTCGACCCGGTTGTAGACGTTGAACCATTCGGGATGGTGGTCGAGCTTGTCGGCCATCAGGGCCACGCGGGTCATGAAGCCGAAGGCGGCGTTGAAGTCCTCGAAGCGGAAGGATTTGACGATCGCGTCCCGGCCATCGGTCGAAGCGCCCCAGCCGTTGAGCCGCGCCAGGGCCGCCGCCGCGCCGATCTTCGTATTGGCCATGAGGGTCACTCCATCTCCGGATCTGGCGTCTTCGCCCTCCTTCGCCAAGGCTTCGAAGGACATCCTGCTTCGAATGAAGCAGCGTGACTTGTCCCGCGAAGCCCGCGGGGCAAAGCAGGATGGTGCCCCCGGTCGGGCTCGAACCGACACTCCTTGCGGAACCGGATTTTGAGTCCGGCGCGTCTACCAATTCCACCACAGGGGCCTGCGGGAGGCGGCAATCTAGCGAGGACGGGCGGCAGGTCAACGCGTCGATGGCGCGTCTATCGTCCCTCGCCCGACAGGCGGGCGGCGGCGGCCTCAAGCCGGGAGAGGAGGCGCTTGAGGGTCGCCACCTCCGCCGGAGCCAGGCCGGCCAGCAGGGCCGCCTCGTAGGCCAGCGCCAGGGGCGCGATCTCGCCGTGCAGGCGGCGGCCCATGTCGGTCAGAGCCAGGGTGTGAGAACGGCCATCCGACGGACTGGCCGTGCGCTCGACGAGGTTGCGGCTGACCAGGCCCTGGGCCGCGCGGCTGACCGTGACCTTGTCCATCGCCGTGCGCGCGACCAGCGCCTGGGGCGTCAGGCCGCCCTCGGCCAGAACGGCCATCAGACGCCACTGCGGGATCGAAAGGCCGAAGCGGTCCTGGTAGGCCCGGGCGATCAGGCCCGAAACCCCGTTCGAGGCGATCGACAGGCGATAGGGCAGGTAGTCGTCGAGGACGAGCGTGTCGGGCGACCGCTTGCGCGGCAGCGGCGTCACGTCTGCGCCCATGACCTTTTTCCTTCCCATCAAATGGCGGCGACCGCCTGTTCGATGGCCCCGAAGATCGAGTGGCGCTTGTCGTCGCGCATCTCAATGCGGACCGTGTCGCCATGGCGCAGGAAGGGCGTTTTCGCCTCTCCCGCGAGCAGCGTCTCCACCGTGCGCACTTCGGCGATGCAACTGTAGCCCAGACCGCCCTGATCGACCGGTTTGCCTGGACCGCCGTCGGCGTCGCGGTTGGACACCGTGCCCGAGCCGATGATCGTGCCCGCCCCGAGCGCGCGGGTCTTCGCCGCGTGGGCGATGAGGGTTCCGAAGTCGAAGGTCATATCGACGCCGGCGTCGGCCTGGCCGAACGGCTTGCCGTTGAGCTCGACCTCCAGGGCGCCATGCAGCCGGCCGTCCTTCCAGCGGTCGCCCAGCGCGGCGGGGGTCACCGCGACGGGCGAAAAGGCGCTGGCCGGCTTGGACTGGAAGAAGCCGAAACTCTTGCCGATCTCGCCGGGGATCAGGTTGCGCAGCGAGACGTCGTTGCACAGCATGACCAGCCGCACGGCGGCCAGCCCCTGCTCCCGCGTCGCGCCCAGCGGCACGTCGTCGGTGATCACCGCGATCTCGCCCTCCATGTCGCAGCCCCAGGCCTCGTCCTTGAGCGGGATCGCATCGCGCGGGCCAAGGAAGCCGTCCGAGCCGCCCTGGTACATCAGCGGGTCGGTCCAGAAGCTGGCCGGCATCTCCGCCGCCCGGGCCTGCCGCACCAGGGCGACGTGGTTCACATAGGCGCTGCCGTCGGCCCATTGATAAGCGCGCGGCAGGGGCGAGGCGGCGTCGTGCTCGTGGAACCGATCCCTGGGCAGGGCGCCGTGCTCAAGGCTCTCGGCCAGGCCGCGCAACAGCGGTTCGCAACGCGCCCAGTCGTCGAGCGCCGCCTGCAGGGTGGGCGCGACAGCCTCGGCCGATACGCACCAGGCGAGATCATTGGAGACGACGACGAGGCGGCCATCCCGGCCGCCCTTGAGGGACGCGAGCTTCATTTTTTCTCTTCGAAAAGGGCCACCAGGGCCGGGTCGGGCTTCTTGGGTATCGTCAGGTCGTCATGAGCGGCGCGCAGTTCGGCCATGCGGGAGGGCTTGTCGCTCCACCAGGTTTCGAACTCGCGCACCGCCTTGCGCAGGGCCACCAACTGCTCCTCGAGGCTGAGGGGCTTTTCCTCTTCCTCCTCATGCTCGTCCTCGTGGCCGCCATGGCCATCGCCGCCAACATTGACCGTGATGCTGTGGCCCTGGACGGTGTTGGCGACCGCCGAGGGCGGCTCGCCGTGACCGCCGCCGTGGGCCGCCGGGGCGGCGTGGGCGCCATGCCCGCCGCCGCCATGGCCACCTTTGCCATGGGCGTCCTTGCCGTGCTTGTCGCCCTTCTTCTTGTCCTTGTCGTCCTTCTCGCCGAGGGCGGTGTTCAGCGCCTTGACCTGTTTGCCCAGCGATCCGCCGGCCAGCAACAGGCCGCCGAGATGGGACTTGATCACCCGGCGCAGCACGTCCGCCCCGCGCAGAATGCCGAACTCGTCCTGTTTCAGGGCGAAGCGCGCGGCCGTCAGGATGATTTTGTAGACCTCGTCCAGATGGGCCGCGCCGGCCCGGCGCGCCGGCGGACCCGCCATGCCCAGGATCAGCGCCAGCAGCAGCGCCGCCGCCACGACCCAGCCGATCACCCCCAGCGGGGTCAGCAGGCCCGGCTCATACTGCGGCCCCCAGGGAAACTCGCTATGGTCCGTCATCCTCGCACCCCCTCGAAGATCCAGACGCCCGTCAGGCGCTCTTTGGGATCAGCCGGCTGGCCTTCGCGCCCGCGTCGTAGCGCGACGGTCCGCCGAACACCGCAATCTCGACCAGAATGTCCCCTCCCGGCTCGCTCGCCCACAGATAGTTTCGCTCGACCTCGACATTTCTCCCGTCAGGCGAAATTCCCTCGAAGGTATCGCCCCACGGGGTGACCTTGGCGAGGTCGCGGTAGCGGATGGTGACGGCGCGGGTCAGCTCGTCCTCGGCCATGGCGAGGAGGTGGGGGTCGGCGGCGTCCGTCATGCGCTCTTCCAGCTATCGACATAGGCGGTGTTCTCGACCGTCGCCGCGCCGTCGCCGACCTCGAGCGGATCGCGGGTGTCGATCATCACCGCGTATTCGTCGGTCGCCGGCTTGGGCTGGACCAGCATGTTCTTCAGCGCCTTGGGGTGCGGGCCATGGGTGAAGCCGCTCGGATGAAAGGTCATCATGCCCGCGTCGATGCCGTCGCGGCTGAAGAAGTCGCCGGCGTGATAGAACAGCACCTCGTCATAGTCGTCGTTGTTGTGGAAGAACGGGATCTTGATCGCCCCCGGATCGGTCTCGAACGGACGCGGGGCGAAGGTGCAGACCACGAACCGGTCGGCCAGGAAGGTCGTGTGAGCGCTGGGCGGCAGGTGGTAGCGGTGGCTGTTCAGCGGCCGGAAGTCGCGCACGTTGATCTTCACCGGCGCCAGTTCGCCATGCCAGCCGACGGCGTCCAGAGGATTGTAGTCATAGGTCGCCACCGACACCTGGCCGCGCCTTTTGATCGCCACCGGGAAGGTTCCCTCCTCCGCCTGGTGGGCGCGGAACGGCTCGTCCATGACCGGGGTGACCAGCATCGCCGGGTCGAACAGGGCGTGGTTCCCCAGCAGACCCTTGTCCGGCAGGGTGAAGTGGCCGTTGGTCGCCTGGATGGTCAGGATCGCGGTCGGGGCCGTGGGGCTGAGCCGCCACATGGTCCCGCGCGGCAGGTAGAGGTAGTCGCCGGCCTCATACGCCAGCCGGCCGAAGTCGCAGAAGAGGTCGCCGGCGCCGGCGTGGACGAACAGCAGCTGGTCGCCGTCGGCGTTGCGGGCCAGGCCCGGCATGGCGTCGCCGAGCTTCCAGAAGCGCATCTCGCAGGCGGCGTTGTGCAGGATGACGGGCGCGTCCCACGGCGAGGGCGCGGCCTGGTTCAGGCCGTTCAGGTCGAAGGCGCGCGGGCGCAGCGGCCCCTCGAAGCTGGTCCAGGCGGTGGGCGGCTTGCGGTGATAGAGAAACGCCGCCGGGCCGAAGAAGCCCTCCTTGGACATCTCCCGCTCAAAGGTTCCTTCGGGCAGGTCGGTGTGCGCCTGTTTGCTGTGCAGCCCCTGCGCGCCGCGGACGGGGATCCAGTTGCGATTGGCCATGGTCAGGGTTCGTCCTTGTAGATCGAGATCACCGGCGCCTGCCCCTCGGCGGCGCGGGCGCGGTACATGCCGCTGGTGTTGTAGCTCCAGGCGATCTGGCCGTCGGGGGCCAGGGCGATGACGCCGCCGTCGCCGCCGAGCGCCGTCAGCCGGTCCTGGATCACCGTGTCGGCGGCCTTCTGCAGGCTCATCCCCTGGTACTGCACCAGGGCGCAGATCTCGCGGGCGACCGTCAGGCGGATGAAATACTCGCCGGTCCCGGTGCCGGAGACGGCGCAGGACGGGTTGGCGGCGTAGGTGCCCGCGCCGATGATCGGGCTGTCGCCAACCCGGCCCCAGCGCTTGGCCGTGGTGCCGCCGGTCGAGGTGCCGGCCGCGACATTCCCGGCGCTGTCGAGGGCCACCACGCCGACCGTGCCGAACTTGCGATCATCGGGGATGGCGATGAAGGCGTGTGGCGCGGGCGCGCCCTGAGGACGGGGCGGAATCGGCAGGCCCTGGGCCGTCAGTTCCTTGACCAGCTGGGCCCAGCGGCGCTCGGTGAAGAACCAGGCGGGCTCGGCCTGCTCCAGCCCGGCCGAGACGGAGAAGGCGTCGGCCCCGGGCCCGACCAGCATCACATGCTTCGACTTTTCCATCACCGCGCGGGCCAGGCTGATCGGGTGGCGGGTGCGGGTGACCCCGGCCACTGCGCCGGCATTCAGCGTCGCTCCATCCATGATCGAAGAGTCCAGCGAGTTCTGGCCCTCGGCGGTGAAGACGGCGCCACGGCCGGCGTTGAACAGGGGATCGTCCTCGAACTCGCGGATCACCGCCTCGACCGCGTCCATCGACGAGCCGCCCCTCTCCAGGACGGCCGTGCCGGTGGCCACCGCCCGGGCCATGGCCGCGCGATAGGCGGCCTCGACCTCCGGCGTCAGGTCCTTGCGCTCGATGACCCCGGCGCCGCCGTGGATGGCGATGGCCCATTTGGGCTTGGCGAGGGCGGGGGTGGCGCAGACGCTCAGCGCCAACACGGCAACCAAGGCGAGAAGGCGGTGTTGCAAGCTCAACTTTTCAGTCCCATCTTCAAGTCATGTCCGAGATTAGCGACATCATCGAAAATCACCTTGAGCCGATCCTCGCGTCGCTGGACCACATTCGCACCGACCTCGACACGATCAAGGCCGACATGACGAGCGTCAAAGCGAGCGTCACCGGCATTGAATTCGCCATGGCCGGCATGAACCGGTCCATGGATCGCGCCGAGCTGCGCTTGGACAGGATCGAATGGCGGCTCGGGTTAAGCCGAGACCTCGGATAGCCCTTCGCCACGGCGCTTCCCTCTCCACCATGCTCCGCATGGTCCCCCTCTCCCTCCGGGAGAGGAATGACGGTCAGGCCTTCACCACGCCCCTACGGATCTGGTCGAGTTCGATCGACTCGAACAGGGCCTTGAAGTTGCCCTCGCCGAAGCCTTCGTTGCCCTTGCGCTGGATGATCTCGAAGAAGATCGGGCCGACCTGGTTCTCGGTGAAGATCTGCAGCAACAGGCCCTGGCCCTCGGTCGGGGCGCCGTCGAGCAGGATGTGCTGGGCCTTCAGGCGGGCGGTGTCCTCGCCGTGGTCCTTCACCCGCGCGTCGAGCAGGTCGTAGTAGCTGTCCGGGGTCGACTGGAAGTTCACCCCCCGGGCCCGCAGCGCCTCGACCGTGGCGAAGATGTCGTCCGTGCCGAAGGCCAGGTGCTGGATGCCCTCGCCGTGGTAGTCGCGCAGGAATTCCTCGATCTGGCTCTGGTCGTCCTGGCTCTCGTTGAGCGGAATGCGGATCTTGCCGTCCGGGCTGGTCATGGCCTTGGAGAACAGGCCCGTCACCTTGCCCTCGATGTCGAAGTAGCGGATCTCGCGGAAATTGAAGACCCGCTCGTAGAACTCCGCCCATTTGGCCATGCCGCCGCGGAACACGTTGTGCGTCAGGTGGTCGAGATAGGTCAGGCCTACGCCGTTGACCTTTTCCTTCGCCGCCGCGCCCTCGATCGGCACGAAGTCGATGTCGTAGATCTCCTGCGCGCCATAACGATCGACGAGGTAGAGGTTGGTGCCGCCGATGCCCTCGATGGCCGGGATGTTCAGCTCCATCGGGCCGACCAGGCCCTGCACCGGCGTGGCGCCGCGCTCGACGGCCATCTTCAGGGCCCTGGCGGCGTCGCGCACGCGGAAGGCCATGGCGTTGGCCGAGGGGCCATGCGCCTGGCGGAACGCGGCCGGCTGGCCGTCCGGCTCCATGTTGAGGATAAAGTTGATATCGCCCTGGCGGAAGCGCAGCACGTTCTTCGAGCGGTGCTTGCCGACCGCCGTGAAGCCCATGACCTCGAACAGGGCCTTGAGCTTCTCGGGCTCGGGCGAGGTGAATTCGACGAACTCGAAGCCGTCGGTGCCGAGCGGGTTGTCAAACAGGTCGGCCTTGGGTTGGGCGTTCATCGCAAGTCTCCTTCGCGTTCGGGCGCGTTAGTAACAGATGAAACTAAAGTCGGGTAGCCGCCTCGAAACCGATCCACGGATGGCGGTGCTCGTCGTAGACGGTGCGGACAGGCGCGGGAAACGTCGGGTCGGCGAAGGCGCCGACGGCGACACCGACGATCTCCGGCCGGGCGTGGGGGCGCCAGTACACGGTCGATCCGCAGGCCGGGCAGAAGTGCATGGTGCTCGTGTTTCCGCTTTCGGCGACGCGGCCGTACTCGCTCGATGCGCCGTTCAGCCTGACCGCCTCGCGCGGATACATCGCGACCAGGCCGAAGGCGGACCCGGTGCGTCTCTGGCAGTCGAGGCAACTGCACAGCGACACCACATCGGGCTCCCCTTCGCAGGTCGCCGTCAGACCGCCGCACTGGCAGGTCGCGGTCCGTGTCGTCATCGGGGCATCCCTTTTCGGTGCAGGCGCGAGACAAGGCCGATGGGCCCTGATAGCACAGCCAGATGCTGCGCCGACTTTACGACTGGGTGATGAGGCTCTCCGCCTCCCGCCACGCCCCCTCCGCCCTGTTCGCGGTCTCGTTCGCCGAGAGCTCGTTCTTTCCCGTGCCGCCAGACGTCATGCTGGCGCCGATGGTGCTGGCCCGGCCGGACCGGGCCTGGCGCTACGCGGGCCTGTGCACCCTGGCCTCGGTGCTGGGCGGCTGCCTCGGCTACGCGATCGGTTTCTATCTGCAGGACGTCGCCCTGTGGCTGATGTCGCTGACCGGCCATGCCGGGGGCCTGGACCAGTTCCGCTGCTGGTACGCCGAGTGGGGCGTGTGGGTCATCCTGATCAAGGGCCTGACCCCCATCCCCTACAAGCTGGTGACCATCGCCTCGGGCCTGGCCCAGTTCGCGTTTCCGGTGTTCATCGCCGCCTCGGTGGCGACGCGCGGCGCTCGGTTCTTCCTGGTCGCCGGGGTGGTCAAGAAGTTCGGGCCGGCCATGCTGCCGGTGATCGAGCGGCGGCTGGCGCTGTTCGCCGGTCTTGCCGTGGCCCTGGTTGTGATAGGACTGGTGGCCAGCCACTTCCTCGGGTCCGGAACGAGCGCCTGCTGACATGCCCGCCACGCTGAAAGCCCTGATCGACCGCTGCCTGCGCCACTGGCCGCTGGTCGCGGCCCTGTCGTCGGCCCTGATGCTGGCCATCGCCCACGCGTTCGAGACGTTCGGCCATCTGGCGCCCTGCACCCTCTGCCTGAAGGCGCGGGAGGTCTATTGGGTCGCCTTGGCCGTCGCCCTGATCGCCGTCGCCGGCCAGAGCCTGCTCAGGGACGACCGCGTTCGACGGCTCGGCAGCCTGCTGCTGGCGGCCGTCTTCCTCGTCGGCGTCGGCGTGGCCGTCTATCACGCGGGGGCCGAATGGAAGTTCTGGCCCGGGCCCAAGACCTGCGCCACCGGCGCCATTCCCCAGCTGACCGACCTGAGCGCCGTGCTCAAGGGCGGCAGCATCAAGGCCCCGGCCTGCGACACCCCCGCCTGGGTGTTCCTGGGCCTGTCGATGGCCGGCTGGAACGCCCTGATTTCCCTCAAGCTGCTGGTCTTCAGCGTGCTGGCAACGAGGCTGCGCCGTGACTGACCGTCCCCTTCCCGCCCGTCCCGGCCGGGGCGCCGGCCGCGCCCGCCTGGCCGAGATCCTGCGCGTCGATCACGCCGGTGAGCTGGGCGCGGTGCATATCTATCGCGGCCAGCAGGCGGTGCTGGGCAAGGCGCGCGGCCATGAGCGGGTGGCCGGCCAGCTGGCCGAGATGGAGGGCCACGAGGCCGTCCACCTGGCCCGCTTCCACGCCCTGCTGAATGAACACAGGGTGCGGCCGACCCTGATGGCCCCGCTGTGGCGAGCCGCGGCCTTCGCGCTGGGCGCCGGCACGGCGCTGATGGGCGACAAGGCCGCCCATGCCTGCACCGAAGCCGTCGAGACGGTCATCGAGGGTCACTACGCGAGCCAGATCGCCGAACTGGCCGATCGCGACCCGGCCCTGGCCGCCGAGCTGTCGGCGTTCCGCGATGAGGAGCTGATGCACCGCGACATCGCCCGCGACGAGGGCGCGCGCGAGGCGCCGGGCTATCCGCTGCTGGCGGCCGTGATCCGCGCCGGCTGCAAGGCCGCGATCCGCATCAGCGAGAAGGTCTGAGGGACAGACACCGGGGCGTCTGTCCCCGGGGATGCGGGAGGTCCAGGAACCACCAGCACGGTCACGGGTTGAAGGCCCATGCCCGATCCAAACCCGCCAACCGAACCTGATCCCGCGCCGCCGCCCGAGCCGACGCCGCCGCAAATCGATCCCGACTTGCCCGGCGAGCCCGATCCCGCGCCCGCCTGCGACCCGCCTGAACCGCCGACGGTGTCCTGAACACTGACGTCGTCAGGGCCCGACCTGTTTCAGGGCCGTCCGGGCCATGGCGGCGCGAACAACTAACGCAGCGCCATCTGGCCCCAGATGGCGCGCAGGGCCCGCAGCTGCTTTTCGGTGGTTTCGCGCAGGTCATGGCGCGCGCCGAGCGACAGCCCGACGCGGGCGCCGCGCCGCCAGATGACCTCCGCGTCCCAGGCGATGCCCTCCTTGATCTGGACCAGATGCAGGCGGCCGGGGATCAGGTGCGGCGAGGTCGTTTCGATCATCGCGCCGTCGGCGCTGATGTTGCGGATGATGCAGTCGATCGTGGTGGTCGCGTCCTCGTTGGCCAGCTTGCCGGCCAGCAGCGCGCGCTGGCGGTTGGCGCGGCGGCGCTCGAGGGGTTTGGCGGCGGTCGATCGGGTCATCCCGCGACATTGCGCCACATGGGTTTACAGACGGTTGTCCCCGCTCAGGTCCGCGACAGTTCCCGCGCCTCGGCCAAGCAGCCCTTGATGGCGTCCCAGCAGCCCGGCAGGCCCAGCGCGCCAATGAAGGCGCCGGCGACCGCGAACGGCAGCTTGATCACGTCGAAAATCCGCATCATCCCTGCCCCCTTGGGGTGAACAGCCTGATGGTCCAACGCCCTTCGGGCGGTTGAGTTGCCGCCACCCCGCCCCGATCATGCCTTGAGTTCGATGTTCTGGAACGGGTCGTGAGAGCCGCGACCGTCGCACCGACTACCGGTTCGCCGCCGTGGCGGCCCCGGCGGGCACGGAAGGCGGCGCGCGAGTCGCCGCCAGCCCGACGGAAACGACGACCCGCCCTGGGTTTCGTTTCATCGTATCGGCCATGAAGACGTTGGGCTTCCAGGTCCGCGTCAGGCCGGGCTCCAGCCCCAATGTGCTGGCCATGTCGGCGACGAAGTCGATGCAGTTGCGGCTGCGCAGGTTGTAGAGCGAGCCGTCCGGCGTCTGCCACCAGGCAATTCGGGCCATCAGGGACCGGTATTGCTCGTCACTGATCACGAGCCAGAAATGCGCCACGCTGGCGCCGGGGAAGCGAGGGTTGGCCGGCTGGACGAGGCCCGGCAGGTTCTTCACCGCCGTGGACAGATTCTCGGCCGAAAAGCCAAAGGTCCTGTCGACCGGCGGTCCATCGGCCGTGCTGCCCTCGATACGGATGTAGGCGTGCGGGAAATAGGTCTCGCCACCGGACCCGACGGCCCAGCCGTGGCTGTAGAAAGTCACCCTGACCTCCGCGGCGGCTGGCCGGGTCCAGCCCGCTGTCAGCACAACGATCAGGATCAGCAACACTCGAAAGCGGTTCACCGACGACCTCCCGGACACCATCGCGCGACAGGGTAGCGTGGTCGCCCCTAAGCCTCCAGTTCGATGTCCCAGTACAGGTAATCAAGCCAGCTTTCGTGCAGGAACCCGGGCGGGAACCGTCGGCCGTGGTCCTGAAGCTCGTGCATCGACGGCCGGCGCGGATAGCGGTGCGGGTGCATATGCGCTTCCTTCGGCGTGCGGCCGCCCTTGATCAGGTTGCAGCGCGCGCAGGCGGTGACGATGTTTTCCCAGGTCGTGCGCCCGCCCCGCGAGCGCGGGACGACGTGGTCGAAGGTCAGGTCCGAGCCCGCGCCGCAGTACTGGCAGCAGAAGCTGTCGCGCAGGAACAGGTTGAAGCGGGTGAAGGCCGGCGGCCGGTCCTGGGCGACATAGGACTTGAGGCAGACCACGCTGGGCAGCCGCATCTCGAACGAGGGGCTGTGGACCGTCTTGTCGTAGGTCGAGATGACCTCGACCCGGTCGAGGAAGACGGCCTTGATGACCTCCTGCCAGGGCCACAGCGACAGGGGATAGTAGCTGAGCGGCCGGTAGTCGGCGTTCAGCACCAGGGCGGGCCAGCCCGACGGCGGCGCCTTGAGCACCTGTGCTCTATGCAATGTCATCGGGGGCCTCCCGACAACAGCTGGGGAATGAATACGCGACGGACCTGAAGACCTGCCTCGCTTTCCGCGTCTCTTCAGGGATCGCCAACATCCCCGAACGCGACTCGCAGGATAGACCCGGATCGGCGACGGAACCAAGACAGACAAAGAAAAAGGGGCGCTTTCGGCGCCCCCGGTCGAGGATCTTGTCGCCACCCGTCCCGGGGGATCGGGGCGGGGGCGACTGGATCGAGCGATCTTGCGGCGTGTCAGCCGCCGACAAGGGCCGTGGCGCCGGCCGCGGTCGCGCCAAGCACCAGCAGGAAGACGACGACCGAACGGTCGAAGAAGCGTTCGAAGACGATCAGTTTGGAAACGGTCATGACACACATCCTAAGTTTGGGCCCCGTTGTGCCGGAGCCCCCCAATTAGACCCCCGGGGGAGCGGGGGTCGCCCGATCTGGACAGTGCTTAAATACACCCTATCTAAACGCCGTCAAGATGATCTTTACAGCGTTCGGATAGAGTTTTATCGTGAGCGGTATGAGAGAAGCTGCAACCGTCGTGAATCGGCCCTATCACCACGGCGACCTGAGGCGCGCCCTCGTGGACGCCGCGCGCCGGATTCTGGAGAACGAGGGGCCCAGCGCCCTGTCGTTGCGGGCGGTCGCGCGGGAGGCCGGGGTCAGCCCGGCGGCGCCCTATCACCACTTCAAGGACAAGGGTGAACTGCTCGACGCCGTGGCCCATGTGGGCTGGGAGGCCCTGGGCGAGACGATGACCGCGGCAAAGGAGCGGGCGACCGACGTCAGCACCCTGATGACCGAGATCGGCGTGGCCTACGTCCTGTTCGCCCAGCAGCATCCGGCGCTGTACCGGGTTATGTACGACTGTTCCCGCGACAAGGACTCCCTGCCCGAGGGGATGGAGAACAACGAGGACAGCGCCTACTGCCTGGTGCGGGAGAGCTTTCGCAGGATGGCCGCCCCGGCGATCAGCGACCACGACGTCGAGCTGGCTACCATCGCCGCCTGGTGCGCCGCCCACGGCCTGGCCGAGATGAGCAGTTTCCGACAGTTCGACCCTCTGAAGGAGGGGCTCGGCGGCGAAGAAGGCTTCCTGCGCGCCGTGCTCAGCCACCTGGGAATGTTCCCCGCGGCCCGGGCCAAGGCGAACGGCGACGGCAACGGCTGAGGGTCTATTCAGGGGACAGCTTACTTATTTCGCTCCGGGAGTCTGACCGCCCGCCGTTTGGCGCGCGGCGAAATAAGTAAGCTGTCCCCTGAATAGAGGTCGGGAACGGGGGCGGGGCCGAGCCGTTAGGCGTGCTGACCCCCAGCCCGAAAGTCAGTCCCATGTTGATCTCCGAAGTGATGACCGCCAACCCGCAGGTCGCCAAACCGTCCGACACCGTCGCCGACGTCGCCCGCCGCATGAACCAGGTCGATGCCGGGGCCATTCCCGTCGTCGAGGACGGCCGCATCCTGGGCATCATCACCGACCGCGACATCGTCCTGCGCGTGGTCGGCGAGCAGCGCAGCTTCGACACCAGGGTCGCGGACGTGATGAGCACAGATGTCCAGACCTGCCGCGAGGACGCCTCGATCGCCGACGTGATCTTCCAGATGACCGACAGGCAGGTCCGCCGCATCCTGATCGTCGATGGCGCCGACAAGCTGACCGGCATCGTCTCGCTCGGCGACGTCGCCCAGGAGGCCTCCGCCCGCAAGGCCGGAGCGGTGCTGGAGGATATTTCCGAGGCCCCGGCCAACAACTGACGCCCAACCTGATGCGGAAAGGCGCGCGCCGGTCTACAGACGGCCGGTGAGCGCCTCATTTGTCACCCGTTTCGCCCCGTCCCCGACGGGCCCGCTGCATCGCGGCCACGCCTTTTCGGCCCTGACCGCCTTCTCGGCGGCGCGGAGGGCGGGCGGGCGATTCCTGCTGCGTATCGAGGACATCGACGCGACTCGCTGCCGGCCGGCGCACGAGGCGGCGATTCTCGACGATCTGGCCTGGCTGGGCCTTGAGTGGGAGCAGCCGGTGCGCCGGCAGTCCGAGCACCTGGCCGACTACGAGGCGGCGCTGGAGACCCTGCGCGCCCGGGGCCTGGTCTATCGCTGTTTCCGCACGCGCAAGGACCTGGCCCAGGCGGCCCTGAGCGCGCCGCACGGGCCGGCCGAGCCGTTCCGCGGCGGGCCGATCCACCCCAACGAGGAAGACCGCTGGCTGTCGGAGCTCAAGCCCTTCGCCTGGCGGCTGTCGCTCGAGGCGGCGCGCGAGACGCTGGGCGGCTTCCATCGGCTGCGGTTCCAGGAAAAGGGCGAGGGCCCGAACGGCGAGCATGGCCGCATCGAGGCCAAGCCCGAACGGGCCGGCGACGTGGTGCTGGCGCGCAAGGATGTCGGGGTCGCCTATCACCTGGCCTGCGTGGTCGATGACGCGCTGCAGGGCGTGACCGACGTGATCCGCGGCCAGGACCTGTTCGAGGCCTGCCATATCCAGCGCCTGCTGCAGGCGCTGCTGGACCTGCCGACGCCGGTCTATCGGCACCACCGGCTGATCCTCGACGCCGACGGCGAGCGGCTGGCCAAGCGCAAGGGCGGCGAGACGCTGGGCACGCTTCGGGCGGCCGGCGTGACCGCCGCGCAGCTGCGGGCCGAGCTGGGGTTCGCGCCGTGAACAGCCGCGCCCTGCCGTTCGTCGCCCTGATCCTGGGCGCCTGCGCCATCGGCTTCGTGCCCAACCTCGTGCGGCTGGCCGACACGGGACCGGCGGCGGCCGGGTTCTGGCGCATGGCCCTGTCGCTGCCGATTCTGCTGCCGATGATGCTGCGCGACGGCCGGGGACTGGCGCTTCGGCCGTCGAACGCCAGCCTGCTGGCCGGGCTGTTTTTCGCCGGGGACCTGGCCTTCTGGCACTACGGCATCCGCTACACCTCGGTGGCCAACGCCACGGTGCTGGCCAATCTGTCGCCGGTGGTGGTCACCGCCGTCGCCTGGTTCGCCTTCAAGGAACGCCCCGGCCGCGTTTTCCTGACCGGACTGGTGCTGGCCCTGAGCGGGGCCTGGACCATGGCCGCCGCGGCCCAGGGCGGACGGCCCGGCGCCCTGCTGGGCGACCTGCTGTCGGTGACCACGGCGCTCTGGTACGGCCTCTATTTCATCGCCATGCGCCAGGCTCGCCAGGGCGAGGGCGCCGGCCGGGCGATGTTCTGGTCCACGGCCGGGGCGGTCCCGATTCTGCTGGTGGTCGCCATCGCGCTCGGGGAGCCGCTGGCCCCCGCCTCGATGGGCGGCTGGCTGGCCTGTCTGGGTCTGGCCGTGGCACATGTCACCGGCCAGGGGGCCATCGCCTGGGCCCTGGGCCGGCTGCCGACCGCCACCGCCTCGGTGGTGGTGCTGGCCCAGCCGGTGGTGGCGGCGATCGTCGCCTTCTTCCTGTTCAGGGAGATCCTGACGCCGCTGCAGATGGCCGGCGGCGTCCTGACCCTGATCGGCGTGGTCATCGCCCAGCGAGCGCCGATCGTGGCCGCCCCGGTTCAGCGCGCCCAGTAGCGGTAGCGGTAGGCCTCGCGGAAGCCGAGCTTTTCGTAGAGGGCGATGGCCGTGACATTGGCCGCCTCGACCTGCAGGTAGCCGCGCGTGGCGCCGGCGTCTTCCGCCGCGCCGAGCAGGGCCGCGACGATCCGGCTGGCCAGACCCTTGCGGCGATGTTTCGGCGCGGTGCGCATCACCGAGATCCCGCCCCAGCCGTCGCCGACCGCGCAGGCGCCGATCGCCGCCGGCTCGCCGTCCACGCTGATTCGGGCGAAAAACATCGGCGGGGCGATGCGGCTCAAGGTCTCGATCCGCTCCCGCGCGTCGGCCGCGTCGCGATAGAGGGCCTCGAACATCACGGCCAGAAAGCCCTCGTCGGGCGCGGAAAGCAGGGTCACGCCGTCGTTCATCCCGCCGACGGGGCCGACCATCACACAGGTCTCGGTGTTGGGGGCGTAGCCGCGGGCGATCAGCCGCGCCGGCAGGTCGGCCGGCGCCGTCGCGCCATCGACCGTCTTGAACTTCGGCGGCAGGCCGTGGCCGGCGTACCAGGCCTGGGCGGCCTCGATCGCCTCATCGACCGGCCGGTCCGGCGCTTCCAGCGCCCAGCAGGTGTTGGCCCGCCCGGTGTGCCCGGTCGATGCGTTCAGCCGCCAGCCGCCCAGCCGCGCGGTGTGCAGCGCCGGCCAGGCCCGGGCCGAGACGTCTTCCAGCGCGATGATGTCCAAACTCGCCTCCACCGCTCGGCAATCAGGGGAACTGGACTTCATGTCCCTTGGGACTTGATGTCCAGTCCCGTCCGCGCCGAAGGGAACAGCCTATCCAGTCCCAAGGGACAGAAAAGGCTGCCCCCTGCCCCGCCAATGCCACGATGTCCAAACTCGCCCCTCGGGCGCATTTCGCATCGACACGCGTCATTAACCATAAATCGGGAGAGTCTCCCCCGTCTCACGGAGGAATTCCCATGCGTCGGCTAAACGGGATTGTGCTTTCGATTGCAACATTGCTGGTCGCGGGCCCGGCGATGGCCGCGCCAGCGGGGTCAATCATCGACCAGTTCGAGGCCTCGGGTCCGAACGTCGTGTTCATGCAGTATCCGGACCTCGCCCGATTCAGGACGATCGGATCTCCGGGCGGTGAGACGTATGCCTCGCTGGCGGACGAAACGGCGGCGGCCATCACCCGTGTCCAGACCATGATGAGCGACGTCGATACAGGATGGTCGGAGGTCATCGAGGTGCGAGTCCTGACGACGTCAGCATCCGACCAGGCCACCGTTGTCGCCCTGATCGCCGCCGACCCGCGCCTCTCGGCGCTGCCGGTCAGCTATCAGGTCCTGGACCGCCTGCCCGCCGACCGGGCCAGGATCGGCCTGGACGTCCTGGTCACCAGCGCCAAAGCCGTCGCGTCGATGGGTCATTGACTCCGAAGGCTTGTCCGTCGTCGCTGGATGGCGCTCGATAGGCGGTCGGAAATCGGAGGACCGCCCATGACCGCCCAGCCCGTCGTCCGGAGCGAGGAACCGATCCTGCTCAGCGACCGCGTCGGCGACGTCGTCACCCTGACCCTCAACCGGCCAGACCAGTTCAACGCCCTGTCGGACGAGTTGCTGGCGGCGCTGGCCGAGGCGCTCGCGGACCTGGCCGGAGACGACAGCCTGCGCTGCCTGGTCATCGCCGGGGCCGGCCGGGCCTTCTGCGCCGGGCATGACCTGCGGCAGATGCGCGGCCAGCCGGACGAGACCTACTACCGGGCGCTGTTCGCCCGCTGCGGTGAGGTGATGCTGGCCATCGCCGCGTTCCCCGTTCCGGTGGTCGCCAAGGTGCATGGCGTGGCGACGGCGGCGGGCTGCCAGCTGGTCGCGGCCTGCGACCTGGCGGTGGCCGGCGAGAGCGCGCGGTTCGCGGTCTCGGGCATCAATGTCGGCCTGTTCTGTTCGACGCCGGCCGTGCCGCTGTCGCGCGCGGTCGGTTCGAAGCTGGCGCTCGACATGCTGTTCACCGGCCGGTTCGTCAGCGCCGCCGAGGCCCTGGCCCACGGCCTGGTCAGCCGGGTGGCGCCGGACGCCGACCTCGACGCCGCCATCGACGCCCTGACCGGCGAGATCGCCGCCAAGAGCCCGCTCGCCATCCGCACCGGCAAGGCCATGTTCGCCCGCCAGGCCGCCCTGCCGTTGGACCAGGCCTATGCCTACGCGGCCGGGGTGATGGCGCGGAACATGATGGCGCAGGACGCCGGCGAGGGCATCGACGCGTTTATCGGCAAGCGCAAGCCGGTGTGGACAGGGCGGTAGTACCTCAACCGTCATCGTCGGACTTGTTCCGACGACCCATGAACACCGTTGATGGACAGGAAGGCTGAACGCCCCCCGCGCCCGCCGGCCCACGCCTCGCGCATGGGTCGTCGGAACAAGTCCGACGATGACGGAAGGGGGGCGGCCCCCGCCCCTACCCTTCCCTGAGCAGCGCCTCGATCAGCGCCCGGGCTTCCTTGCCGTTCCAGTCGGCGCCGCCGCTGAGGCGGGCGCGTTCGCGGCCCTGCTTGTCGTAGATGACGGTCGTCGGGAAGCCGGCCGCCGCCGGCTTCATGCCGAAGGCGACCTTGTAGCCCGGGTCGCGGTACAGCTTCAGCGGGGCGTTCCTCGCGATGTCCGCCTTCGCCAGATTGAGGTCGGCGTCGCGGTCGACGCTGATCGCCACCACCTGCACCGGCTGGGTCAGATAGGCGGCCTGCAGCTTCGCCAGGGTCGGCATCTCCAGCCGGCATGGGGCGCACCAGGTGGCCCACAGGTTGACCACCACCACCTGGCCCTTGAAGTCGGCCAGGGTCATGGCCTTGCCGTCGGCGTCGGTGAAGGCGGCGGTCGGCGCGGGCGCCGGCGCGGCGGGCACCACCAGCTTGACCAGCTCGCCCGTCGCGAATTGTCGCAAGTCCGCGTCGCTCTTGGGTTTGATGGAGGCGCTGACGATGACGTATAGAACCGCCGCGACGCCGATGACGGCGGCGCCCCGGATCGCCCACTTCAACAGGTCGGGGCTGGGCTTCTCCGGCTGGACTTCGCTCATATGACGGACAAATCCTCGAAAAAGCCCGGCGCGGGGCAGGTCGGTCAGGCGATGTGGGGCGGCCGGTTTTCGGCCAGTCCCAACGCCCTGATGCAGGCGATCAACGTCTCCATCGGCTTCGACAGGCGCCTGGCGGCCCAGGATATCGCCGGGTCGCAGGCCCACGCCGCCATGCTGGCGAAGACGGGGGTCATATCTAGCGAGGATGGCGCGCAAATCCAGAGCGGCCTTGCGGCCATCGCCGCGGAGATGGAGGCCGGGACCTTCCCGTTCCGCGACGAGTTCGAGGATATCCACATGAATGTGGAGGCGCGGCTGCGCGAGCTGATCGGCCCCGTGGCCGGCCGGCTGCACACCGCCCGCTCGCGCAACGACCAGGTGGCGCTCGATTTCCGGCTGTGGGTGCGCGAGGCCTGCGACCGCTCCGCCGCCCAGCTGACCGGGCTGCAGCAGGCCCTGATCGCCAAGGCCGAGGCCCATGCGGCCACGCTGATGCCCGGGTTCACCCATCTGCAGCCGGCCCAGCCGGTGACGTTCGGCCACCATTTGATGGCCTATGTCGAGATGTTCGGCCGCGACGCTTCGCGCTTTCATGACGCGCGGGCGCGGATGAACGAATGCCCGCTGGGCGCCGCGGCACTGGCTGGCTCGCCCTTCCCCATCGACCGGGAGATGACCGCCAGGGCGCTGGGCTTCGACCGGCCGACGGCCAACTCGCTGGACAGCGTCTCGGCCCGCGACTTCGCGCTGGAGGCCCTGTCGGCGGCCAGCATCGCGGCCACCCATCTGTCGCGGCTGGCCGAGGAGATCGTGCTGTGGATGACGCCGCAGTTCGGCTTCATCGCCCTAAGCGACGCCTTCACCACCGGCAGTTCGATCATGCCGCAGAAGAAGAACCCCGACGCGGCCGAGCTGGTCCGGGCCAAGGTCGGGCGGATCCTGGGGTCGCTGACCACGCTGACCGTGGTCATGAAGGGCCTGCCGCTGGCCTATTCGAAGGACATGCAGGAGGACAAGGTTCCCACGTTCGAGGCGTTCGACGCGCTGGAGCTGAGCCTGCTGGCTATGACCGGCATGATCAGCGACCTGCAGCCGAACGTCGAGCGCATGGCGGCGGCGGCCGGCGCGGGGTTTTCCACCGCCACGGACCTGGCCGACTGGCTGGTGCGGGCGCTCGACCTGCCGTTCCGCGACGCCCACCACATCACCGGCGCGGCCGTCAAACGGGCCGAGCAGCTGGGCGTCGATCTGGCCGATCTGCCGCTGGCCGAGCTGCGGGCGCTGAACCAGGGCATCGGCGAGGACGTTTTCACCGTGCTGACCCCTGCCGCCTCGTCGGCAAGCCGCGTAAGCTATGGCGGAACCGCCCCGGACCAGGTCCGGTCCCAGATCAAGCGCTGGAAGGACACCCTGCGATGAAGACCAAGGCCCTGATCCTGTCGATGGCCCTCGCGGGCCTGGCGCTGGCCGGCTGCGGCCGGCTGGGGGAGCTGGAGCGGCCGGGCCCGCGGCCCTCGCCGACCGGAACCACCGGCACGGTCATGGATCCGGCCACCGACACGCGCACGCCGCGCGACGCGCCGATCCCTGGCTCCAATTCCCACTAGACCGGGCGCGCGGTGAACCATTTCGAGGTCCGGGGCGGCGAGCTCCATTGCGAAGACACGCCCCTGTCCCGGATCGCGGAGAGCGTCGGGACCCCCGTCTATGTCTATTCCCGCGCCACGCTGGAGCGGCACTACACCGTGTTCCGCGACTCGCTGGTCGCGGCCGGCCTCGGCGACCCGCTGATCGCCTACGCGGTCAAGGCCAACAGCAACGTGGCGGTACTGCGGGTGCTGGGCGATCTGGGCGCCGGCGCCGACACCGTGTCCGAGGGCGAGATCCGCCGGGCGCTGGCCGCCGGCATCCCCGGCGAGCGGATCGTCTTCTCCGGCGTCGGCAAGACCCGCGGCGAAATCGCGTTCGCGCTGACGGCCGGGGTGTCGGAGATCAACGTCGAGTCCGAGCCCGAGCTGACGCTGGTGGCCGAGGTGGCCGAAGCGCTCGGCCTGCGCGCGCCGATCGTGTTCCGGGTCAATCCCGACGTGGCCGCCGGCGGCCACGCCAAGATCGCCACCGGCAAGGCCGAGAACAAGTTCGGCGTGTCGTTCGACGAGGCCGCGCGGCTGTATGCCAACGCCTCCAACAACCCGCACCTCAAGCCGCTCGGCGTGGCCTGTCACATCGGCAGCCAGATCACCGACCTGGCCCCGTTCGAGGCCGCCTTCACCCGCATGCGCGGGCTGGTCGAGGCCCTGCGCGCCGAGGGGATGACCGTCGAGCGGCTCGATCTCGGCGGCGGGTTGGGCGTGCCCTATTTCGACATGCCCGACCCGCCCGGGCCGGAGGCCTACGCGGCGATGGTCGGGCGGGTCATGGCCGGGCTGGAGGGGGTGCGTTTCGCGTTCGAGCCGGGCCGGGTGATCGCGGCCAACGCCGGGGTGCTGCTGGCCGGCGTCACGCATCTGAACGTGCGGCCCGAGGGCCGGCGCTTCCTGGTGCTGGACGCGGCGATGAACGACCTGATCCGCCCGGCGATGTACGACGCCTATCACGACATCCGGCCGGTGAAGGCCACCGACGCGGCGCTGGTCCTCTGCGACGTGGTCGGCCCCGTCTGCGAGACTGGCGACACCTTCACCCGCGACCGGCCGCTGCCGCCGCTCAAGGCCGGCGACCTGGTCGCCTTCATGAGCGCGGGGGCCTACGGCGCGGCCATGGCCAGCGAGTACAATTCCCGCCCCCTGGTTCCCGAGGTGCTGGTCGATGGCGACCGGTTCGCGGTGATCCGGCGGCGGCCGACCTACGATGAAATGCTGGCGCTCGAAACGCCGGCGCAATGGCGGTGACCTCCATGACCTTTAAATCCCTCGCCGCGCTCGCCGCGGCCGCGCTGCTGGCGGCGCCCGCCCTGGCCCAGACGCCGGGGGTGATCGCTCCCGACCGGCTGGCCCTGCATGTGAAGGCCCTGGCCGCCCCGGCGCTGGCCGGCCGCGCGCCCGGCGGTCCGGGCGAGCCGGCGACGATCGACTACCTGGTCGGCCAGTTCAAGGCGCTGGGGCTTGAGCCGGCCGGCGACAACGGCGGCTGGACCCAGGAGGTGGCCCTCAACCGCTTCGTCGTGCCCGGCGACGCGGCCATCTCCCTGACCGTCGGCGGCGAGACCCGCCCGCTGATCCAGACCCGCGAGGTGATGGCCGCCAGCCAGCGACCGGTGGACCGCGTGACCATCGACAAGGCCCCACTGGTGTTCGTCGGCTACGGCGTCAGCGCGCCCGAGCGCGGCTGGGACGACTTCAAGGGCGTCGATCTGAAGGGCAAGATCGCCGTCTTCCTGATCAACGACCCCGACTTCGAGGCCCGGCCGGGCGACGCGGTCGCCGGCAAGTTCGGCGGCCAGGCGGCGACCTACTACGCCCGCTGGAGCTACAAGTACGAGGAAGCCGTGCGCCGCGGGGCCATCGGCGCCCTGATCGTCCACGAGACGGCCGGCGCGGCCTATCCCTGGACCACGGTGGTGGCGTCCAACGGCGAGAGCTTCGACGTGGTGCGCGACGATCCGGCGGCGGCGCGCCTGCTGCTGCAGGGCTGGCTGCAACGCGACGTGGCGGCCGAGCTGTTCCGCAAGGCCGGGCTCGATTTCGAGGCCGAAAAGCTGCGCGCCCGCACGGCCGGCTTCCGGCCCGTGACCCTGGCCGGGGCCAGCTTCTCGGCCGACTATCCGCTGCAGGTCGATCGCCTGGTCAGCCGCAATGTGCTGGCGAAGATCCCCGGCGCGACCCACCCCGACGAGAGCATCATGTTCAGCGCCCACTGGGACGCCTTCGGCGTTGGCCCGGCCGACGCCTCGGGCGACACCGTGCGGCATGGCGCGGCCGACGACGCCATCGGCGTGGCCGGGGTCATCGAGCTGGCGCGGACCTTCGCCGCCGGACCCCGGCCGCAGCGGACCCTGGTGTTCGCGCTGTGGACGGCCGAGGAGCGCGGGCTGCTGGGCTCGGAATACTACGCCGACCACCCGGCCCTGCCGCTGGCGACGACCGTGGCCAACTTCACCATGGACGTGTTGCAGACGGCCGGCCCGAGCCGCGACGTCGTGCTGGTCGGCGCCGGCCAGAACAGCCTGGAGCAGGATCTGGTCCGCGCCGCCGCCCGCCAGGGCCGCGTGGTCACGCCCGACGCCCACCCCGAACGGGCGCTGTTCTTCCGCGCCGACCATTTCAGCGTGGCCAAGCGCGGCGTGCCGGTGCTGCTGCTGATGGGCATTGGCGGCGGGCCGGACCTGATCGAGGGCGGCCGCGAGGCCGGCGACCGTTGGGTCACCGACTACACCACCCGCTGCTACCACCAGCCCTGCGACAACTGGAGCCCGGCCTGGGACCTGCGCGGCGCGGCCGCCGACGTCGATCTGCTGCTGTTCGCCGGCGGCGAGCTGGCCAACTCGCGGCTGTGGCCGGACTGGAACGACGGCTCGGAGTTCAAGGCGATCCGCGCCCAGACGGTCGGGGAGCGGCGGTAGTTATATCGATCCTCCCCAGCTTGCTGGGGAGGGCGGTGGAGGGGTCAGCGCGAACGCCAGCGGCCCCGTCCTGAATTCCGGTCGTTCCGGCCTGGCCGGCGCTGACCCTCCACCATGCTCCGCATGGTCCCCCTCCCCACTCCGTGGGGAGGATTGCTCGCACCGTCAGTGGAGTTTGCGATCGCCGCGACCGGCGCTGGCCGACGCCATCGGCATGATCCGCGATTGGCTGCGATAGCTCAGTCCATCGCCCCGACATACGGCAACCCGCGCATCGTCCCCGCCACGTCCATGCCATACCCGACGAGGAACCGGGCCGGGGCTTCCCAGGCGACGAAATCGACCTTTAGCGCCCGTTCGGTTGGCCAGGGTTTGCTGGCGAAGACGGCGGTCAGGACCTGCGCGGCGCCGGCGTCCTTGACCAGGCGGGCGGCCTCGCTAAGCGACAGGCCGGTGTCGAACACGTCATCGACGATCAGCGCCTTGCGGCCCAGTACCGGGCGCTGCAGGTCGGCGCGGACCTCGCAGCGGCCATAGCTCTGGCGCTCGTCGCGATAGGACGACAGCCACAGGGCGTCGAAATGCACATGCCGGCCCAGCCGGGCCAGGGCGCGGGTCAGGTCGGCGGCGAACCAGATTCCGCCGGTCAGCAGGCAGACCATGACCGTCTCGTCGTCGATGCGCGGCGCGATCAGCGCGGCCACCGCGGCCACCCGTTCGGCGACCTCCGCCTCGGTGATCAGCACGGCGGGCTGGGCGCTCATCAGTGGCCTTCCTTGGGCAGGGCGTAGGGCGAGGCGTCCGGCAGGGGTTTGGCCTCGGCCACCGGGGCGGCCGGCGGCGCCGTGGGCTCTGTCGCGCCCCGCAGTTCGAGCCGCTTCGTCCCGGGCGCCCGGCCGGCCGACGGCGGGGCCGGGCGGTGATCCAGGTCGAAGGCCACTTCCAGGTCGGCAGCGGTCGTCGGCGAATCGAGCAGGGTGACCACGAAATGGCGCACCCCGCCCGGCGGGATCAGCGGATCGGCCGGAGCGGCCAGCTTCACCGCCACCACCTTGCCAGCCTTGTTGATCAGCGAGACGCGCAGCGGCGGGGCGGCGGCGGCCCTGTCCTCGACGTTGCGGATCACGCCGGTGACGGCCAGGGCGGCATGGCCGTCCTGCAGCGCCGCCTCGGCCCGCACGTCCTCGATAGCCAGGCCCAGGCGGTTCACCGGCAGGCCGACGCTGGCGTAGGCGGCCGCGCTGCCCGGCCACAGCTGGACCACATGGACGCGGAAGACGATCGCCGAGGCGACCAGCCCGACCAGGGCCACGGCCATGCCGGCCCAGACCACGCCCGTGGTCATCGCCTCGCGCACCCTGCGGTCGGTGTCGGCCTTCTGGCGGAAGACCCTGGGCAGCTCCTCGCCCGGCAGGGCGCTGACCGGCGGGTCGGCGGCGACGGGGTCGGAGGCCTCGCGGACCGTCGCGCCCTCGTGGGCGTCAACGAACAGTTCCAGGGCGGGTTCGCCGTGGGCGGTCCAGCGGTTGCCGCAGGACGAGCACTTTACCGTTCGTCCGTCAGGCCCGACCTTGTCGTCGGGGACGAAATAGCGGGTAGCGCACTCTGGACAGGTCAGTATCATGCCGGCGAATCGGACGCTCCCGCTCCTCCACTGAGGTCGCCGATTTCGGCTCCCATGTCCAGAAACCGAGACGCCGCACCAACCGGTGAGCCCCTCGCCGGCCCCATCCTGCGCTTCGACGGCGTAGGCATGCGCTATGGCCGCGCGGCCGAGGTGCTGCGCGACGTCAATTTCGCGCTGGCGCCGGGCTCGTTCCACTTCCTCACCGGCCCGTCGGGAGCCGGCAAGAGCAGTCTGTTGAAGCTGATCTACCTGGCCGAACGGCCGTCGCGTGGGACCATCGAGCTGTTTGGCCGCGATGTGGAGGCGATCGCTCCGGCCGACCGGCCGTTCCTGCGCCGGCGCATCGGGGTGGTGTTCCAGGAGTTCAAGCTGCTCGACCATCTGTCGGCGTTCGACAACGTCGCCCTGCCGCTGCGCATCGCCGGCGGCAAGCCGGAGGCCTATCGCCATGACGTCGCCGAGCTGCTGGCCTGGGTGGGGCTGAAGGCGCGCATGCACGCCCTGCCCCCGACCCTGTCGGGCGGCGAGAAGCAGCGGCTGGCGATCGCCCGGGCGGTGGTGGGCCGGCCCGACATCCTGCTGGCCGACGAGCCGACGGGCAACGTCGATGACGCCCACGCCCTGCGCATTCTCAAGCTGTTCGTCGAGCTGAACCGGCTGGGCACCACCGTGCTGATCGCCAGCCACGACGAGGACCTGGTGGCCCGGTCCGGCCAGCCGGTGCTGCACCTCGACAAGGGCCGCCTGCGCGCCTTCGGCCGCAACGTGCGGACGGAGGGCGCATGAGCGAGATGTTCGACGCCGGCCGCTGGAAGCCCGGGCCGCTGCTGCCCCGCCGGGACCCGCGCGACGGGTCGTTGGTGTTCGTCGTCGCCGTGCTGTGTTTCCTCGCCTGTCTGACGGCGCTGGGGGCCCTGGCGGCCAACCGCGCGGCCCACGGCTGGACCAGCCAGCTGACCGGCTCGGCCACGGTCGTGGTGCGGGCCCAGGGCGCGGAGTCGCCCGACGCCGCCGCCGGCCGCGCGGCGGAGACCCTGGCCGGGGTCAAGGGCGTCAGCGAGGCGCGGGCGCTGGAAAAGGAAAAGGCCGAGGCCCTGCTGGAGCCGTGGCTGGGCCACGAGGCCCTGCTGGACGACCTGCCGATCCCGCGCCTGGTCGCCGTGGACCTGGACCCCAAGGTCCCCGCCCGCGCCGCGACGCTCGACCAGGCGCTCAAGGCCGCCGGCATCGACGCGACGGTCGATGACCACAGCCTGTGGATCGCCGACATCGAACGCGGCGCCGGCATCGCCCGCTGGTCGGCCCTGAGCGTGTTCCTGCTGATCGCCTCGGCGGCCGGGGCGGTGATCGCCTTCGCCACCCGCGCGGCCATGGCGGCCCACCGCGAGACGATCGAGGTGCTGCACCTGTCCGGCGCCCAGGCCAGCTTCGTGGTGCGGCTTTTCCAGGCGCGTTTCGCCCAGGCCGCCGCGTTGGCGGGCTTGTTCGGGGCGGCTGGGGCGGCCATCATCGGGGCGCTGGCCAGACTCGCCGGCGGCGGTCAGGGTTTGACGCCGGTGCTGCCCGTGGCCTGGATCGACCTGCTGGCGGTCGTTCCGACGCCGTTGCTGGCGGCGCTGGTGGCGGCCGTCGCGGCCCGCCTGGCCGCCCGGGGGCTGATTGGAGAACTGGCGTGAGACGCGTCCTTGCCGCCATCCTGGTCCTGGCCCTCATCTGGGCCGTCGGCCTTCTCGCCTTCGCCCAGCGCGTCGAGCGGCTGACCCCGCCGACCGAGCCGCCGACGGCCGACGCCGTGGTCGCCCTGACCGGCGCCTCGGACCTGCGGCTGGAGGCGGCCGTGCGCCTGCTCGAGCGCGGCAAGGGCCGCCGGCTGCTGATCTCCGGGGTCAACAAGGAGGCCAGCCGCGACGATATCCTGACCGTCAGCCGCGCGGCCAAGCCCGTCTACGACTGCTGCGTCGATCTGGGCTTCACCGCCGCCGACACCCTGGGCAACGCCCGCGAGATCGCCGAATGGGCGGACGGCAAGGGCTATGACAGCCTGATCGTGGTGACCTCCGACTACCACATGCCGCGGGCCATGCTGCTGATCCGGGCGGCCATGCCGGACGCGACCCTGACGCCCTATCCGGTGGTCACCCCGCCGGTCGATGTGCGCCACTGGTGGCGGCGCAGTGGGGATGCGCGGCGGCTGGCGATCGAATACTGCAAGTATCTGGCGGTTCTGGCGCGCGAGAGCGTGCGCGGCGCGGAACCGAAATCACAAGAGACGCCGCCAGCCAGGGCGGACGCGAAAGGGACGAAACCTTGATCCTGGTCCGGTCGCTGACCTTTACCCTCGCCTACTACCTCTACTCGACCCTCGTCGCGCTGGCGATGATCCCGCTGTTCCTGGCGCCCCGGCGCTGGGTGACGCACGTGCTGACCTGGTATGGCGCGGGCACGACCCTGTTGCTGCGCGTGATCTGCAACATCCGGGTCGAGATCCGCGGCCGCGAGCACCTGCCGAAGGGCGCGGCGCTGATCGCCGCCAAGCACCAGTGCATGTTCGACATCTTCGGCGGGTTCGCCTTCCTGCCCGACGCCTGTTTCGTGACCAAGAAGGAGCTGATGGTCATCCCCTTCCTCGGCTGGTACGCGACCAAGGGCGGCATGATTGTCGTCGATCGCGACGGCCACGCCTCGGCCCTGCGCAAGCTGGTCGCCGACGCCCGGGACCGCTTCCGCGACGCGCGCCAGCTGGTCATCTTCGCCGAGGGCACGCGCAAGGCGCCCGGCGCCGAACCCGACTACAAGCCCGGCATCGCCGCCCTCTACCGCGACCTTGAGATGCCGGTGATCCCCATGGCCCTCAACACCGGCGTCCACTGGCCGGCGCACGGCGTGCTGCGCTACCCGGGAACCATCGTGTTCGAGTTCCTGCCCCCCATTCCCGCGGGTCTGAAACGCGGCGAGTTCATGCGCGAGCTGGAGACGCGCATCGAGACCGCGTCGAATGCGCTGATCGCCGAAGGACTATAGGGGACATGTTCCGGCGACAGCCGGTACGTGTCCCCGACCGCCGGACGCCGTCGCTGAATCCGGACCCCGGCCTTCGCCGGGGAGACGGTTTCGGGTACAGCCTCTACGCCATCACACCCGACCGGAGACCAACCATGTCCCTGCCCCGGCCCCTCCTCGCCCTGACCGCCACCCTGCTGCTGACCGCCGGCGCGGCCTCATCGTCCGTCGCCGCCGGCGCCGCCTCACCCGTCGGCGTCTGGCTGACCCCGGACGACCATGGGCAGATCGAGATCTTTCCCTGCGGCGGCAAGCTGTGCGGCAAGATCCTCACCTCCGACAAGCTCCGGGCCAATCCGGGCCTGAAGGACGCCGCCAACAAGGACCAGGCCCTGCGCAACCGGCCGCTCAAGGGCCTGGTGATCATGACCGGCTTCAACGGCGGCCCGGCCCGCTGGACCGGCGGCGCCATCTATCGCCCGCAGGACGGCGGCGCCTATCAGGGGACCATCGACCTGGTCGATGCGCGCACCCTCAAGCTCAAGGGCTGCGTCGTGGCGCCATTGTGCCAGACCCAGGTGTGGAAGCGGGCGGGGTAGCGCCCGCCTCACGCGCCTCCACCATCCCCAGCAATCGCTCCATGCCGTGGTCCCGCACCCCCTCCTCGCGCAGGTGCAGGATCAGGTCGCGCAGGTAGTCGATGTTGCGGCCCGACAGGCCCGTGGCGCCATCGATCAGCTCGGCCTGTCGTTCCAGGGTCAGGGTCCCGGCCCACTGCTGATGTTGCGGGTCGGAGAGGAACACCAGCGACGCGGCCGGACCGTTTCCGTCGATGCGCACCTCGCGCCAGGCTTCGACATAGGTCTCGGTCGGCTGTTCGCGCTCGCGCAGATAGGCAAAGGTTTCGGCCCAGTCGGCGGCGGCCACGCGATAGGCCACGCCCCGCGTCGAGCCGCCCGGGGCCAGGCCCAGCACCAGCCCGGGCCGTTCATAAGTCCCGCGATGATGCACCGAATATATGCAGAACGCCCGTCGCCGCCCGTGGAGCGTTGCACGGCGCCGGTCTATGAACGGGAACCCGGGCCGCCACATCAGCGATCCGTATCCGAACACCCAGCGGTCCTGATCCGCGCCGTCCATTCGACCCTTCCGCAAAGCGCCCCGTCCGATGACCCTGCCTGATCGACCGCCCGCCCGTAAATCCCGCCGGCTGGGACTTTTTCTGCCGTGGCTTGCGCTTCTTCTGCTGGTCGGTGGCTGGAGCGTCGCCTGGTTCAAGCTGCGGGACGAGGCGGTGCACCGCATCGACGCGGCCGTGGCCCAGCTGCGCGACCGCGGCTATCCGGTGGTCTGGACGACGCGGACGGTGACCGGCTTTCCGTTCCGCCTCGACGTGACCCTGACCGGCGCGCGCATCGCCGAGCCGTCGGGCTGGGCCATCGCCGCGCCGCTGCTGAAGTCCGAGGCGTGGATCTATCGCCTGGACCACTGGATGCTGGTGGCCCCCGACGGCGTGACCCTGAGCCGGCCGGACGGCGGCCAGGTGGTGGTGCGCGCCCGCGCTCTGCGCGCCAGCCTGGGCGGCATGGACGCCCGCCCGCCGCGGCTGTCCATCGAGGGCGTGGGGCTGGACTTCGACACCACCCCCGGCGCGACGCCCTATCTGATCAGGTCGGCGGAGCGGCTGGAGCTGCATCTGCGACCGGGCCCGGACGACCAGGGCGGGGTGCTGTTCCGCGTCGATGGCGCCCGCCTGCGGCTCAAGGGCCTGCCCGCGCGCGTGGCGCAGGACCGGCCGGTGTCGATGAGCTGGGACCTGGTGCTGTCGAAAATGAGCGCCTTCCGGGGCGACAGCTGGCCCTCGGCCGTGCGGCGCTGGCGCGACGGCGGCGGGGTGATGACCGTGCGCGCCGCCGAGCTGCGCGGCGGCGACGCCCTGCTGACCGGCCAGGGCGGCCCGCTGCGGGTCGGTCTCGACGGCCGGCTCGAGGGCCGGCTCGACGCCACGCTCAAGGACTCCGACGGAACCGGCCAGGGCCTCGGCGGGCGGGTGTCGCTCGAAGACGGCCGGGCGACGCTGGGGCCGCTCGATCTGGGCCCGTCGCCGCGCCTGTATTGACGCAATTTTCTTGCGCGGCATGAGGGGTATTGCCCGATCCGCCGCAATGCCATAGGTCCGCATCCTCGCTTCGGGGACAAAAATGGGCAAGGACGCGCCCACATCGCCGCTCTCGCTGGACGCCGTGCGCGCCCGCATCGACGCCGTGGACGCCGAGCTGCTGGCGCTGATCGGCGAGCGGGCGGCGCTGGCCCGCGCCGTGGCCCAGGCCAAGGCGGCGGCCGGCGATGGCGGCAGGTTCGGCCTGCGTCCGGCCCGCGAGGCGCAAATCATGCGCCGGCTGCTGAAGGACCGCGATCCGGCGGCCAGCGCCGCCCTGGTGGTGCGCATCTGGCGCGAGATCATCGGCGACAGCCTGAGCCAGCAGGGGCCGTTCCATCTGACCGTCTGGGGCGGCAAGCTGGAGAGCCGCGCCGTCGAACTGGCGCGCCTGCGTTTCGGCGTGGCGCCGAAACTGACCCTGGCGGCCAGGCCCGAGGACGCCCTGGCGGCGGCCCGGACGCCGGGCGGCGTCGGCGTGCTGGCCCTGACCCCCGACTCCAGCTGGTGGGGCCGGCTGCTGGCCGAGCCGACGCTGAAGGTGTTCGCCACCCTGCCCTGCCTGGCCGCCTGGGGCCCGACGGCCGCCGTCGCCGTGGCCCAGGTCGAGGTCGGCCCCACCGGCGCCGACCAGACGCTGTGGGTCACCGACGCCCCCGACATCGGCAAGACCATCGAGGCGCTGAGCCGCGACGGCGTCGCCGGCGGGCCGCTGGCCCAGCATGGCGGCCTGACCCTCTATGCGCTGGCAGGCTATTATCAGCACGAGGACGCCAGGCTGGCCCGCGCGCCGGGGCGGCTGCATGGCGTCATCGGCGCGGCTCCCGAACCCTTCGACCTTTAGGCCTCTTCGTGTAAGAGGCCCGTTCAAATCGGACCTCTGACATGACCGCCCAAGTGACTGACCGTTCCAAAGCCGACCGCCCGACGCCCAAGCCGGGCATCCTCGACATCCAGGCCTACAAGCCCGGCAAGGCGAAGGCCGACGGCGTCGAGAACCCGATCAAGCTGTCGGCCAATGAGAACATCCTCGGCTGTTCGGACCTGGCCCGGGCGGCCTATGCCGAGGCGGCCGGCAAGCTGAACCTCTACCCGGAAGGCCGCGCCAGCCTCCTGCGCGCCGCGATCGCCGAGAAGTACGGCCTGGAGCCCGAGCGGCTGCTGTTCGGCTGCGGCTCGGACGAGGTGTTCCAGCTGCTCAACCAGACCTTCCTCGAACCGGGCGACAACATCGTCCAGCCCGCGCACGGCTTCGCGGCCTGGGCCATCGGCGCCAGAGCCTGTGGCGGCGAGGTGCGCTACGCCCCGGAGAAGGACCTGCACGTCGATGTCGATGCGATCCTCGACATGGTCGATGAGCGCACCCGGCTGGTGTTCATCGCCAACCCGGCCAACCCGACTGGCACCTGGATCCCGTTCAGCGAAGTCCGCCGGCTGCAGGAGGCGCTGCCGCCCTCCGTCGTGCTGGTGCTGGACGGCGCCTATGCCGAATTCCAGACCGGCGCCGCCAACCGCGAGGACTTCGACCTGGCCCGCCACGAGCACAATGTGGTCGTCACCCGGACCTTCTCCAAGCTGCACGGCCTAGCCGCCCTGCGGGTGGGCTGGGGCTACCTGCCGGCGGAGATGGCCGAGGCGGTCGATCGTATCCGCCTGCCGTTCAACATTAATATTCCGGCACAACTGGCTGCTGTTGCAGCCCTTTCCGATGACGACTTCCAGCAGCGGTCGATCGATCTGGTCGAGACCTGGCGACCGTGGCTGACGCAGCAGCTGAGCGGCCTGGGCCTGAACGTCGCGCCGTCGGCGGCCAACTTCGTGCTGGTCGGCTTTCCGAAGACGCCAGGCCGGACCGCGGCCGAGGCCGAGACGTTCCTGGCCTCCAAGGGCCTGCTGACGCGCGGCGTGGGCAACTACGGCCTGCCCGACCACCTGCGCATCACCATCGGCCTGGAAGCGCACAATCGCGCCGTGGTCGAGGCCCTGGCCGCGTTCATGGGGGGGGCTGGAGCGTGATTGCGTGGTTCGAGACGCGTCGCTGCGCGCCGCTCCTCACCATGACGAACAGGGGAGCCTTCACAACTGCCCGTCATCCTGAGGAGCGATCCCTCAGGATCGCGTCTCGAAGGACGCACTGACAATGACCGCCCCCCTGTTCAACCAGCTGACCATCGTTGGCTGCGGCCTGATCGGCTCGTCGATCGCCCGGGTCGTGCGAGAAAAAGGCGCGGCCGCGACCATCGTCGTCGCCGACCCGTCCGAGTTCGTGCGCGCGCGGGTGACCGAGCTGGGCCTGGCCGACCGGGTGACCGGCGACATCGGCGAGGGCGTGACAGGCGCGGACCTGGTGATCTTCGCCACACCCGTGCTGGCCATCGGCGAGGCCATGGCCGCCGCCGCCGGCCATCTGAAGCCCGGCGCCATCGTCACCGACGTCGGTTCGGTCAAGGGCACGGTCAGCGACGCCCTGATGGCTCATGCGCCGGACAATGTGTTCGTCATCCCCGGCCACCCGATCGCCGGCACCGAGCATTCGGGCCCCGACGCCGGCTTCGCCGAGCTGTTCGACGGCCGCTGGACCATCCTGACCCCGCTGCCCAACGACAATCCGGCCTATGCCGAGGCGGTGGCGAAGCTGTCGGCCTTCTGGCGCGCCCTGGGGGCCCAGGTCGAGCTGATGGAGGCGTCGCACCACGACCTGGTGCTGGCCATCACCAGCCACCTGCCCCACCTGATCGCCTACAACATCGTCGGCACGGCCTCGGACCTCGAGGGTGTCACCGAGGGCGAGGTGATGAAATACTCGGCCGGCGGCTTCCGCGACTTCACCCGCATCGCCGCCAGCGACCCGACCATGTGGCGCGACATCTTCGTGGCCAACAAGGACGCGGTGCTGGAGGTGCTGGGCCGCTTCACCGAGGACCTGCAGGCGCTCAGCCGGGCGATCCGCTGGGGCGAGGCCGACAAGCTGCACGAGCTGTTCACTCGCACCCGCGCCATCCGCCGCGGCGTCATCGCGCTGGGCCAGGAAAGCGCCGAGCCGAACTTCGGCCGGGATCGGGGGAAGCACTGAAAAACCCTCTCCCGGAGGGAGAGGGAGGGGCCCATGCGCAGCATGGGAGGGTGAGGGGTTACGGTGTGCAAGCGGCCCGTTCCGTAAGCCCTCAACCTCCCACTCGCCTTCGGCTCGCGGGCCCCTCCTTCTCCCTCCGGGAGAAGGGATCTCTCTACCCGCCCGTCGCCACCCGGCGCAGCCCTTCGAGCACCCTCGGCGTGTCCTTGCGCAGGCCGGCGCGGACCAGCATGGGCGGGGCGAATATCTGGGCACCCATGCGGGTGCGGTAGGTGACGCGGGTGGCCTGGCCGGCGTCGAGCGGCGTCAGGTCCCACTCTCCCTCGAAGGTTTTCAGGTTGCCGTCGAGCTTGCGGAAGCGGATGCGCCGGCCGGCCTCGTAGTCGGAGCGGAACACATAGCGGAAGCTGGGCCACAGCGGGCCGCCGCGCGTGACGTGCTCGCGCACGTCCCAGCCCTCGCCGGTCCTGACCACGCGGCACTGGATCAGGCTGCGGATCATGGCGCGGGTCGCGGTGCAGTCGGTCATGGCGCTCCACACCTTCCGCGCCGGGGCCGGAATGTCGATGGAGGCGTTGATCAGAGCCGACTCGCCGTCCGGATCGAGCGTCACCGAGACCCACGGCTGGTCCGCGGACGGCGCGGCCAGGGCCGCCGAGGCGGCGGCGAGCGCCAGGCTGGCGGCGCAGAGGATGAGGCGCATCATCAGGTCTCCCGGTCGGGCCGCGGGCGGCGCGTCGGAAGGCGGGACTAGCCTGAGTTTGCGACAGCCGCGCGACTCCGTCGCCGGCCGGCCGTCTTCGCCGTCTACAGCCGCCGGTCGGCCAGGGCCGCCAGCACCATGTGCGGCGCGCGGTCGATGACGCGCAGATAGGCCTCCAGCGACGGGTCGGGCTCGACCTCGCCGCGCTCGATCCAGCCCAGCCGCTCAGGGTCGATGCGGAAGGTCAGGGCGAAGGCCTGCTGCGAGAGCCCGACGTGCCATCGCACCTTGCGGGCGAGGGTCGAGGCGGGAACCCGGCTGGGCAGGAAGGACCGGGTTTCCCCGGGGATGTCGGTCGTCACACGCGCCTCCGATACTCGAACGTCAGCCCCGCCGGCGACAACTCCTCTAACGCGCGGACGTTGCAGCAATAAGACGACGGCGAGTCACTCCGGCGGCGATTTCAGGAATTCCGCCACCCCCTCGATCGCCTCCACCAGCCCCATCCGCTGCAGCTCCACCCCTTCCGGCAGGCTGCTGAACAGCCGTGTCGGCGCCGCGGCGTCGAGCATGACGAACACGCCCTTGTCATCCGCCCGGCGGATCAGGCGACCGAAGGCCTGGGCGATGCGGGCTCGGGCCAAACCATCGTCGTAGCCCTTGCCGCCGAAGCGCAGGCGTCTCGCCTTGTGCAGGATGTCGGGCCTGGGCCAGGGCACGCGGTCGAACACCAGCAGCCGCAGCGAGCGGCCGGGCACGTCGATGCCGTCGCGCACCGCGTCGGTGCCGAGCAGGCAGGCGTTCTCCTCGGCGCGGAAGATATCGACCAGGGCCCCGGCCTCCAGCGGATCGACATGCTGGGCGTAGAGGGCCAGGCCCTTGTCGGCCAGCGGGGCGGCGATGCGCTCGTGCACGGCCTTCAGCCGGCGGATGGCGGTGAACAGGCCCAGCCCCCCGCCCCCGGCGGCGAGGAACAGCTCGCGCATGGCGGCGGCCACCTGGCGCGGGTCGTCCTTGCCGACGTCGGTGACCACGAAGGCGCGGCTGCCCGTGGCATAGTCGAACGGCGAGGCCAGGCGCAGGGTCTGGGGCCGCTCGGGCAGGCGGGCGGCGCCGGTGCGCATCTCGGCCAGGGCGAAGGGGTCGGCCAGGGTGCTGTCGGCCAGGGTGGCGCTGGTCACGAGGATGCCGTGGGCCGGGGCGATGACGGCGGCGGTCAGCGGCTCGGTCGGGTCGACCCAATGGCGGCGGCAGGCGGCATCGACCACCCGGCCATAGAGGAAGGTGGCGTCAAACCAGTCGACGAAGTCGGGGTCGTCCTCGGCGTCCTCCTCGATGGCCTTGAGCATCGAGCGCCAGGCCGGCAGGGTCATGCGGGCGCGCCGGTCGAGCCCGCGCAGGGCGCCTTCGATGCGGGCGCGGTCGCTGGACTGCAGTTCGTCGGTCTCCTGGTCGAGCACGTCTTCCAGATGCCGGGCCAGGGCCAGCAGCGGCGCCTCGACGGCGGCCAGGGCGCGGGCGGCGGCGGCGGCGGTCTCGCGCACCAGATCGGTGGCCGGGCGGGCCGCGCATTCCATGCCCTGGTCACTCTGGGAGGCGCGGGCGCGCATCTGTTCCATCACCGCCACGAGGAAGGCTTCGACCGGCCCCTGCGGATTGACGCCGCCGTCGGGCGGGGCGATGCGGCCCGACCAGCCCTCGCCCGGCAGGGCCCCGGCCGCGCGGACCGCGTCCTGCAGCGCGTGCCGGGCGTCCTCGCGGTCGCCGACGATCTCAAGCAGTCGCTGCTCCAGCCCGCGCCCGCGCCGGCCGCGGCCCTCGGGCCCGCGGATCCAACGGCGCATCTCGGCCGACTCCGCACCGCTGAGCGCGGTGGAAAAGGCGCTGTCGGCCGCGTCGAACAGGTGGTGGCCCTCGTCGAAGACGATGCGGCGCAGGGTGGTGGTCTCGTTGTCGCCCTTCAGGCCCCGGGCCGTGCGGGCGCCGTCGAAGGCCGCCTGGGTCATGACCAGGGCGTGGTTGGCGATGACGATGTCGGCGCGCTTGCTGCCGCGCACGGCCTTCTCGACGAAACAGGCGCGGTAGTGGACACAGCCGGCATGGACGCACTCGCCGCGCCGGTCGACCAGATTGGCGGCGCTGGCCGCGTGGGCTGGCCCCACGGCGAACAGGGTCGGCAGCCAGGCCGGGAAGTCGCCGCCGGTCATGTCGCCGTCGCGGCTGGCGCGCACCCAGCGGGCGGCCAGACCCAGCCCGATCAGGTCGCCGTTGCCCAGCTGCGCCGCTTGAACAGCCTCGTGAAAATTGAGCAAACACAGATAGTTCTCTCGACCTTTTCGCACCACCGCCTTGCGGGCGCGCACCTCGGGGTCGGGATAGATGGCCGCGCTCTCACGCTCGATCTGCCGCTGCAGGGCGCGGGTGTAGGTCGAGATCCAGACGGAGGGGCCGTTGGCCTCGGCCCAGACCGAGGCCGGGGCCAGGTAGCCGAGCGTCTTGCCGACGCCGGTGCCAGCCTCGGCCAGCATCATGCGCGGCTCGCCCTCCCGCTCGCGGGGCTGGAATGCCCAGGCGGTCTCGGCGGCATAGACCTTCTGCAGGGTCCGGGCTTCATCCAGGCCGGCGCGTTGCAGCAGGTCCGCCAGGCGCTGCTCGGCGTCCTCGGGGGCGATGGCGCGGGTTCCGGGCTCGCCCGGCGGCGCCTGGTCCTCCCATTCGGGGATGCGGCTCCAGACCTCCAGGCCCGAGCCGCGATGGGGCCGGGCGATCGGCCCGCCGGCGCGCAGGGCGGCGATACAGGCGGGGCCCCAGGCCCAGCCGGCCCGCTCCAGGGTTTCGGCCAGGGCCAGGGCCTCCTCGCGCGACGGCCAGGGCGCCGCGCCGAGCTCGGCCAGCAGCAGGGCGCAGGTTCCGCGCAGGGAGGCGGCCTGGGCGGCGGCGCCCTTCGGCTCTTCCAGACCGAGCGCTTGCGCCAGGCCCGCCGCCGACGGGGCGGTGAACTTCGCCGGGCGGACAAAGGCGAACAGCTCCAGCGCGTCGAAGATCGACCGCGAGCGCGGCGGCACATGCAGCCCCAGCCGCCGGGCCGTCATCCCGGCGTGCGCCACCAGCACCGGCCCGCGCTCAAGCAGCTCGCGGGCATAGGGCGGCCGCAGATCCCTGGCCTCGACCGCATCGGCCACGGCCGACCGCGCGCCGGGCAGGACGACGAGAGCGGGGGCCAGATCGAGGACGGGAGTCGGCGCGTTCACCTGGAACGACTAGCGCGAATTCCAGCGAAACGGAACGGGAACGTTGACCTGACGACGCCATGATGATGGGTTGCCCGCAATGGACGGCCAATCCCCTCCTGTAACGCTGCTGCCTCCCCGCTTCGCCGACTGGTTCGCCAGCCGGGGCTGGCAGGCGCGCGAGCATCAGCTGGCGATGATCGAGAAGGCCCGCGCCGGACGCGACGCGCTGCTGATCGCGCCGACCGGCGGCGGCAAGACCCTGGCCGGCTTCCTGCCCAGCCTGATCGAGCTCAGCGAACGGCCGCCGGCCAACGGCCCGCGCGGCATCCACACCCTGTACCTGTCGCCGCTCAAGGCGCTGGCGGTGGATGTGGAACGCAACCTGCTGGCGCCGATCAACGAGATGGGCCTGGACATCGTCGCCGAGTCCCGCACCGGCGATACGGGCGTGTCGCGCAAGCAGCGGCAGAAGATCCGGCCGCCCGACATGCTGCTGACCACGCCAGAGCAGCTGGCCCTGCTGCTGGCCTGGGAGGGCGCGCGCGGGCTGTTCGAGGATCTCAGCTGCGTGATCATCGACGAGATCCACACCCTGTGGCCGTCCAAGCGCGGCGACCTGCTGGCGCTGGGTCTGGCCCGACTGCAGGCGCTGGCGCCCCGGATGCGGCGCGTCGGACTGTCGGCGACGGTGGACGATCCGGAGATCATTCTGAGATGGCTCGCTCGTGATCCTCCCCCCTTGGGGGAGGTGGCGGCGCGAGCGCTTGCGAGCGACGACGGAGGGGGCCCGCGCGGCGGCAAGGGCCGCCCCCCCCCCCCCCCCCCCCCGCCCCCC
>Ga0172380_10000316_pt1 | contig 98214 bp, 83 predicted proteins | sample Leawe162metaG_FD_119747 | JGI IMG/M metagenome (GOLD analysis project Ga0172380, IMG submission 119747) | Leachate microbial communities from a municipal landfill in Southern Ontario, Canada - Leachate well 162 metaG | ecosystem: Engineered > Solid waste > Landfill > Unclassified | place...
GGCTTCAACCTCGTCGGCTTCGGCTGCACCACCTGCATCGGCAATTCCGGCCCGCTGCCGGCACCGATCTCGAAGACGATCAACGACAAGGGCCTGATCACCGCGGGCGTATTGTCGGGCAACCGCAACTTCGAAGGCCGCATCTCGCCGGACGTCCAGGCCAACTACCTGGCCTCCCCGCCGCTGGTCGTGGCTTACGCGCTCGCCGGCACGGTGCAGAAGGACCTGACCAAGGAGCCGCTCGGCGAAGACCAGAACGGCAACCCGGTCTTCCTCAAGGACATCTGGCCGACCTCGCACGAGATCCAGGAGTTCATCCTGAAATACGTCACCCGCGAACTCTACGAATCGAAGTATGCCGACGTGTTCAAGGGCGATGCCAACTGGCAGGCCGTGCAAATCCCGGCAGGCCAGACCTATGCCTGGGACGACAAGTCGACCTATGTGCAGAACCCGCCCTACTTCGTCGGCATGGGCAAGACCGGCGCTGGCGTCAAGAACATCGTCAATGCCCGCGTGCTCGGCCTGTTCGGTGATAAGATCACCACCGACCATATTTCGCCGGCCGGTTCGATCAAGGCCGCCTCTCCGGCTGGTGCCTACCTGCTGGAAAACGGCGTCGGCGTTGCCGACTTCAACCAGTACGGCACGCGTCGTGGTAACCACGAAGTGATGATGCGCGGCACGTTCGCCAACATCCGCATCCGTAACCACATGCTCGGCCCGAACGGCAAGGAAGGTGGCTACACCATCCACTATCCGTCCAAGGAAGAGATGTCGATCTACGACGCCGCCATGAAGTACAAGGCCGAAGGCACGCCGCTGGTCATCTTCGCCGGCGTCGAATACGGCAATGGTTCGTCGCGTGACTGGGCCGCCAAGGGCACCAACCTCTTGGGCGTACGCGCCGTCATCGCCCAGTCCTTCGAGCGTATCCACCGCTCGAACCTGGTCGGCATGGGCGTCATCCCGTTCTGCTTCGAGGAAGGCACCACCTGGGCCTCGCTCAACCTCAAGGGCGACGAGACCGTGACGATCGAAGGCCTCGACGGCGAGATTAAGCCGCGCGAGAAGAAGATCGCCAAGATCACCTATGCCGACGGTTCGGTGAAGGAGATCCCGCTGATCTGCCGCATCGATACGCTCGACGAAGTCACCTACGTCAATAACGGCGGTATCCTGCAGACCGTTCTGCGCGATCTGGCAGCGTAAACCAGACACACCTTTCGATCATGGCCGCCGGGATATCTCTTCCGGCGGCTTTATTGTATGCGCAGTTGACTTGAGCGCCTCGATGACTTGGGTTTCACCCCATCGTGACTTCTCGTTGACCGGCATAGGGTCTATTTCTAATCGTCAGTTTAAAACCGGTACCGGTCGCGACACCTGCGTGGTGGCGATCGGCAATCGACGGACGGGTTTCACTTCATGGCTTCGACTGTTTTTGCCCGACTCGCCTTTTTGTGTGCGACCGTTGTCTGCACGTCTGCAATTGCACAGGATGGTGTAATACCGCGAGGCGTGGTGGAACTCTTCACCTCCCAGGGCTGCAGCTCCTGCCCGCCGGCGGACAGTGCATTGGAACAGTTGATTGAGCAGGGAGACGTGGTGGCGCTCGCCTATCACGTCGACTACTGGAACTATCTCGGCTGGACCGATACGCTCGCCACGCCGGAAAACACCGGCCGTCAATACGCCTATGCACATAGTCTCGGGCGCAGCGGGGTTTATACGCCGCAGGCAATCATCAACGGACGAGATCACCTGAAGGGCACCGATGCCGCTGTCCTCAATCAGAAGATGGATGAACTGAACGAGGAAGGCAGAGGTCTCAGCGTGCCAGTAAGCGCGGTGCAGAAGGACGACGAGCTTTCGATCACGATCGGTGCCGGTGCGGGCAAGGCAGATGTCGTCATTGTCTATTTTCGCCGTAAGGAGATCGTCGATGTCCTGAAGGGCGAAAACATCGGCAAGACTGTTACCTACTGGAACAGCGTAACCGACGTACAGACTGTCGGGATGTGGGAAGGCAGCAATCTGCATCTGGTTCTCCCCGCCAAGGTTATGGGCAAGGATAAGAACGACGGCTGTGCGATTCTACTGCAGACATCCGGATCGAAGGGCGACCCCGCCGCGATAATCGGCGCAACGATGATCGTCGGCGATAAAAGCTCCTGATCGGAAAAGGCGCAGCCGCACATCTGGGGGGTCCGGCCTAGAAGCATTGGGGGGCTGGGGGTAAGGGGTCAATGCGCTAGACCGGACCATTTGGCGCACCGCGCCAATCAAGTCGCACCAGCTTCGGTTGCAATTGGGGCGCTGTTTTGACCAAAATACGGCAAAGCGGAGAAAGACCGGACTTTTGGTCGGACGACCGCCCGGCCTTCGGGATCGCAGCTTGCAATTTCCTCTACCTGGGGCAAAATGTCATGCATCTGTCATGAAGGAGATCTCGGGGAGCAATTATGACCGATCAACCGGATTTGCAGCGCCAGGATCCCGAAACACACGACAGCCGATCAGCCTCAGTCGTGGACCTGCGGGAATACCGCCAGAGCCGCGATCCCCTCCCGGTCACCTTCCACCGCCGCGAACTTGATTCCATTCTCTGGATATACGGACGAATGGTCGGAGAAGGCGAGTGGCGCGACTACGCGATCGATCATCTGAAAGAAAAGGCAGTCTTCTCGGTCTTCAAGCGATCGGGCGAATTGCCGCTCTATCGCATCGAGAAGAATCCGAAGCTTGCCGCAAAGCAGGGGGCTTATTCCGTGATTAACACCAGCGGCAGAGTCCTGAAGCGCGGACACGAGCTGAAGCAGGTGCTGAAGTTATTCGACAAAGCGCTCAAAGTGGTCGATTGATCCTTCTCAGCCAGTGAAAAGCGTACCAGGATAGACAGTTTCATCGGGATTGGTGCTGTCACCTTCGCCGAGTGCGAGTTGCATGAGGACGGTGTCCAGCCATTTCCCATGCTTGAAGCCGGTCCCGGTCAGCTTACCCGCCATCTCAAACCCGCAGGCCCGATGCAAACCCACGGAGGCCGGACTTGCTCCGCCAATGACGGCGGCCATCTGTCGGAAACCAAGAACCGTAGTGCGCTGCACGAGCTCCGACAACAACGCCTTGCCGATCCCCATCCCTCGCGCGTCGCGCGACAAGTAGATGGAGTCCTCGACGAGCCAGCGATATGCGGGCCTCGTACGGAAAGCCGAGGCATAGGCATATCCGAGGAACTCGCCGCCTGATCCGACAGCGGCAATATACGGATAGCCCTGTGCGGTAATGGCCGCGAAGCGGGATGTCATCTCGTTTTCGGTCGGCGGAACAAGTTCGTAGCTCGCCGTACCGGTCAGAACCGCATCGGCATAGATTTCGGCGATCGACGGAACATCCGTCGATACGGCGTCGCGAAGGATAAAGAACATGGATTTGCGCCGGAAGGAGTGACTAAAGCGTGTTTCGCCTTCGCATCATTCACAATCGTGAGGAAACTGCAAGCTATCGTCGCCGTCAGCCGTCATGCGAGAACGGTAAGTCTGGCGCTCGCGGTACCGGGCGGAACGTGGAAACGGTCGCGGAAAGCAAACCGCCATATCTGTGGCGCCGGCACGTTCTCTTTCCGTTTACGACAGGTCGCTGAATTCACCGGACACCAGGTGCCCATCCCCGGACCCAGAAGGCTCGATCCTGGCATCGACGTACTGCCGCGCAAACCTGGGACCTTGACTCCGGCGGAAAACCTTCTATTAGCTCGCGTCGAAAGGAAACCGTTCATGCGTGTTCTCGGCTCTTCCACTGCTGAACACATTTGCCGGGCGTCTTGCGCCGGGGCGGACGCGTGCGTTTCCTTTTCATCCACTACCAAGGCCAAAACGACGACCAAAACCGTCTGACGTCTCTGGCCCCCGCTCTCTCCCCGGCACGGCCGGGGACGAGGAAGGTTCGCGCACCACGCGGCTTTCCCCTCACCAGCCGCGGAGAGAAAGAAAGAGAGCAGGAAATATGGGTTTCAAAATTGCAGTTGTAGGCGCCACCGGCAATGTCGGTCGCGAGATGCTCAACATTCTCTCCGAGCGCGGATTCCCGGCCGATGAAGTCGTCGCCCTGGCGTCCGCCCGTTCGCAGGGCACGGAAGTGTCTTTTGGCGACAAGACGCTCAAGGTGCAGAACCTCGAAAATTATGACTTTTCGGACACCGACATTTGTCTGATGTCGGCTGGAGGCACCGTTTCGCAGAAGTGGTCGCCGAAGATCGGCGCGCAAGGCTGTGTCGTGATCGACAATTCCTCTGCCTGGCGCTACGACTCCGACGTGCCGCTGATCGTTCCGGAAGTAAACCCGGACGCGGTCGTCGATTTCAAGAAGCGCAACATCATCGCCAATCCGAATTGCTCGACCGCCCAGCTCGTCGTCGCGCTGAAGCCGCTGCATGACGCCGCCAAGATCAAGCGTGTCGTCGTATCGACCTACCAATCGGTTTCCGGTGCAGGCAAGGAAGGTATGGACGAACTCTTCAGCCAGACCCGAGCCGTTTTTGTCGCCGATCCGATCGAGGCGAAGAAGTTTACCAAACGCATCGCCTTCAACGTCATCCCGCATATCGACGTGTTCATGGAAGACGGCTACACGAAGGAAGAGTGGAAGGTTCTCGCCGAGACCAAGAAGATGCTCGACCCGAAGATCAAGGTGACCTGCACCGCGGTGCGCGTTCCCGTCTTCATCGGTCATTCGGAATCGGTCAACATCGAGTTCGAAAACGAGATCAGCGCGGACCAGGCCCGCGAGATACTGCGCGAAGCTCCGGGCTGCCTCGTCATCGATAAGCATGAGAACGGCGGCTACATCACGCCTTACGAATGCGCTGGCGAGGATGCAACCTTCATATCCCGCATCCGCGAGGACGCAACCGTCGAGAACGGCCTGAACATGTGGATCGTCTCCGACAATTTGCGCAAGGGCGCTGCTTTGAATGCGGTCCAGATCGCGGAATTGCTCATCAATCGCGGTCTGATCAAGCCCAAGAAGCTTGCCGCCTGAGTAAAGCGGGATGGACAGGGTGTCGATGCCGATGGCATCGGGGCCCTGTCCTGGCGCCGGTCCGGGTGCCCCAATGGCGATTTCAAAGTAGCCTGAAATACTAAACTACTGCGTGACAGAATCAGTCAACGCTGGCATGCTCCTAGGCAAAGTCCAAAACGCCGAATACGAGGTATCGATGCGATTTTCGAAGTTTCTAACGGCAGCTTTTCTGGTAACCGCGGCGTTTGCCGGGACAGCCAGCATCGCTAGCGCCGCTCAATGTGGTAATACCTCGGCCGGTTTCTCCAACTGGGCAACACAATTCAAGAAAGAGGCAGCAGGCCGCGGTGTAAGCGCCAAAGTACTCGACCAGGTATTTGCAAGCGTCTCTTATAATACCGCTACGATCCGTGCAGACCGAGGTCAGAAGAGCTTCAAGCTGTCTTTCAATCAATTCATGCAGAAGCGGGGCGGCGCGACGATCATATCGCGCGGCAAGAGCATGAAGAAGAACAATGCCGCGCTGTTTGCAAGGATCGAACAACGCTACGGCGTTCCGGCCGGCCCTCTTATTGCAATCTGGGGCATGGAAACCGGCTTCGGCTCCTATATGGGCAATGAGCACATCCTCTCGGCTGTCGCCACGCTCGCCTATGACTGCCGAAGGACCGCCTACTTTACCGACCAGTTCTATGCCGCACTGCAGCTTGTCGCCAACCGGTCGCTCTCGATTAACGCACGTGGTGCAGCCCATGGCGAGATTGGCCAGACACAGTTTCTTCCGCGCAATGTGGTGCGTTTCGGCGTCGATGGCGATAGGGACGGGCGCATTGACCTCGTCGGCTCCAGAGCCGATGCGCTGTCGTCGACAGCCAATTTCCTGCGCGGCCATGGCTGGCAGCCGGGTGCCGGCTATCAGCCGGGGCAGGCGAACTACGGGGCGCTTCAGGGATGGAATGCTGCTTCGGTCTACCAGCAGGCAATCGCCTATATCGGTGCGCAGATCGACGGCCAGTAGGCCCTCGCCAGGGCCTTGTGTTCAGATGTCGAGACGTGCGAAGTCGCGCGTCTCGCGATCCATGATCCACAACTCGCCATTGGCGATATCGAACCATGCCCCGTGAATATTGAGCTTGCCGCGCTCCTCAAGGATTTTCACGCAGGGAAATGTTCTCAGGTTGGCGATCGAGTTGCGGATCGAGATGCGTTCAAGGGCGGTTTGTCGCTCAGTCGCGGTCATGATCGAATTGCTCTGGATCTGCTCGGCGGCGGGCCTCAAGAGCCCCATCCACTTGCCGATGAAGTCGCCGGGCGAAAGCGGTTCAGCGCTCGGATCGAGAGCAGCGCGGATTCCGCCGCAGCGTCCGTGACCCATCACAATGATGTCACGCACCCGAAGCGCCTGCACAGCGAATTCGAGTGCCGCCGACGTCGCGTGATACTGTCCGTCCGGCTCATAGGGCGGAACCATGTTCGCAACATTGCGCACAACGAAGAGTTCACCGGGACCCGCATCGAAAATCGTCTCGGGCGCGGCTCGTGAATCACAGCAGGCGATCACGAGGGTGTGGGGTTTCTGGCCGTTTTCGGCCAACACGCGATAACGCTCGCTCTCGTCGGTGTAGCGACCGGCCATGAAATTGCGATAACCGGCAACAAGGGAGTCAGGAAAATGCTGCATATCCCTGAACTATAGCGACGGCGCCCTCGTGGCAACTACCTGTCTGAAGTTTCTCCAGAAGGGAATAGGTGCTGCTTTGGGCACAGGCGCTGCAATCAGGAAGACGCTGTGCGTCAGGGGCGCTTTGGCCTTTGTGAGGGATGCATCAATCTACGCATCTGGACAAGCGCCATCGGCGTCGAGAGACTCGACGCCTCACTCTCCAACATCAGTTCATCACTCCCTCGCTTTGTCGTCCTTGCCAGAATCTCGTAGACACTGGCGGTCGCAAGTTGCAGGGCGCGTTCGTCGGGCATGCCGACCAGAAGCCGCCCGAGAAAGACGGCAGCTAAAAGATCTCCCAGGCCGTTGGGCGGACTGTCGATAAGGCGATGCTCCGCCAGCAGTGAATGACGACCTGTGAGAAGCAGGTTCCCGGTCCCACCCGCCATCATGGGCACCGCCGATGTCACCAGCATCCGTGAGGGTCCCAGCGACACTGCGGCATCCATGATGTCAGTGTTGCTGTTAAGGTCGGCGCCGACCATCCAGCCAAGCTCGAAGCGATTGGGCGTGGCGACCGAGGCGAGCGGTATCAAGTTGTCGCGAATGCCGATCGCGGTTTCTTCAGGGATATAGAGACCGCCGACATCACCCATCACGGGATCACAGACATACAGCAGGTCCGGGTTTCTTTCCTTCAGGGCGGAAATCAGGCGAGCCACCGAACGTGTCTGCGCCGCGTTCCCGAAATAGCCTGTGAGCACGGCTGTCACTTCCGAGATCCACGGTGCGCCGATCAGGTCGTCAATCGCGCTGTCGAAATCGGACTCGGGAAATGTAAGCCGCGTTGCCGGCCCATGACCGGGATGCCAGGGCAAAACGATCGTCGGGAGAGCCCAAACCGGGAAGCCAAGGGTCTCCAGCGCGAAGACGGCGGCCCGATTACCGACTGAACCGCGCACGACATGGCTTGAAATGACGACGACTGCGCCCGGCGTTTTATCGCTCATATCCAAAATTCCATTTCGGCTGTGCTTTTGCTCATTTTTGGCGTGACCTTGTCAATATCCGGCGCGATTCGCGCCTCGAAAGGGGTTTTGTATGTCAATTCTCAACCAATGCACTATTAAACAGACCACTTTCGAGATCATTTGGACGAAATGATCAACGGTGCCAATGAGGAGCGTGCGCAATGGTCGCAGATAGGAAGTCGAAGCGGGATCAGCAGTGGGAAAAGACCCGCCAGATAGCACTGGCAAGCGGCAAGCCCTTCATCGAGCCCGCCGTGCTGTTCGGGCGTGCAAGCAACGACGACATGAATAACTACACACCGGAAATGCTGGCTCTCTCGGCGATCCGGGCTGCCGCCGACCTCACCGCCTGGGATCGCAAGGGACCGAGAATTTCGATCGCTGACATTCCCGGTGTCGACCACTCAGGCAAGCCCGCCAGTGTGCTGTCTATTGTAGATCGCAACAAACCGTTCCTCTACGACTCCGTCATGGGCGAGGTAACGAGCCTATTTCGAGACATCCATCTGGCCATTCACCCGATCCTTGTCGCTGAGCCGGGTAAAGGCGCGGAGCTTTTCAGACCCGACATTGCCAGCGATCCCGCCCATCGGGTGAGTTACATCCAGCTCCATCTCGCACCGCTGAGCGATGAGCAGGCCGCCACGCTCGAGGCGCAATTGAGGAACGTCCTTGAGCAGGTACAACTGACGGCAGCGGACTGGAAGCCAATGCTTGCCATCCTTGACGCTTCGATGCAGGAGCTTCAGAACATTGCTCCGGGCCGCAGCAGAGCCGATCGCGACGAAGCACTTGCCTTCCTTGATTGGCTGAGAAACGACAATTTTACCTTCCTCGGGATGCGGGAATACATCTACTCAGGTAACGGTCCAGACGCGAAACTGGAACGCGGAGAGGGCCGCGGACTGGGCATCCTGTCTGATCCGGACGTTCTTGTATTGCGCCAGGGAAAAAATGCCGTCACAACGACGCCCGAAATCCTTGCCTTCCTCCAGGGGCCGGAATTCCTCATCGTCACCAAGGCGAACGTCAAGTCCATCGTCCATCGCCGCGCCTATATGGACTATGTCGGTGTGAAGCGCTTCGACGCCCAGGGCAGGGTCGTCGGCGAACTGCGGATCGTCGGTCTGTTTACGTCGACTGCCTACACACGCTCCGTCAACCAGATCCCGCTTCTGAGAGCCAAGATCGAAAAAGTCATCTCCCAATTCGGCTTCGATCCCCAAAGCCACTCGGGCAGGATGCTGCAGAACACGCTCGAATCTTATCCGCGTGACGATCTTTTCCAGATCGACGCTGACCTGCTCACGAAGTTCTGCGAGCAGATCAACGATCTCTCCGAGAGGCCGCGGGTGCGGGTTCTGCCGCGTATCGATCATTTTGACAGGTTTGTTTCGCTGATCGTCTACGTCCCCCGCGAGGATTACAATTCCGCTATCCGCGAAAAGATTGGCGATTTTTTCAAGACCGCCTATGACGGTCACGTTTCAGCCTATTACCCGGCCTTTCCCGAAGGCGGAGTCGCGCGCGTCCACATTATTATCGGGCGCTCCGAGGGCAAGACGCCAAGGATCCCCCAGGCGCGCCTTGAAGAAGCTGTCCGGGAAATCACTGCACGCTGGACAGATCGCTTCTCCGCCCTTGCGGGCCCGGCGGCACCGGCTATCTCGGTGAGCCAGGCATATCAGGAGGCCTTCGCGCCTGAAGAAGCCGTTTCCGACCTCAGGCACATCAACGCCTGCCTCAGGGGCCAGCCGGTCAGCATCGCGTTTCATGAACAGCCATCAGAAAAAGGAAGTGTTCTCTACCTCAAGATCTTTCATGCAGGCGACCATCTGCCGCTGTCGCGTCGCGTGCCGCTACTGGAAAATCTCGGTTTCCGTGTCATCAGTGAACGCACATTCGATATACATGTTCAACAACGCGGTGATGCCGAAGGTCTCGTGGTCCTGCACGATATGGAGCTCGAGGTCCAAGGCGCGAACGGCTTCGAGATCGCCAGCCAAGGCGCGATCGTGGAAGACGCCTTTCGCGAAGCTTTCAATGGCGCTATCGATAACGACAGCTTCAACCGCCTCGTCCTGTCCGCCGGCCTTACTGCTCGCGAGGTCACAGTGTTGCGGGCCTATGCGGCCTACTTGCGGCAATGCGGTATTGTCTATTCGCGAAACCATATCGCCGACACACTGAACAAATATCCGGAGATTGCCACCGCGATCTTTCGGCTTTTCCACGGAACTTTCGAACCAGGAATTGCCGACAAGACCCGCCACCGCAAGGTCGCCGACTGCCGCCGAATGCTCGAGGCCGCGCTTGCTTCCGTGCCGAGCATCGACGAGGATCGGATCCTCAGGCGCTATGTCAACTCGGTAGACGCTACGCTCAGGACCAATTTCTTCCAGAAGGCGCCCGACGGCAACCCGAGGCCGATGCTCGCCTTCAAATTTGATCCGCACAAGCTCGACGGGCTTCCTGAGCCTCGCCCATTCCGCGAAATCTTCGTTTATGGCGTCGAGGTGGAAGGCGTTCATCTACGCTTCGGGAAAGTCGCACGCGGCGGGCTTCGTTGGTCCGACCGAGCGCAGGACTACCGCACGGAAGTTCTGGGCCTCGTCAAGGCACAACAGGTCAAGAACGCCGTCATCGTGCCGGTCGGCGCCAAGGGAGGGTTCTTCCCCAAGCAGCTTCCAGTGGGCGGCAGCCGCGATGAGTACCTCAATGCCGGCAAGGAAGCCTATAAAACTTACGTGAGCACGCTTCTGTCGATCACGGACAACATTCAGGCCGGCCAGATCGTGCCACCGCCCGACACCGTCCGGCTCGATGAAGACGATCCCTATTTCGTCGTTGCCGCAGACAAGGGGACAGCTACGTTTTCTGACACCGCCAATGCACTTGCCCGCTCCGCCGGCTTCTGGCTCGATGACGCATTTGCCTCCGGCGGGTCAGCCGGCTACGACCACAAGAAGATGGGCATCACCGCTCGTGGTGCCTGGGAAGCGGTCAAGCGTCATTTCCGGGAGATGAATATTGACATCCAAACAACGCCATTCACCGTTTCCGGCGTCGGCGACATGTCCGGCGACGTCTTCGGAAACGGTATGCTGCTATCGGAGAAGATTCGCCTGATCGCTGCCTTTGACCACCGCGATATCTTCATCGATCCCAATCCGGACATGGATATTTCGTTTGCAGAGCGCAAGCGCCTCTTCGCGCTGCCGCGCTCGAGTTGGCAGGACTATGATCGGAAGGTGCTGTCGGAAGGCGCGATGATCATTTCGCGTGCGGTAAAGTCGGTGACGCTCACTGCGGAGGCGGCGGCTGCGATCGGCATCGGCAAAACCTCTGCTACGCCTTTTGAAATCATGAGCGCAATCCTGAAGATGCCGGTCGATCTTCTCTGGTTCGGCGGCATCGGCACTTACGTGAAGGCGACCGGTGAGGCCGATACTGACGTTGGCGACCGTGCTAATGATCCAATCCGCATTACCGCTTCCGAGGTCCAAGCCAAAGTTATCGGGGAGGGCGCCAATCTTGGCGTCACCCAGAGGGGCCGGATCGCGTACGCTTTGAACGGTGGTCGCGTGAATTCTGACGCGATCGACAACTCGGCGGGTGTCAATTCCTCCGACGTCGAAGTCAACATCAAGATCGCGCTGGCTCCGGCGGTTGTAGACAACCGCCTGAGCATGGCCAAACGCGACAGGCTGCTCTCGGACATGACCGACGAGGTCGCATCCCTCGTTCTGCGCAACAACTATCTGCAGTCGCTGGCGATATCGCTCACGGAGCGCAAGGGCGCTCGCAATCGCGAGGAGCTGAGCCGGCTCATAACAACGCTGGAATCTGCCGGGAAGTTGAACCGCAAGGTCGAGACCCTACCTGACGACCACGTCCTGGCGGAACGCTATGCGGACGGCAAGTGCCTCACACGCCCCGAGATTGGCGTGCTGCTCTCCTATGCTAAAATTGTCCTCTTCGATGCCTTGGTCGAATCCGACCTTCCCGACGATCCCTATTGCGCGTCGGCGCTTTCGACCTATTTCCCGGCCAAGATGCGGAAGACTTATGCCGGCGATATTGCCGGGCATCGGCTTCATCGCGAGATCATATCGACGGTGCTCGCAAACCACGTCATCAACCGCGGCGGACCGGCCTTTGTCGTCACGACTGCAGATGCTACCGGCGTCCTGCCTGCCGACGTGGTAAAGGCCGCCCTTCTCGTCCGAGACGGGTTGGAACTCACCGGGATCTGGACTCGGATCGACGCACTCGACGCCACGATACCGGGAGAAGTACAGAACCGCCTCTATGCGGCGGTTGGCGATGTCTATACCGGAGCGACCCAACTTCTGATCGAGACCGGAATGGCGGCCGGAAATATGGCCGATGCGCTCGACCGGTTGAAATCGACCGTGAAGGCGTTGAAACAAGCATTCGGCTCCGCACTTCCCGAGGAGCTGCGGCAGACGCTTGCTCAGAGAAATGCGGAACTCGTTCAGGCGGGGGTACCTGAGGAACTTGCCGATGAGGTCGTTCGGCTTTCAACTCTGCTGCTCGTGCCCGAGATCATGCAGATTGCAAGCCAAACAGGCGCTGCGCTGTCCCGCGCGGTCGCCGGCTATTTCGCGGTTTCGGAAGCATTCCGGATCGACCGCGTCCTTGCCACCGCCAATCGCGTCACCACGGCAGATCACTACGATAGCCTATCTCTTACCCGCAGCATTCACCAGATCGGAGCCGCACGCCGCGATATCGTCATCAAAGCCCTGTCGCGCTATCCGCAGGAGAGCCATCCCGTGGGCGCCTGGCGGGCGACCGACAAATTGCGCGTGGAGCGGCTCGAAGCCGAACTTGTCGCACTCACGGAAAGCGGTGAGCCAAGCCTCTCCAAAATCGCTGTCGCAGCGGGGCTTCTGACTGATCTTGCACACGAAAGGACAAGATGACACTCTCCGTTTCGACGACAGAAGGGGAGAAGATGGCGGTTACGGAAACTGGGATGCCGGCTCACGCTACGGCAGCGGTACCCGCCAGGGGGGTTTGGGGCTGGATGCTGTTCGATTGGGCAGCCCAGCCCTTCTTCACTGTGGTCACGACTTTCATTTTCGGACCCTATTTCGTCTCACGTATGACAACTGACCCGGTTTTGGCGCAGGCGACCTGGAGCAATACGGCAACGATCGCTTCCCTGATCATTGCGGTGCTCTCGCCGATACTGGGATCAATCGCCGACCAGTCCGGCGCGCGAAAGCCCTGGATCGGCTTCTTCGCGGTGATCAAGATCCTGAGCCTTTGCCTGTTGTGGACGGCAGCGCCGGGTTCACCGGTTGTCATCCCGGTCATTCTCATCATCTTGGCCACCGTATCGGCAGAGTTTTCGGTCGTCTTCAACGACTCCATGATGCCACGCCTCGTTACTCCCGAAACCGTCGGTCGCGTCTCCAATATCGCATGGGGCCTCGGTTACCTCGGAGGCATGGTTGTTCTGATCGCGGTCGTCGTGCTGCTTGCCGCAAGCCCGGAAACAGGCAAGACCCTACTTGGTCGCGAGCCGCTTTTCGGCCTCGATCCCGCAGCCGGAGAGGATGCGCGAATTACCGGGCCGATCTCCGCGCTCTGGTACCTGATCTTCATCCTGCCGATGTTCTTCTTTACGCCTGATGCGAAGCGGGGCAAACCTTTCGCCGTGGCAATCCAGTCTGGTCTTCGCGGCCTTGCGAGCACACTTGGCGAACTGAAGACGAAACCGGGGATCTTCAAGTTCCTCATCGGGCGTATGATCTACCAGGACGGCGTCAACGGCTTGCTGGTCCTCGGTGGCGTTTTCGCGGCTGCGATGTTCGGCTGGTCTACGATGGAGATTGGCATCTACGGCATCATCCTCAACATCGTAGCAATCGGCGGATGCATAGCCGCGGGTTCGATAGACAAACGATTCGGGTCGAAATTCACCGTCGTCCTCAGTCTCCTGCTCCTGATTATCGCGACCTTTGGGATCATTTCCACCGGCCCGGGCTTTACTCTGTTCGGTCTTGTCCAGCTGCCCTCGGCCGAAACATCGGGAATGTTCGCCACCACTGCGGAAAAGACCTACGTGCTGTTCGGGACGCTGATTGGCGTGTCCTTCGGCCCGGTTCAGGCGTCGTCCCGTTCCTATCTCGCCCGAAGCGTTACACCGCAAGAGGCCGGCCGCTATTTCGGCATCTACGCACTTTCCGGTCGCGTCACGAGCTTCATGGCGACCTTGAGCTTTTCGCTCCTGACCTATTGGACTGGTTCGGCGCGCATCGGAATGGCAAGCATCATCATCTTCCTCGCGGCGGGATTGTTCATCCTCTTGAAGACGCCCTATCCCGCGGCCCACACGGGAACTCCTAGCGGCCCATAGGAGAGCCCGGTTCAGTCGGGCTCCCGCACTCAAGGGCGACGTGCCGTCAGTGCCGGAAATGCCGCACACCAGTAAAGACCATCGCGACATTGTGCTCGTTCGCTGCGGCAATCACCTCTTCGTCGCGCATCGATCCGCCCGGCTGGATGACAGCAGTTGCTCCGGCGGCGATCGCTGCAAGCAGGCCATCTGCAAAGGGATAGAAGGCCTCGGACGCGACTGCCGAGCCCCGCGTCAACGGTTCGGCAAGACCCAGGGCCTTGGCCGCATCTTCAGCCTTCATCGCAGCTATCCGTGCCGAATCGACGCGGCTCATCTGGCCAGCCCCGATGCCCGCAGTCTGGCCGTCCTTGGCATAGATGACCGCGTTGGACTTGACGTGCTTGGCGATCTTGAAGGCAAATTTCATATCTTCGAGCTCGGTTGGCGTCGGGGCCCGTTTCGTGACCACACGAAGTTCGAGATCCTCGACAACGACATTGTCGCGAGACTGGACGAGCAATCCACCGGAAACCGTTTTCGCGGTAATACCGGAGGCGCGAGGATCCGGCAGACGGCCAGTCGTCAGCAGACGGAGATTGGCCTTCGTGGCGATAATCGCCTTGGCCTCATCAGATACATCCGGGGCAATGATGACTTCGGTAAAGAGCTTGACGATCTCTTCGGCGGTTGCCGTGTCCAGCGTCTGGTTCAGTGCGATAATCCCGCCGAAGGCCGAAACGGAATCGCAGGCGAGCGCTCTCTGATAGGCTTCGACAAGCGTCTTTCCGGTCGCAACTCCGCACGGGTTGGCATGCTTGATGATTGCGCAGGCGGGCCCCTTCTCCGGCGAGAATTCGGCTACCAGCTCAAAGGCCGCATCGGTATCGTTGATGTTGTTGTAGGAGAGTTGCTTCCCCTGCAACAAGGTTGCATTGGCAACCCCCGGCCGCGTGTCACCATTGACATAGAAACCGGCATTCTGATGCGGGTTTTCACCATAACGCATCTTTTCCTTCAATACGCCGCCGATGGTACGATATTGCGGCATTTCGATCGAAAGTGCTTCGGCAAACCAGTTGGAAATCGCGGTGTCATAGGCCGCGGTGCGTGCATAAGCCTTGGCCGCGAACTGCTGGCGCAATGCGTAGCTGGTCTGGCAATCGTTGGAGCCAAGCGCTTCGAGCAGGGGCTGATAGTCGGACGGATCGGTCAGAATCGTCACATAGGCATGGTTTTTGGCCGAAGCCCGGATCATGGCCGGCCCACCGATATCGATATTCTCGACCGTCGTCGGATAGTCGCCTCCCGCGGCGCGAACCTCTTCGAAGGGGTAGAGGTTGATCACCGCAAGGTCGATCGCATCTATACCGTGTTCGCGCATAGCCTCGATATGTTCGGCATCGTCGCGGATAGCCAGAAGTCCGCCATGTACACGCGGATGCAGTGTCTTCACCCGCCCGTCCATGATTTCCGGGAACCCCGTGATCTCGGAGACATCTGTAACCGGGAGCCCTGCATTGGCAATCGCCTTGTGAGTCCCGCCCGTCGACAGCAGCCGCACGCCCATGGCGTGCAATGCTCCGGCGAGTTCCACGATGCCCGTCTTGTCGGAGACCGACAGAAGTGCGGTCTTGACCTTGACACGGTCGGGAGCGGGTATTTTCTTGGAAACGACAGCCATGGGTTCTGCTCCAATCTGAAGTTCGAGCTGCGATAATGCAGGAGGATAGCACAGGATGGATGCCGCCTAGCACAGCTGATGAAAAGAGGAAACCGACCTAAGGCTGATGAGCGAGAAACCAGCGTATTTCCGGTCCGTTGAAGATCAGCTCTATTTGCTCGGAGGGGCGCACGCCCGATGCGTCGGCGAAAAAGACGTCCTCGCCGATCGCGAGATTGCCGACAGGGATAGAGAAGACCCAGCTTTCTGCGTCGGGTGCAATCATACGAACGCTGCGTTCGTCGATGCGTTCCAGGCGGATAGATGGATGGATGTGGAAGCGCGCGATGGCCTCCTCTGGCGGCTTGCCTTGCAGCGGTTCGCCGTTAGGAAGCAGAAATCGGTCCCGGCCGGCAATCTTGGTTCCTGCCTCGTTCAGGCGCAATTCGCGTTCGTGCCAAAGCCCAAAAATATCGAGATAGCCGTCATGGCGGGCGCAGAGCCGGTCGCTCCCATCGGACGCTGTCTGACGGGTCATCGTGACCTCGGACACACCCGAAACCATTAATGGGCCGAGAAACGGTGATTTGGAAATGCGGGCGGACGACGCAGCACCGATGGATACTGTGGAATGAGCGGCCGTCGTTCGCGCCAATTGCTGCAGTTTCGCACCTGCGAAGCGCGGTGAACCGCTATTGACAATGAAACGGTGCTTGCCTGACGAGAGTTCGAATGAAAGGCATCCTGCATGCGCAGACTTCGATAACTCAACCGATTTCGGAAAACCGGTATCGACAATGATGACCGTCGTACCCGCTGCCAGACGGTGAAAGTGCGAATGCGGCAGGGCTTTGAACGGCAGACCCGCAGTTTCGTCGTAGCGCAACACGGACATCAACTCGTTCGCAAGTGTCGAGGAGGCTCCGTTGAATAGGGCCAGATCACCGCTGCCGTGGCGAAAGAACCGGATCGCTGGATACATCCGATCAATCGCGGGAATTAGCTTCGCGGGAACATCATGTCCAAGATTGATATAGGTCTGGCGTAGCGGAAGCAGGTCAAACAGCAGATCGACGGCGACATGCGGATTGCGTGAAACATGCCCCCCATCGGCCAGGATCTGCCTGTCGATCTCGCGATTGAGGTGACGTGCGGCGCGACGAACCGAAGATGCGCGCGAATGCATGGATATCGACGCCATCGCAAGCGCGATACGGACACGCAGTCGAGGCAAACCATCCGGGACATGGTCGGCGATTTGCTGCAAATAACGCAACTGGAATGCGAGGTTGCTGAGGAAGCGCCGGTAGAACCCGCTCTCCGCATCTTGCAGAACGACCGGGGAGTGAGACAGCCACGCGATAATCCGCTGTGCGATCACATCCGGTTCCCATGCCACGCCGGCAATCCGCGTTCCGTGGAGGCCGATCCATTCATCGACGATCGTCCTGGCGTTGGCGCAAGCTGCACCGGATTTTTCAGCACGGATATGGCGCAACCACGTGAAAGAATGAAGCCGCACGGCAAAGAGATGAGAAGGCAGCTCGAGCGCGAAGGGCGATTGATTGCCAGCATCAAGCACGCGCCCGGCAAGAGGAAAGCGCCGGAACAGAATCTCTTGCGCCACAAAGGGATCGATGACCCTCAGATCAGTCGGCGCAACGATGAGGCGGCTCGGTCCCGAGCCGGTGAAGCGCAGGGCCGAGATGCGTCCAATCGCTATCTGTCGGGAAATCCGTCTCCAGGCTTCACGAAGATATAGAAAGGTGAGCCTTTGGCGTTCCGTGAATCGCATTGTCTTCCCATGCCGCCGCGGCCGCGCCGAAATCGGGTAGGCGGAATCGAATTCGCCGCCCTTTCCGAATGCCAACGCATACCAGAACGACCTCGGCGACGAGCGATTAGCCGCTATCTCGTCCAGATGGCAACAACTTGAGTGAATATTTCGTTAAACTTTACATATTACGCATGCGTAAAAGCCGTCCAATCCGCCCGAAAAGCCCGCTTTCGCCGGCAGCATCGCCGGTGTCGTGCGAAATTCGCCAAGCGAAGTGATGGCGTCCTCGAGTCCAGGCCAGTCGGCAGCACGCACCGGTACCCTTTGAAATCCGTCCGTATCCGCAAGAATACGCGCAACCACCTCCTCACCTTCGGAGGGGTCGAGTGAGCAATTGGAGAACACGATCCGGCCTCCCGGCCGAAGCAGTGTCAGCGCGTGACGGAGCAGTTTTTCCTGCAGCCCGGCAAGCTTTGCGATATCGGCTGGCCCCTTAGTCCACAAGACGTCGGGATGGCGGCGGGTTGTCCCGGTCGATGAACAGGGTGCATCAAGCAGGATCGCATCGAAGGGTACTTCAGGGCGGAAATCGAGAAGATTGGCGCGCACAAAATCGCATTTCATGGCCAACCGGGACAGATTGCCTTTGAGGCGCTCAAGACGATTCTCCGATTGTTCGACAGCAGTAACCAACGCGCCTTTCTGTATCAACTGGGCGGTCTTTCCGCCGGGAGCGGCGCAAAGATCGGCTACGCGCTGGTCCGCGACATCACCTAGAAGCTGGGCCGGAATGGCGGCGGCGGCATCCTGTACCCACCATTCTCCCTCGTTGAATCCGTCCAGCAACGGAATCGCTCCGCGAAATTCCCCAAGTCGTATGCTTCCCGTTGGAAGCACGAGACCGTTGAGCCTGGCGGCCCAGGTTTCGGGATCGCTCTTGACCGTCAGATCAATTGCGGCGGGATGAGACTGTGCCTCGGAAATAGCACGGGCAGTCTCCTGTCCATAAACCGCCCCAAGCCGTTCGAGGAACCAGGTGGGCATGCATGGCAACGAAGAAACGCTTTCCAGGAGCGTCTGTTTTTCCCGGCCGAGACGGCGCAAGACAGCATTGACTAGCTTGGCGAAGCGCTTGTTGCGCGGATCGCGTGTCGCCTGCTCCACCGCCAGATCGACGGCCGAGTGATCCGGTACGTCGAGATAGAGCATCTGGGCGGCAGCGACGACAAAAAGATGATGGAGGGACCGAGCCCCCTCCGGCAGGGGGGTTTCGAGAAGGGAGGATAGGATCGCCTCGATTCGCGGCAGATGCCGCAACGTGCTCTGTAATATGGCGCGGACCAAACCGCGATCGGCCTCGCTCAAAGCCTTGAACGCCGGGTTCCCATGCTCTGCATCCAACATGCCGTCCAGCGGCGTCTTTCGGTCAACGACCGCAGCAAGAATCTTGGCTGCGGCAATTCTTGCGTCGAGCCCGGGTTTCGGCGGCGAGAAAGATTTTCCTGCGCGGTCCCCGCCGGCATGTGGGGCCATCTTGTTTTTTGGGATGCTGTTGCGAACTTTTCCGTCGTTCAAGACCAAGGTCCCTTTGGTGGTTGAGAACCACCGCGACCCCATCCAGTATCCGGGACGGAACGCGATTTGCGTGTCGCCTTAACAGCGGTTTCGGCCCGCGTCGATACCGCACTCACGCTTTCCGTCATCTGCATCAGAGCTGCGATGCGGTTTTCCGTGTCCGGATGGGTGGAGAACAGGTTATCCATACGCTGCCCGCTGAGTGGATTAATGATGAACATATGTGCGGTTGCCGGATTGCGCTCGGCATCGTCGTTCTCGATGTAAGAGGCATCACCGGCGATCTTCTGGAGCGCCGAAGCAAGCGAACGCGGACTACCGCAGATTTCTGCACCGCGCCGGTCAGCGGCATATTCGCGGGTGCGGCTGATCGCCATCTGGACAAGCATGGCAGCAAGGGGCGCGACGATCATCGCCACCAAAACACCGACGAAACCCAAGGGATTGTTGTCATCCCGCCGGCCGCCGAAAAAGAACGCGAAATTGCCGAGCATCGAAATCGCACCCGCAAGCGTCGCGGTAATAGTCATCGTCAGCGTGTCGCGATTCTCCACATGAGCCAATTCATGTGCCATGACTCCCGCGACTTCCTTGGGCGTCAGGCGCCGCAGCAGCCCGGTCGAAGCCGCGACTGCAGCGTTATGAGGATTTCGTCCGGTGGCGAATGCATTCGGCTGAGGATTGTCGAAGACATAGACGCGGGGCATGGGCAGGCCGGCATTCGCCGACAGGTCGCGGACCATTCGATAGAACTCGGGAGCGGTGGCTTCGTCCACCTCTTGGGCATGATAGGCGGCAAGCACCATACGGTCGGAGTTCCAATAGGAAAAGAAGTTCATCGCGGCGGCGATCAGAAAGGCGATCAACATACCGCTCTGGCCGCCGATCATGTATCCGACGCCCATGAACAATGCAGTCATGAAGGCGAGCAGCATTGCCGTACGCATGAAATTCATCAATCGCTCCACTTTCGTCTCATATGCGAAACTGCGAACATTGTTGTCGCAATGCACGCAATATGATTTAAAAATTGAATATGCGTTTTCAATGTTCGCTAAAGCAAAACCAACCTCATCAAGTGTGTCGACCGTGAGAAATCAGCATCCACTATCCAATGACAGTGCTTTGGACGGCGAAAATTCCCAGAAGGAACTTTCACCTGCGGCAAAGCGCGCCCTAAGCGAGGCCGAGGAACGCCGCCGGCGAACAGTCGCCGTCGAGCCTGCGCCCGAGATCGGTGGGCGCGGCGGCGCCGATCCGGCCCGCTTCGGTGACTGGGAGATCAAGGGTCGCGCGATCGACTTTTGATCTGAATAAATACCTATTGATCCGCGCCTAGTATAGGAATATCTTCCATATTATGCGCGATCGTCACTCCAGTTCCAAGTCCTCTGTCCTGCTTGCCCTTTCGGGCGCGATCCTGGCCGGCGGGAATGGGGTGGCCGGCGAGAAGATCGCCGGTCCGGTCGCGGCGGAACTGATCCGCGTGATCGACGGGGACACGGTGCTGGTGAGCGCCATGCCCTGGCCCGACCATCATGTGACGACCTATGTCCGGCTGCGCGGCATCGACGCGCCGGAACTGAAGTCGCGCTGCCCGGCAATCCGTAGCGCGGCGGAAGAGGCGCAGTCCACCCTGACCGACCTGTTGAAAGCTTCCCCCGTCGTTGAGCTTACCGACATATCAGGCGACAAGTATTATGGACGCGTCGTCGCCGCGATCACGCTCGCGGACGGCAGCGATCCCGCGGCAGCCTTGCTTTCGGCCGGCCTGGTCGACCCCTACCGGGGTGGGCGGAAAAAGACTGTCGCCTGCTCCTGAGCCACCGTGGCGCGTAGGCACTGGCTGTCGACGATTGCTAGACAAGGACGATCGCATCGTCTTCAATGGCGGCCTAACCGGATTGACTATCGAGATGACCATCAGTTCCCCCCTCTTCAGCGTGCCGATTCTGTCTCTCCTCCTCTTGACGCCCATCACCGCCGAAGCCAAACCGGAGAATCCGAACTTTCCACTGCGTCTCGCGGCGGGACGAACCTGCAAGCAGGTTGCAAGTTGTGCAGAGGCGGTGGAACTATGGTGCAGCGGTTATCGCCGCGCGGACGCCGACAACGACGGCATTCCTTGCGAGAACATCTGTCACTCACGCGAAAAAGTCGACCGGATCCGCGGCATGATCGGCTGCTGATGAGGGCTCGAACGGAAAAGGCCCCTCCGGACGAACGGAGAGGCCTTTGGGATCGCGGTCGAGAGGGCCGTCAGGCGCTCTTGTTCTGCCGGTTGGCGATCAGGTCGTCGACAACGCCGGGATCGGCGAGTGTTGATGTATCTCCGAGGGCACCAAAATCATCCTCCGCAATCTTGCGCAGGATGCGACGCATGATCTTGCCGGATCTCGTTTTCGGCAGACCTGGCGCGAACTGGATCTTGTCCGGCGATGCGATCGGGCCGATCTCAGCCCGCACATGCTTGACGAGAGCCTGACGAAGCGTTTCATCGCCCTCGTGATCGGCCATCAGGGTTACGTAGCAATAGATGCCTTGACCCTTGATCGGATGCGGATAGCCAACGACAGCGGCCTCCGATACGAGATGGTGTGAAACGAGCGCGGACTCGACTTCCGCCGTCCCCAATCGGTGGCCCGAAACGTTGAGAACGTCGTCCACGCGCCCGGTAATCCAGTAATAGCCGTCTTCGTCTCGCCGGCATCCATCACCAGTGAAATATTTCCCCTTGTAGGTGGAAAAATAGGTCTGAGCGAAGCGCTGATGGTCACCGTAGATGGACCGGGCCTGGCCTGGCCAGCTGTCCGTAATGCAAAGGTTTCCGTCCGTTGCACCTTCCAGAACCTTGCCCTCATTGTCGACCAGTTCCGGCTTGATTCCGAAGAACGGCCGCGTTGCCGACCCGGGCTTCAGGTCCGTGGCACCGGGAAGGGGCGAAATCATAATGCCACCTGTCTCCGTCTGCCACCAGGTATCGACGATCGGGCATTTCTGGCCGCCGACAACATTGTAATACCATTCCCAGGCTTCAGGGTTGATGGGCTCGCCGACCGAGCCGAGCAGACGCAGCGTCGAGCGGCTCGACCGTTCGACGAAATGGTCGCCGGCACCCATGAGCGAACGGATCGCTGTCGGAGCTGTATAGAAGACGTTGACCTTATGCTTGTCGACGATCTCCCAGAACCGCCCCTGATCGGGGAAATTCGGCACACCTTCGAACATCAGCGTCGTCGCGCAGTTCGCGAGCGGCCCATAGACGATGTAGGAATGACCCGTGACCCAACCGACATCGGCCGTGCACCAGTAGATCTCACCGTCCTTGTAGTCGAAGACATACTCATGGGTCATCGAGGCGTAGACAAGATAGCCGCCAGTCGTATGAACGACGCCTTTCGGTTTGCCGGTTGAGCCCGAGGTATAAAGGATAAAGAGCGGATCTTCGGCCCTCATTTTCACAGGCGGACAATCCGGCTTCGCCTTGGCGATTTCCTGGTGGTACCAGAGATCCCGGCCCGGCGCCCATTCGATCTTGCCGCCCGTGCGACGCACGACCAGCACCTTGTTGACCATCACATACTGCTTTGCCGCAATGTCGATGGCCGTATCGGTATTCTCCTTCAGCGGCACGGGCTTCCCGCCGCGCAACCCCTCGTCACAGGTTATGACGAATGTCGATTCGCAGTCGACGATGCGCCCGGCAAGCGCTTCTGGCGAAAAACCGCCAAAGACGACGGAATGAACGGCGCCGATGCGGGCGCAGGCAAGCATTGCGTAAGCAGCTTCCGGGATCATCGGCATATAGATCGTGACCCGGTCGCCCTTCTTGACGCCCTGCTCCTTCAGCACATTGGCAAGGCGACAGACCTGATCATAAAGCTGGTTATAGGTTATCTTCTTGTCGATGTAGGGATTGTCGCCTTCCCAGATGATCGCGGTGCGTTCGCCATGCGTCTTGAGGTGGCGATCAATGCAATTGTAGGAGACGTTGGTCAGTCCATCTTCATACCACTTGATGGAGACCTTTCCCTTGAAATTGGTGTTCTTGACCTTGGTATAGGGCTTGAACCAGTCGATGCGCTTGCCATGCTTGTCCCAGAATTTCTCGGGATCCTCGATGCTTTCCTCATACCATTTCAGGTACTTGTCCTTGTCGACCAAGGCACGGCTCTTTGCCGATTTGAGAACCGGATAGGTTTTGGCAGACATGAACTCCTCCTCATGTAGAACGCCAGTATGTCTTAAGACCGAAAGATCCCACCTTCGGCCATATGTGCCACATTCATAGCAGGTCAGGCAAACCCAGCAATTAGACAAAGGTCATTCGCATGCTGGAGAATTGCAATCTCGTCCCATTGCGGCTATAGAGCACATTACTTTCCGGAAATTGTGGTTGATACCCACGGACCGCGGCACCCGGCGCGGACGCAAAGAAGGACTATTTCTATGGCTCAGACATTGCTCATGCCAAAGGCAACGGCCGTATGGCTGGTCGACAATACCGCGCTGTCATTCGACCAGATCGCCCAGTTCTGCAAGCTCCATCCGCTGGAGGTCAAAGCCATCGCGGACGGGGAAGCGGCACAGGGCATCAAGGGTCTGGACCCAATCTCGACTGGCCAGCTTTCCCGCGAGGAGATCGCACGCGCCGAATCCGATCCGAACCACAAACTGAAGCTTCAGGAGCCGAAAGTTCGCGTTCCCGACTCCAAGCGTCGTGGTCCTCGTTATACCCCTGTCTCCAAGCGCCAGGATCGGCCAAACGCCATTTTGTGGCTGGTTCGAAACCATCCGGAACTGAAAGACGCGCAGATTTCGCGCCTCGTCGGCACGACCAAGAGCACGATCGAGCAAATTCGCGATCGCACCCACTGGAACTCGGCCAACCTGACGCCGATGGATCCGGTCACCCTCGGACTTTGCAGTCAGATTGATCTCGACCTCGAAGTAGAGAAGGCATCCAAGGGTCGCCCGCTGCCAACGGCAGCCGAGTTGGGCGCCACCCTGCAGTCGGCAACCGAAACCGAAAACCTCGGCTATGGCTTCCAGCAGGAAGAGGAAAAGGAAATCGACGCCAACGCGGTCTTCGCCAAGTTGAAGTCCCTCAAGTCGAGCCGCCCCGAGGACGAAGACGACGAAGACCAATACTGAGTCCGTCGGCAGAAATGTTGGAGAGAGCCCCTGCAGCGGATCTGCAGGGGCTTTTTTTGTATTCCGACTACTGCGCCATGCCGTTCTGTCTCAACACGCCCGTAATTTCATCCAGGATCACCGGGTCATCTATGGTTGCCGGCATTTTCCATGGCAAGCCATCGGCTATTTTCTGCATCGTACCGCGCAAGATCTTGCCCGAGCGGGTCTTGGGCAAGCGCTCGACGACCATCACTGTCTTGAACGCTGCCACCGGTCCAATTTCATCACGCACGAGCTGCACCACCTCACGGAAGATAGCTGATGTTTCACGGGAAACATTTTTCTTCAGTACTAGGAAGCCGCAAGGAATTTGCCCCTTCAACTCATCGGCGATGCCGATGACTGCGCATTCCGCCACATCCGGATGCATGGCTACGACTTCCTCCATGGCACCAGTCGACAACCGATGGCCTGCGCAATTGATGATGTCGTCGGTTCGCGCCATCACGAAGATATAGCCATCATCGTCGACCATGCCGGCATCCGCGGTCTTGTAGTAGCCCGGGAATTCCTCAAGACATGTCGACCGAAACCGGTCGTCGGCATTCCAGAAGCTCACCAGGCACCCGGGAGGTAGCGGCAGCTTGACAACGATATTGCCGAGCGTTCCACTTGGAACCGGATGCCCGGAGTCGTCGAGCACCTCGATTGCATAGCCGGGCATGGCTACGGCCGGAGATCCATATTTTACCGGCAGAAACCCGAGCCCCGCAGGGTTGGCCGCGACCGGCCAGCCAGTCTCGGTCTGCCACCAGTGATCTATGACAGGTACGTCGAGCATCTGCTCGGCCCATCTGATCGTCTCCGTATCGGCCCGCTCCCCGGCCAGGAACAGTGCCCGCATGCCCGAAAGGTCATACTTGCGCAGAAGCTCACCATCTGGGTCGTCGCGACGGATCGCGCGAAAAGCTGTCGGGGCAGTGAAAAGAGTTTTCACGTCATACTCCAAAACGATACGCCAGAACGTTCCGGCATCAGGCGTCCCGACTGGCTTGCCCTCGAACAGCACCGTGGTATTGCCCGCCAGAAGCGGCCCGTAGACGATGTAGGAGTGGCCGACAACCCAGCCGATATCGGAGGCAGCCCAGAATGTTTCGCCAGGCCTCACCCCGTAAATGTTCTCCATCGACCACTGCAAGGCCACCATGTGCCCGCCATTGTCCCGAACTACACCCTTCGGCTGGCCCGTCGTTCCGGACGTATAGAGGATATAAAGCGGGTCGGTTGCGAGTACCGGCTCGCATGGAACAACGGTACCGTTGATCCGCTCCGCCTCTATCGCCTTTGCGAAATCCACGTCCCCATGCTCGTAGCGAAGCGGCGCATGCAATTGATCGCGCTGCAGGATGAAGCAATACTCGGGCTTGACCTTCGCCATATCGACCGCATGGTCGAGCAGGGGCTTGTAAGGGACGATCCGCCCTGGTTCCAGCCCGCAGCTGGCGCTGATCACCACCTTGGCGTTGCAGTCATCGATGCGGGTTGCAAGCTCGTGCGCGGCGAAACCTCCAAAGACCACCGAGTGTATTGCGCCGAGCCTCGCGCAAGCGAGCATTGAGAATACAGCTTCAGGAATCATTGGCATATAGATGATGACGCGGTCACCTTTCATCACACCGTGATTCCTCAGCACGGCGGCAATAGCCGTCACTTCTGTAAGAACGTCGTAATAGGTGAAGCGCGTCTTCTCGCCGGTCATCGGGCTGTCATAGATCACGGCTGCCTGCTCACCGCGACCCGCGTCGACATGGCGGTCAACGCAATTGTGACATGTATTGGTTTCTGCGCCGACGAACCACCGGCCATAAGTTCCGGCGTTCCCGTCGAAGACCTTGTCGGCCGGCCGGAACCAGTCGATCTTGGTCGCCTGCTCCTTCCAGAACGCCTCCGGATTACCCATCCACGATTGGTAGGTTTCCAGATACTTGCTTTCCATGATGTCCTCCCGATCGACCGCGACACAAAGCGATACCTTGCCGCAATACTAGGCACGCAGTCTTAATCTGGGAAGTCCGACGAAAGCCCTAGCCAATCAGGGCAATTCGAACAGCGGACCGGTGACAGTCACCGAACTCCGAAGATTGCCGATCCGACCCGCACACTTGTAGCCCCGAAGGCAATGGCGGTCTCGAAATCACCCGACATGCCCATCGACAGTCTGTCCAAGCCGCATTGCCCGGCAAACTTTGCCAGGAGAGCGAAATGCGGCCCGGGGTTTTCATTGGCAGGCGGAATGCACATCAAGCCCTCGATAGGTAGGGCAAGATCTTTGCGGCAGAACTGCACGAAATCAACTGTATCGTCCGGGGCGATCCCGGCCTTCTGTGGCTCCAGTCCGGTATTGACCTGGACATAGAAAGACGGCGAGCGTCCCTGCCGTTTCATCTCCTCGCTGAGCGCACGGGCGATCTTTTCCCGGTCGACTGTTTCGATCACATCGAACAGGGCCACCGCGTCTCCGGCCTTATTCGACTGCAAAGGTCCAATCAGATGCAGTTCGATTCCAGAGGTTTCGGACTTCAGCTCTGGCCACTTATGTTGAGCCTCCTGGACACGGTTCTCTCCAAAGATTCGCTGACCGCAAGCAATTGCCTGTCGGATACTATCTGCGTCGAACGTCTTGGAAACCGCAACGAGTTTAACGGACTCCGGCTCACGACCTGCATTTTTCGCCGCCCGTGCAATCCGTGTCGAAACCTCAGCCAGCCGTTTCTCAATCGTCATTTTTCCGTCCACATCTCGCAAGTTATTTTCCATCATCGCGCAGCGCTCCGCTACAAGGCAAGACCGTGCGGGGGATCCGCATCTGAATCCGACCACATGCTACGCTTTCCCGCATGGCAAGGCCCGGGAAACTTGACGCTTGCACTGTTTCGTGGTGAAGGTCACGCCCAATCCTCCTTGATTTTCCGGAAATGCGACAAATGGCTACCGAACGTTACAATCCGCGCGATGCCGAGCCCCGTTGGCAGGCGAAATGGTCCGAAGCAGGCGTCTTCGTCACCGATAACAACGACAAGCGCGACAAGTATTACGTCCTCGAGATGTTCCCCTATCCGTCGGGCCGCATCCATATGGGCCATGTCCGCAATTATGCGATGGGCGACGTGGTTGCGCGCTACAAGCGCGCCCGCGGCTACAATGTCCTGCATCCGATGGGCTGGGACGCCTTCGGCATGCCGGCCGAGAATGCCGCCATGCAGAACAAGGTTCATCCCAAGGACTGGACCTACCAGAACATCGCAACAATGCGCAACCAGCTGAAATCCATGGGGCTCTCTCTGGATTGGTCGCGCGAATTCGCGACCTGCGATGTAGAATATTACCAACGCCAGCAGTACCTCTTCCTCGACATGATGGAAAAGGGCCTGGTCTACCGCAAGCAGTCGAAGGTTAACTGGGACCCGGTCGACCATACGGTGCTCGCCAACGAGCAGGTCATCGAAGGCCGCGGCTGGCGTTCCGGCGCGCTGGTGGAACAGCGCGAGTTGACGCAATGGTTCTTCCGGATCACCGACTTCAGCCAGGACCTGCTCGACGCGCTGGATACGCTCGACCAGTGGCCGGAAAAAGTGCGGCTGATGCAGAAGAACTGGATCGGCCGCTCGGAAGGCCTGACGCTGCGCTGGGAGATCGCCGGCGAAGCTCCGGCCGGCCATTCCGAGGTCACCGTCTACACCACGCGTCCCGACACGCTGTTCGGCGCATCCTTCCTGGCGATTGCCGCCGATCACCCGCTGGCCAAGGCCGTTGCCGAAGGCAATGCCGAGATCGCCGCCTTCTGCGACGAATGCCGCCGGGCCGGCACGTCACTGGCCGCGCTGGAAACGGCCGAGAAGAAGGGCATGGATACCGGCGTCAAGGTTCGCCATCCCTTCGACGCGTCGTGGGAGCTGCCGGTCTACGTCGCCAACTTCGTCCTGATGGACTACGGCACGGGCGCGATCTTCGGCTGCCCGTCGGGCGACCAGCGCGACCTGGATTTCGCCCGCAAGTATGAGCTGCCCGTCGTGCCTGTGGTCATGCCGAAGGACGGCGACGCCGCGACCTTCACGGTCGGCGATACCGCCTATGACGGCGACGGCGTGATGATCAATTCGCGCTTCCTCGACGGACTGGACACGGAGGCGGCCTTCAAGGTGGTTGCCGACCAACTGTCGGCGAAGACGCTCGGCAATGCGCCTCAGGGCGAGCGCAAGGTGCAGTTCCGCCTGCGCGACTGGGGTATTTCCCGCCAGCGCTACTGGGGCTGTCCGATCCCGGTCATCCATTGCGAGGCTTGCGGCGTCGTGCCGGTGCCGAAGAAGGATCTGCCGGTCAAGCTGCCAGACGACGTGACCTTTGACGTTCCCGGCAATCCGCTGGATCGCCACGCGACCTGGCGCCATGTCGCCTGCCCGCAATGCGGCAAGGATGCGCGGCGTGAAACCGACACCATGGACACCTTCGTCGATTCCAGTTGGTATTTCGCCCGCTTCACCGCGCCACGCGAAGACCTGCCGACCGTTCCGGCGATCGCCGATCACTGGCTGCCCGTCGACCAGTATATCGGTGGTATCGAGCATGCGATCCTGCACCTGCTCTATTCACGCTTCTTTACCCGCGCCATGCGCGAAACCGGCCACGTCAACATCAGCGAGCCCTTCAAGGGCCTGTTCACGCAGGGCATGGTGGTGCACGAGACCTACAAGCTGGGTTCGGGCGCGCACGGCCAGTGGGTGGCGCCGGCCGACATCCGCATCGAGGAAGTCGATGGCGCGCGACGCGCCGTGCTGCTTAAGACTGGTGAGGAAGTGACGATCGGCTCGATCGAGAAGATGTCGAAGTCGAAGAAGAACGTCGTGGACCCAGACGACATTATTGCGTCCTACGGTGCCGACACCGCGCGCTTCTTTGTGCTTTCGGACTCCCCGCCCGATCGCGACGTCATCTGGTCCGAATCAGGAGTAGAGGGCGCTCATCGATTCGTTCAGCGCGTCTGGCGTCTCGTTTCAGAGGCATCGGAACGTATGCGTGAAATCGCTGCGAATCCGGCTACCGAAGGGGAGGGGCTTCTCGTGTCGCAAGTTGCGCATCGGACGCTTAAAGCAGTCCAGGGCGACTATGACAAACTAGCCTTCAACAAGGCCGTCGCCCGCATTTACGAGCTGGTCAATGAGCTCGCCGGCCCTCTGGGCAGAGTTGCCGGCGGTCAGGCAGACAGTGCCTATATTGCGGCGGTCAGGAATGCGTCCGAGATCCTTGTTCAGTTGATTGCGCCTATGACGCCCCACTTGGCCGAAGAGTGCTGGCAAGCCCTTGGCAATAGCGGTCTTGTCGCTCAGGCGGTGTGGCCAAGTTTCGATGCCGCTCTGGTCACGGAAAACGAAATCGTGTTGCCCGTGCAGATCAATGGAAAGAAACGTGCTGAATTGACAATCGCCCGCGATGCGGATCAGAATGCTGTTCAGAATGCGGTTCTCGCCTTGGAAACCGTAAAGTCTGCCTTGAACGGTCAGGCGCCAAAGAAGATCATCGTGGTACCGCAGAGGATTGTGAATATTGTCGTGTGATTCCGTCATCCTGCCGTTTCGCAAGGTTCTCCTCGGTTTAGGTTTGGCGGTGGCGCTAGCCGGCTGTCAGGTTCGTCCGCTTTATGACGAAGCGTCGGGCACGACGGGAAGCCTCAGCTCCATCGTCTATTCTGCCGCGAGCAACCGTGTTGGTCAGGAAGTACGCAACCACCTCATATTCCTGACTGCAGGCGGGGCAGGTGAACCGGCGAATCCGGAGTATGAGGTCGACCTCAAGGTCAGTGCGACGACTATGGGAGTGCTTTTGGACCAATCTTCCGACACAGCTAAGGCCGGTCGTGTCATCGTGTCCGCCAGCTACAAGCTGAAGCGTGCATCCGACGCAACAACATTGCACACGGGTCGTCGTCAGGTAGTTGCAGTCGTCGACTATCCTTCGCAGGAATTTGCCAAACTGCGCGCAATACGCGATGGCGAGGATCGTGCGGCGCGCGAGCTTGCTGAATTCATCCGTGCCGACCTCGCGTCGGCTCTCGGCCGGTGAGGCCGGGTTGAAATGGCGGAATTCAAATCCGGGGAATTCGACGCATTTCTTCAGAAATCGGCGCGACACCACCGGATCTTTGTTGTCTATGGACAAGATCGAGGCCTTGTTTCAGAACGGGCTGCGCTCATCGCTAGGGCAACAGGCGTCAATCTGGACGACCCTTTCTCCCTCATCCGTCTGGATATTGGAGACATACAAGGCGATCCCGGCCGCCTAATCGACGAAGTGAATTCCTTTGGCCTCTTTGGCGGCGAAAAGCTCGTCTGGATAAAGGGCGCATCCAATGAGAAATCGCTGGCGGACGGACTGCGGTATCTGGTCGAGGCGCCGCCAGAGAATTGCCATTTGATAATCGAGGCTGGCGATCTGAAGAAGGGATCGCTCGTTCGTAGAACAGCCGAGGAAGCGCGGACAATCGCAGCCATTCCCTGTTATCAGGACGACGCGCGGCAACTGAACGCGCTAATCGATACCGAACTCTCGGCGGCAGAGTTGAGGATTACACCTGCTGCTCGCGAGCTTCTGGTCGACTTGCTGGGGGGTGACCGGATCGCATCACGAAACGAGATCCGTAAGCTGGTTCTCTATCGCCTCGGGCAATCATTGATCGATGAGGAACATGTCAGGGATATCATCGGCGATGCCAGCGGTATCTCGACCGACGAAGTCGTTGACGCAGTCCTGAACGGCGATCCGGATGCATTCCTGCACGCGATCCAGAAGGTTGCAACGTCCAAGACACCTGTTTTCCTTGTCCTGCAGTCTTGCCTTCGGCAATTCCAGCAACTTGACGCGATGCGCGCAGAAATGGAAGAGCGAAGGCTGCAACCCGCCCAAGTCATGCAGACATTCGGGCGCAGCATTCACTTTCGACGCAAACCCGTTATCGAGCGTGCATTGCGCAATTGGTCTTCGGCCGATCTCGGGCGTGAGGCAGGCAGAATACAAGCAGCTGTATTGCAGTCGCGCCAAAAGCCGGTGCTGGAAGACAATCTCGCTTTGCAGACACTGTTGTCAACGACGCTGCAATCCGCGCGCCGGAATCGGCGTACCGGTTAAACTGCCAAGACGTCAACGGCTTTCGAGGAGACGGCAGATCTCTTCAAGTTGCTCCAGCGAGGTGTAGTTGATCCGGATCTGGCCACCAGATCCCTTGTGATTGATTGCCACTGAAAGACCAAGCCGATCCGAAAGGCTGCGCTCAAGCGCGATCGTGTCGGAATCCTTCGTTTCCCTGGGGACAGACGATGTGGGTGCGCTTTGCGCTTTGATATGGTTTTGCGCCAGGCGCTCGGCATCACGTACCGAAAGCCCTTTGGCGGCAATCGTCTTGGCCAGTGCAACAGGATCAGGAGTGGAAACCAACGCGCGTGCGTGACCGGCAGACAGACTTCCGTCGGCCAACATGTCACGTACCGGATCGGGCAACTTCAGAAGACGCAGGCTGTTGGCGACATGACTCCGGCTCTTGCCGATGATCTCGCCAAGATCGTTCTGCGTATATCCATGTTCCGCGATCAGCTGCTCGTAGCCGAGCGCTTCCTCGAGAGGATTGAGGTCCGCACGCTGCACGTTCTCAACAATTGCGAGTTCCAGCGCCGTCCTATCATCAACATCACGGATGATCACTGGTATCGCGACAAGGCCGGCCAGTTGTGCGGCTCGCCAACGTCGTTCGCCGGCTATGATCTCGTAGCGGTCCATCTGAAGCGTACGGACGACAACCGGTTGCACGATGCCATGCTGGCGAATGGAACCGGCGAGATCCTGCAGCTCGCTTTCGTCAAAATAGCGCCGGGGATTGCGCGGATTTCGTGAAATGAACTCGATCGGCACCGTGCGGTCTGGACTTACGCTCGGACGCGTATCACCAACGGGCAGGGGCTGATCCATCTCACCGATCAAAGCAGCGAGACCGCGGCCAAGCCGACGCTTAGAAATGTCATCATTCATTCTTTTTATACCTCACAACTATCCAGGCGGCTATTAGGCCGCCTTGCGCTGCCGCTCGCGCTGAATCACCTCCGACGCAAGCTGCAGATAAGCCTGGCTCCCCGCGCATTTCAAATCGTAGAGGATTGCCGGCTTTCCATAGGACGGAGCTTCGGACACACGGACATTGCGCGGAATAAGTGTCGCATAGACCTTTTCGCCAAGGTGAGTACGAACGTCGCTGACGACCTGCTGCGCTAGATTGTTGCGGGAATCGAACATCGTCAGGACAATTCCCTGTATATCCAGGGTCGGATTCACGCTCTGTCGGACCTGATTGATCGTCTCAAGCAGCTGGCTCAACCCTTCAAGCGCGAAAAATTCACATTGAAGAGGCACAAGAACGGAATGGGCTGCCGCCATCGCATTCATTGTTAGAAGATTGAATGAAGGCGGGCAATCGATAAGAATATACGTGTATTGCTGCGCGTCTGTCGTCTGCAGCGCCTTTTTGAGACGAAACACCCGATCCGCCTGCTGAGATATTTCCATCTCCAAGCCGAGGAGATCGAGCGTTGAAGGCACAATCGACAAATTGGGAACAGCCGTCTGCAATGCAGCATCCGCGACATTGTGAGTGCCGATCAAGATGTCATAAGAAGAATACTTGCGTTCGCGGCGCTCGATACCCAGGCCAGTGCTGGCATTTCCTTGCGGATCCAGATCGACAATGAGAACACGCTCGCCAATTGCTGCAAGAGCTGTCGCCAGATTGATCGCGGTCGTCGTCTTGCCGACGCCGCCCTTCTGATTTGCGATAGTGATAATCCGGTTCTTTTCGCCAGCCATGCCACACCCGACTTCATTAAACCTTGCGTGCCAGATGAGCGATCTCCAAAATGACGGAGTCCGCTTCGATCACACTGGAGTGTAATACCAGATCAAACTGCCAACGACCACGCGCCTTGTCGATTTCCACCTGATAATCCCGCCCTTTGTGAAAGAAGCAAAGCAAATCCGGATTCATCTCTGCCCATGGATTCGCGAAATCCAGCAGTTGGTCGAGTTGGGCAAGCGCCCGGGCGGAAATGGCATCGCATTTCCCGATTACTGGCGGACATTTCTCTATCCTGGATGCATTGACACTGCCCCTTGCGCCGGTCTCCGCGAGTGCGACACGTAGGAAGCTGGCCTTCTTGTGGTTGCTCTCGATCAGGTGAACCCATCCAGCTCCCCGCTCAGCTAGTAGAATTGCCGTAATCACACCTGGGAAACCGCCGCCGCTCCCGAGATCCACCCACTGTTTTGGCTCGGGCGAAAGTTTAAAAATTTGCGCGCTGTCAGCAATGTGGCGCATCCACATCGCATCCTTCGTTGAAGGAGCAACAAGATTGATGGTGGAGGACCACTTGCGGAAGAGATTTTCGAAATGCTGAAGTCGATCATATGTTTCACGTGAAACACGCAGGCCGATCAGATCGAACAATGGACTCTCTGACATTGTATCAGCCAACCCTCTTAACCGACTCTTGCCGCTTCAAGTGCGCGATCAACAACGACAGGGCCGCAGGCGTCATCCCGTCGATCTGGGCAGCTTGCCCGATACTCCAGGGGCGCGCTGAGCTCAGCTTTTGCTTCAATTCGTTCGAAAGTCCAGCAAGTCCGGCGAAATCAAAATCTGCCGGTATAAGGCGTTCCTCCTCTCTGCGCGCAGCAAGAATATCGGCGCTCTGGCGCTCGACATAGACGGAATAGGATGCATGGATCTCTACCGCATCGGCAATTTTCCGGTCGAACGGCACAATCTCCGGCCAAACTCGATAAAGGTCACTCAGGGAAATCTCCGGATAGGAGAGGAGCTCCAAACCCGTTCGCTTGCGCCCGTCCTGATTTACAGACAAACCAAATTGAGCTGCGCCCGTCGGTGACACAGTATGCGACGAAAGCTCCTGAATCGCGGCATCAAGGGAATCGCGGTAACTGGCGAATCGTCTCGCACGATCGCCGCCAATACAGCCAATCTTCAATCCGAGCGGAGTCAGGCGGAGATCGGCATTGTCTGCTCGAAGCGTTAATCTGTACTCCGCCCGAGACGTGAACATCCGATACGGCTCGGTGACTCCTCGGGAGGTCAGATCATCGATCATCACCCCAATATAGGAATCGGTCCGACTAAAGGTTACCGGATCGCTGCCGCCGGCAATCAGCGCCGCATTTATTCCCGCAACGAGACCCTGCGCGGCGGCCTCCTCATATCCAGTCGTGCCATTGATCTGCCCCGCGAGAAAGAGACCCGGCATCTGTCTCGCTTCCAAGGTTGGATAAAGCTCCCTCGGATCGACATGATCATACTCAATGGCGTATCCCGTCTGCAAAATGTGTACGCGCTCGAGTCCTGGAATGGTCCGTATGAAGGCATCCTGCACTTCTTCCGGCAAAGATGTCGAAATGCCGTTGGGGTAAACCGTATCGTCGTCGAGGCCTTCTGGCTCTAAAAAAATCTGGTGCCCATCCCTGTCACCAAATCGCGTAATCTTGTCTTCAATCGAAGGACAATAGCGTGGGCCCACACCTTCGATCTGCCCCGAATACATTGCTGAGCGGTGTATATTCTCGCGGATCAGCTGATGGGTTCGCTCGGTGGTGCGTGTAATCCCGCACTCGATCTGCCGATTCGCTATCCTGTCGGTCATAAAAGAAAAGGGGACTGGATCGCTGTCGGCGCTTTGCCGTTCCAACGACGCCCAGTCTATTGTTCTTCCATCGAGGCGCGCTGGTGTCCCTGTCTTCAGTCGCCCAAACCGAAGTCCTGCCCTTTCCAATGTGCTACTTAACCCAATGGCAGGCGCCTCGCCGAAACGTCCCGCCGGTATCTTGCGGCTACCGATGTGAATGAGCCCACGAAGAAATGTTCCTGTGGTAAGAACCACGGATTTCGCGGAAATCTCGCGTCCATCGGCCAGAATGACACCATTCGTTTCGGGATCGACTCGGTTGATATCGAATACATCCCCCTCGACAATGGTCAGATTATCATGTGCCGCCAACGCCACTTGAACAGCGCCCCGATAGAGCTTGCGATCAGCCTGCGTTCGCGGTCCCCAGACAGCGGGGCCTTTTTTGCGGTTCAGCATCCTAAACTGAATGCCGCCACGATCCGCACACCGGCCCATTAGCCCGTCCAGCGCATCGATCTCGCGCACGAGGTGTCCTTTGCCGAGGCCACCAATTGCCGGATTGCAGGACATTGCACCAATAGTTTCTCGTCTGTGCGTGACAAGTGCAGTTCTGGCACCCAGGCGCGCGGCGGCGCTCGCTGCCTCGGATCCCGCATGGCCGCCGCCTATTACGATAACATCGTATCTTGAATCGCTCATTCGCTCTACTCCTGCGGGGGTCTATTGGGTAGGTTCAAGGAAGTGTCAGGCCACGCAGCTATTTCAGTTGCTATCAAGGCTAGTGTTTCACGTGAATCACTTGCCGATGCAAAAGTCGGAGAAGATCTTTCCAAGGAGAGACTCGACATCAATCTTGCCGGAAATCCGCCCAAAAGCGTCCGATGCGCGGCGCAAATGCTCAGCCCTGACCTCGAGCCCAATATCGGTATTGCCAACGGCCGCTTCAATGTTGGTCAGCACATCGGCTATATGCTGCCGCTGGCGCAGCCTGCTGGGTATTGCTAGTGAAAGCCCACCCGCCATGGCCTCCATATGTTTCATAATCATTGCCCTTAGGTCGTCGACGCCATCACCGGTAACTGTCGAGATACAAAGGTCCTGGTTTTGTTTCGGATTCGAATCGTTGCTCAAATCAGACTTCGTACCCACTCTGATCACCGGTGCGGAACTGGACGCGAAGAGGTCGTGAGCGAACCCAGCAGGTGAGGAGACATCCGAGAGATGGAGGATCAGGTCGGCTTCTTCCACCTTGGTCAGGGCACGCCGAATGCCCTCCCGTTCAATCGCTTCGTCGGTATCCCGGATACCGGCCGTATCAAAGAGATGAACGGCAAAACCCCCAAGGTCGAGTTCGCAGTGCAGAATATCCCGCGTCGTACCGGCATATTCAGTCACAATCGCTACCTCACGATTGGCCAGCGTATTCATCAGACTTGACTTACCGGCATTCGGTGGTCCTGCAATGACCACCTTGAAGCCGTCGCGAATAATCGCGCCCACCCTTTCCTGTTCAATGTACCGTGCGATTTCTTTCGCCAACGCCTCCATATCAATCCAGATCCGGTCGGATACCGATCCCGGAATGTCTCCCTCGTCGGAAAAATCCAGTTCCGCCTCAATCATCGCTCTGGCATGAAGCAGCCTCTCCCGCCAGGATGAATAGATCGCGGAGAGCTTCCCGAAACTCTGCTCCGTAGCAAGGCGCCTTTGCATTTCGGTCTCTGCGGCCAGCAGATCCGCCAGCCCCTCGATTTCGACGAGATCCAGCTTGCCACTCTCAAAGGCCCGCCGCGAGAATTCGCCCGCCTCCGCCAGCCGACAACCGTCAAAAAGCTGCAATTCTGCAAGAACAGCAGCAACGACAGCTTTCCCGCCGTGAAGATGGAATTCTATGCAGTCCTCCCCGCTAAACGAGTGCGGTCCGCGAAATGCGAGCACAATGCCCCTGTCGAGGACGGCGCCGTTCCGGCTACGAATCGATCTCAACGATGCCACCCGGGGGGGCGGCAATACCCCGCACATCTTGCGGCAGATGCCAAAAGCCTCGTCGCCGCTGATCCGAACAACTGCGACGCCGGCCGGCAACCCTCCGGAGGAAAGTGCGAAAATAGTATCCTGATGGGTGGAAACCATGGCTACGAACTCAATCGCCGAATTGCGGATCTATTCGATTGTCTTCGTTACAAAAACGTATCGTGCACTTCTCCGTGCCTTGAGAATCCGGCTAATCAAGAGCACTCATTCTACTGGAAGACATTCCGCTCCAAACCCGAAGCAGTTGCCCGTCCGCCGATTACGTATTCATCGAGTCGAAGAAATCCGCGTTGTTCTTCGTCTGCTTCAACTTGTCGATCAGGAACTCGATCGCATCCGTCGTACCCATCGGTGCAAGAATACGCCGCAGCACAAAAATCTTTTGAAGATCCTGGCGCGGCACAAGAAGGTCTTCCTTTCGCGTCCCTGACTTCAGTATATCCATAGCCGGGAAGATCCGCTTGTCGGCAACCTTTCGGTCCAGAACGATTTCCGAATTGCCGGTACCCTTGAACTCTTCGAAGATGACTTCGTCCATGCGGCTTCCGGTATCGATCAGGGCAGTCGCGATGATCGTCAGCGAACCACCCTCTTCAATATTGCGTGCCGCACCAAAGAAGCGCTTCGGACGCTGCAGGGCATTCGCATCAACGCCACCCGTCAGAACCTTGCCGGATGAAGGAACGACGGTGTTGTATGCACGACCGAGGCGCGTGATCGAATCAAGAAGGATGACGACATCCCGTCCATGTTCGACCAGGCGTTTTGCCTTCTCAATCACCATTTCAGCCACCTGGACGTGCCGCACGGCAGGCTCGTCGAAAGTCGACGACACCACTTCGCCGCGCACGGACCGCTGCATGTCCGTGACTTCCTCGGGGCGCTCGTCAATGAGCAACACAATCAGGTAGCATTCCGGATGATTGGCGGTAATCGAATGGGCTATGTTCTGCAAGAGAACGGTCTTACCGGTGCGCGGGGGAGCTACGATCAATCCACGCTGGCCTTTGCCGAGCGGAGCCACGAGATCGATGACCCGCGCTGAGAGGTCCTTCGATGTCGGAACATCCAGCTCCATCTTGAACCGTTCGTCCGGATAGAGAGGAGTCAGATTGTCAAAATGAACCTTGTGCCGGATCTTTTCCGGATCCTCAAAATTGATCGTGTTGACCTTCAGAAGCGCGAAGTAGCGCTCACCCTCTTTGGGGCCCCTAATCGGCCCTTCGACGGTATCGCCCGTTTTCAGCGAGAAGCGGCGGATCTGCGAAGGTGAAATATAGATGTCGTCCGGTCCCGGAAGATAGTTGGCATTGGCCGAACGCAGGAAGCCGAAGCCATCCTGGAGGACCTCGACGACACCTTCTCCGATAATCTCGACATCCTGACTCGCGAGCATCTTCAGGATCGCGAACATCAGCTCCTGCTTACGCATCGTGCTCGCGTTCTCGACCGCCAAGGATTCCGCAAAAGTCAGCAGATCCGTCGGCGATTTGCTTTTGAGTTCTTGTAGCTTCATTTCAGCCATGAAGGGGACCACATTCTTTGGAAGGGAAAGGCGTGCTGGTTGAATTCGGTACGATCGCGGAAACCGCAAATGACTGAATGTTACGCACGCCGGTATAGATGAGATTGCGGGAAAATAGCGATTCACCTGTTTGCCCGCAAGTGAAAAGGCGGATCTGGCGCAAATAAAGCAGGAACAGCGTCAGGGACGCTCAAAAAGGCTTCACGATCACCATAATGACAATGACAATCATCAAAACCGTCGGTACCTCATTCATAAGCCGCCAGAACTGCGCCGTTCGTACATAATCACCACGCGCAAAGGCCGCAACCGACCGCGCAAAATATTCATGAACGGCCGAAAGCCCTATAACCGCTGCAAGTTTCACATGCAGCCATCCCGCCATGAAGCCATAAGCATCCCACGCCATGTAGAGACCAAGAACCCAGGATATTGCCATGGCCGGCCTCATGATGACGTTCATCAGCCGCTGCTCCATGACACTGAATGTCTTTGCCTGCTCCGAACCACGGGGACTGTCCCCATGGTAAATAAACAACCGGGGCATATAAAGCATACCCGCCATCCAGGATATCACCGCTATGACGTGAAGCGCCTTGATCCATAGATAGAAATTCTCTGGCTCAAGAAAAAAAACAGCAAGTGCGAAGCCGCCAAAGACGGCGAGGGCTACGGCGGCCCTGCGTGCAACTTTCCGTCCAACCCTGGAGCCAGTTTCCTGCCCCTTAGCCATTAGTTTTCCTTCCCCGTACACGCTTGACGAGGAGCGACACATTCTCCGGATCCGCTTGCGGCGTGATTCCGTGCCCGAGATTAAAAATTAGCGGACCATGCCCAAGTTGGTCGAGAATCGCATCTATGCCGTCTTCAAGCGCCTTTCCGCCCGCCACGACGCGCATCGGATCGAGATTTCCCTGGACGGGTCCGTCCTTCTGTAACTCGGCCGCAAACGGCAAGGGCACCGTCCAATCAAGCCCGATCGCATCGGCACCGGTTTTCTTTCTGTAGTCCTTCAACATCAACCCCGCGCCCTTGGCAAAGGCGATGATTTTCGCCGATGGCCTCCGCGCCTTGACCGAGGCAATGATACTCGCCACCGGCCTGACACAATAGCGCAGGAATTCGTCCTCACCGAGCACGCCCGCCCAAGAATCGAAAATCTGCACGGCATCGGCACCTGCATCGATCTGCGCTACTAGATACTCCGCAGAAAGTTCTGCCAGAACTGACAGAAGTCGGTCAAACTCCTGCGAATGTCTGTAGCCAAAGAGACGTGCTGGCGCTTGATCCGATGTCCCGTGCCCGGCGATCATGTAAGTCGCGACCGTCCAAGGGGCGCCGCAAAAACCGAGCAGTGTCGTTTCATAGGGGAGTTCGACCCGAAGACGTCGAACAGTCTCGATAACCGGTTGCAGATGATCAAGGAAATGAGCAGTCTCGAGTTTGCCGATTTCCTCCGGGCTGATCGGGTCCATCTCGGGGCCATGACCTTCCGCGAATCGAACATTTCGCCTCAAGGCATCCGGTATCACCAGAATGTCGGAAAACAGGATCGCCGCGTCAAAACCATATCGACGGATCGGTTGGAGCGTTACCTCAACGGCAAGGTCCGGCGAATAGCAGAGATCCAGGAAGCTGCCAGCCTTGGCGCGTGTCTCACGATATTCCGGCAGATATCTGCCTGCCTGACGCATCAGCCATATCGGTGGAGGAGACACTGTCTTCCCACTCAGCACCTCCAATATCTTCCGCCCTGTTTCGGTCAAAGGCTGTCACCTTCCTAATTAAAATGAAAAGATAGGAATCTTCTTCTATTTCTAAGAGTCACTGAGTATCAAGGATTAAAGCGAACTCACAAAAAGACTGCGACAATCAATTTGAAGAGATTGACAGGGATCCTTTCGGATATGAACTTTGGATTGAGAGGGATGTTTCATAAAAACAATAAAAATTCAATAGGTTGGCTGAAAATCATGATATGCTGATCCTGTGGATGAGTTGTGGAAAGACCGGACTAACGAGTCGTTATGCCCGATATCAACAGATGCCTCGAAAGACTCTACCGTTTTGGGCGGATGTGGATAACTCTCCCCTTTTTCCCTTGCGTAACGGCTGCCGGCGCCGATAGCTGTTTCTGTCCCGGGTTTTCAACAGGTGTCGGAGAAGAACGTGGAGAACAAGAGAAACTTCTTTCATCTCCATCTGATTTCTGACTCAACCGGAGAGACTCTCATTTCCGCGGGCCGGGCAGCAGCGGCTCAATTCCAGGCGAGCAACGCCATCGAGCACGTCTATCCCCTGATCCGTAACAAGCGTCAATTGATGCCGGTCCTCGAAGCGATTGACCTGGAACCAGGGATCGTTCTCTATACGGTCGTTGATCGTGACCTTGGTGAACTGCTTGAAGCGAGCTGTAGGGAAATGGGTGTCCCGAGTGTGAATGTACTCGAACCAGTGATCGCCGAATTTCAATCCTATCTGGGTGCACCGTCCCGCCGCCGCGTAGGCGCGCAGCACGCGTTGAATGCCGAATATTTCGCCAGGATTGAGGCGCTGAATTTCACAATGGATCACGATGATGGCCAAATGCCCGATGACTATGATGAAGCGGACGTCGTGATCATCGGTATCAGCCGAACCTCGAAGACCCCGACCAGCATCTATCTCGCCAATCGAGGTATCAAGACAGCAAATGTTCCGATCGTTTGCGGTGTCCCTCTGCCAGAGGGCTTACTGAAGGCAAAAAAGCCGCTCATCGTGGGATTGATCGCAACAACAGACCGCATCTCCCAGGTTCGTGAGAACCGCGAACTCGGCTCTACAGCCGGTTTCGACCGCAGCGACTATATCGATCGTGCATCGATTGCCGAAGAATTGAAGTACGCCCGTTCGCTGTGCGCGCGCAACAACTGGCCGATCATTGACGTAACCCGAAGGTCGATTGAGGAAACGGCGGCTGCAATCGTTGCTCTACGCGTAAAGCTAAGATAATGCGATTCCAGTACAAGCTCATATAAGAAGGCGTCAAAGATGGCGGCAGAACTGGTTCTCGCTTCGACGAGCCAATCGCGACGCACCCTCATGAAGAACGCCGGCCTTGTCTTCAATGCCGTGGCCGCTACTGTTGATGAGCGTGCAATTGAAACCGAAGAACGGAACGTGAAGCTCGGGCCTGCGGAACTTGCACTGGAACTTGCCCGCCAAAAGGCTCTGGACGTCAGCGGAAAGAAACCGGGCGCTTTGGTCATTGGCTGCGATCAGACAATGTCATTGGATCAGGTTGTTTTTCACAAGCCGGCCGGTATTGGAGAAGCGCGCGAAAATCTCTGGGCGTTGCGCGGGAAGACCCATCGGCTGAACAGCGCAATTGTTCTTGTGCAGGACGGTGAGGTCTCTTGGGAGCACGTCGGAATCGCTGAACTGACAATGAGGTCCTTCTCGGAAAGTTATCTGGACCAATATCTCTCGCGAGTCGCGGAATCCGTGCTGAAAAGTGTCGGCGCCTATCAGCTGGAAGGAGAGGGGATACAATTGTTCGAGTCGATAGAAGGGGACTACTTCACCATTCTTGGACTGCCGTTGCTTCCGCTTCTCTCCAAACTCAGGGAGATGGGAGAACTCGATGCGTGATTCACGTGAAACAGCGCCGCATGCATTTGTCGTTGGCCATCCGGTCAGGCATTCGCGTTCGCCTCTCATCCATGGTTATTGGCTGAAGCAATTCGCGATCGAGGGAAGCTATCAGGCAATCGAGGTTACGCCCGCGGATTTCAGCAGCTTCATGAGCGGTCTGAAGGATGGCTCCGCAAAGTTCTGCGGAGGTAACGTCACGATACCACATAAGGAAGAAGCGCTGCGGCTGGCCGATCTGCCTGATCCACTGAGCACGGAATTGGGAGCTGCCAATACGCTATGGATTGAAGCCGGCAAAATACATGCGACAAATACCGATGGCCTTGGATTCGTTTCGAATCTCGATGATCGCGCGCCCGGATGGGACAACTGCGAGAAAGCATTGGTACTCGGCGCTGGAGGCGCAAGTCGGGCCATCATTCAAGCCCTGCGCGATCGGGGAATACGGGAGATAAATGTCGTTAACCGGACGCTGGATCGGGCGAAGGAACTTGCAGACCGATTTGGGCCAGCGGTGCTCGCCCATCCCATGGGAGCACTTGATGAGGTGATGGTGGGCGCCGGCCTCTTCGTCAACACGACATCGCTCGGCATGAATGGAGCGCCCGTACCGCAATTTCGTTTCGAGAGACTGAGGTCGGGTGCGATCGTAACGGACATCGTCTATGTTCCACTCAAAACCCCATTCTTGCATCAGGCGGAAAAGCTGGGCTTTTCGATTGTTGATGGTCTCGGCATGTTGTTGCATCAGGCGGTTCCAGGATTTGAGAAATGGTTCGGCCGGCGACCGCAAGTCACTGCGGACCTTCGCGCGCTGGTTATCGCCGATATGGAAAAGCCACGATGATCGTTGTTGGTCTTACAGGCTCGATCGGGATGGGAAAATCGACAACCGCCGGGCTATTCGCAGAGTTGGGAATACCCGTGAACGACGCGGATCGCGTCGTTCACGGGCTCTATTCCAAGGAAGCCGTGACGGCCATCGCACGAGAGTTTCCTGAAGTAGTCCGTGAGGGGATAGTCGATCGCCAAATTCTCTCTGAGACTCTGGCGAAGAATCCGGCTAAGTTTGGAGCGTTGGAGGCCATAGTTCATCCACTTGTACGCGATAAGGAACGCGCATTTCTCGCTCGGCACCAGGCGGCCGGCGCGGATATGGTCGTCCTGGATATCCCATTGCTTTTCGAAACCGGTGCAGAAAAGCGGGTAGACGTGGTCGTCGTCGTTAGCTGCGATCCTGGAATTCAGCGTGCGCGGGTTCTGAAGAGACCGGGAATGACCGAAGAGAAGTTCGAACTGATCCTCTCCCGCCAGGTGCCAGATGCCGAGAAACGCGCGCGCGCGGACTTCATTGTCGATACTGGGCATGGTGTGGATGCGGCCCGAGAACGGGTCGCCGATATTATTTCGATACTTCGGAGCCGTGGAAAACAGGGGGTCTAAGAGATGCGGGAAATCGTCTTCGATACGGAAACGACTGGCCTCGAATTTAAGTCCGATCGGATTATCGAAATCGGCGGCATCGAGTTGCTAAACCAGTTTCCAACCGGTCGCAGTTTCCACGTCTATATCAATCCGGGCGACCGGCGCGTTCATCCCGATGCCTTGGCTGTCCATGGTATCAGCGATGACTTTCTCAAGGATAAGCCGGTCTTCGCTGAGATCGTCGATGATCTCGTCGCCTTCTTCGATGGAGCCCGGTGGATCGCCCACAACGCGACCTTCGACATGAGTTTCATCAATGCCGAATTTGAGCGGCTGAACCGGCCACCGGTTCCATCGGAATTGGTTGTCGATACCCTCGCCTTGGCCCGCCGCAAGCATCCGATGGGACCGAACTCGCTCGATGCATTATGTCGGCGTTACGGGATCGACAATTCCCATCGTACAAAGCACGGGGCGCTTCTCGACTCGGAACTGCTTGCGGAAGTCTATATCGAAATGCTGGGCGGTCGGCAGGCAGCCTTCGGTCTTATGCAGTCGGAGGAAAGAGAAGTTCGCCGGAACGAGGATACAGATGTCGTAGATCATGTTGGGGCGCGCTCAAAGATATTGGCACCGCGCGTCTCCGAGATAGAAGTCGAAGTCCATGAAGCGCTTGTCGCGCGCCTCGGAGAAAAGGCAGTGTGGGCAAAATATCGGTGAGACAAAAAAAGCCCGGGCGAAACCGGGCTTTTGATTCCACGACGTTCGGATCAGTTCGGCGTGGCCTGGACCTTGGCGCGCGCCTGTTCTTCCGCCATGCGTTGCGCAAACATCTGCGCAAAATCGATCGGGTCAATCATAAGCGGGGGGAAGCCGCCGTTGCGCGTTGCATCCGCGATGATTTGGCGTGCGAAAGGGAAAAGCAGCCGCGGGCACTCGATGAAGAGCACTGGCAACATGTGTTCCTGCGGAAATCCGGTGATGCGGAACACGCCGCCATAGACAAGTTCTGTCGCGAAAACGATCTTGTCTCCATCCTTGGCTTCTGCATTGAGGGCGAGAACCACGTCGAAATCGGATTCTGAAAGCGGGTTCGCGTTCACATTCACATTGATATTGATGGATGGCGATTTGTCCCGCGATTGTAGCGAGCGCGGCGCGCCGGGATTCTCGAAGGAAAGATCCTTGATATACTGAGCTAGAATATTGAGGGATGGGCTTGCCGTTCCCTGATTGTCGTTGGCCATAGGGCTTTCCTCGCGGCTTGAATTGTTGGGGCCATCTAACATTTCAATACAGCGCTTACAAGCCTTGCCACTCAGGAGTGCTGGCGGGCAAGCGCCTTACCGAGGGTTATCCGGGTCGCTCGACCATGGAGACTTCCGTTGAGAATCGCGGTGGTAATCCTCGTTGTCGAGATCAATTACCCGGGCGTCTCCTGGTGGCCGCGGTTCCTGTCGCCTACGGTAGATCGCGTGCTCTTCGGTAAAGACAACCGTGCGCGGTCCGGCAATGGACCACGCGAGATCTCGCACGAAGGGAAGGAAGAGGAGAAGACCGATGATGTCAGTCAGGAAGCCTGGCATGATCAGCAAAAATGCCGCGACGACGATCATTGCTCCATGTATCAATTCTCGACCGGGATTGGCGCCTTCCCGGCTGGCGTCACGGAGCTTTTGAAGAATTCCCGCGCCTTGAACGCGTAGGAGAACGAGTCCCGCGACGGTCGTCAGCACGGTTAGTCCCAGAGTGGCGGCTATTCCGATCTTGCTGCCGACGAAGATGAATCCGGCGATTTCAGCAAGGGGCAGAAGAATGAAGAGCAGCAATGGAACGCGCATGCGCGGCTTTCTCCCTGTGATCAGGTTGGCGGGCTTCCCGGAATCTGATTTGCGTGACGATGAGCGCACCCGAAGAATGTGGCATCGCTATTTGAATGATTGCCGGAAGCAGACTATATGGGCATGATAACCACAAAAATAAACAAGCCGGCGGACGTCATGGGATCGAATGACTTTGTAACTCTCTTTTTTCTTGTGGCGGCAGTGCTCATATTTCTGCAGCTGCGCAGCGTGCTCGGCCGCCGTACGGGAAACGAGAAACCACCTTTCGAACCTTACAGCCCACGCGATCTGGCCAAGGGGCCAGGAAGCGATGATGGCAAGGTCGTTACCTTGCCACGTCGTGACGAGGCCCTCTCTGACGAGCGGTTCGCGGCTGTCGACGCCTTTGCGAAGCCCGGCAGCGAGCTGAACAACTCGTTGCGTGAGCTGATCAAAGTGGACCCGAACTTCAACCCGAAGGAATTCGTCAACGGCGCTCGCATGGCCTACGAGATGATAGTCATGGCTTTTGCGGATGGCGATAGGAAGACGCTGAAAAGCCTCCTCTCGCGTGAGGTGTTCGAAGGTTTCGACAGCGCTATCTCGGATCGCGAGTCGCGCGGCGAGGTGATGAAATCCACCTTCGTCGGTATCGAGAAAGCCGATATCACCCAGGCTGGCGTCAAGGACAATGAGGAACAGGTGACGGTGCGAATCGTCTGCCAGCTCATTTCAGCTACCTATGACAAGGCTGGCACCCTGATCGATGGCGATGCGGAGGCGGTGAGCGAAGTCAACGATATATGGACTTTTGCCCGTCAGATTCATTCACGCGATCCGAACTGGAAGCTGATAGCAACCGAATCGGAATCATGAACGCGGGCGGCGCGGAGTTTCGGCTAAAGCCGGTCTCCTTCCCGGAGTTGGCTGGATGGGAAGAGGACGATCCGTCGCCCCTTTTTGCCGCACTTGAGGCTTGCCGGAATTATGTCCGTTCGACAAAACCCTATCGCGCGGGATCGCTTGGCTTGACATCGGCCGACCTTGAGCCGCTGCTAGAAGCTGCAAAGCAGCAGACGCGTCGGGATCCGGTTTCCGCTCGCTCCTTCTTCGAGTCCGAATCCCGACCTTTCTTGATAGAGCGTCTCGATGGCGGGAGGGGCTTTGTTACCGCCTTCTATGAACCCGAAGTTGAGGTTTCCAGCAAAGAGGAAGGCGAGTATCGCTTTCCCTTCTACCGCCGCCCGGCGGATCTGGCCGATATCGACAACAGCAATCGGCCGATCGGCATGGACCCGTCCTATTGTTTCGGCCTGATGAAGGATGGGGTCATCTCGTCCTATCCGGACCGCAGGATGATTGATCAGGGCTGCCTAGAGGGGCGTGGACTTGAAATCGCCTGGGCGAAATCCAAGATCGATGTCTTCTTTGCTCACGTCCAGGGCGCGGCCCGCCTGCGCTTTCCTGATGGTCGGCTCGTGAGAATCACTTATGCCGCCAAGGCAGGGCACCCGTTCTCGGCTATAGGCAAGCTGCTGATTGAAAGGGGCGAGATCGCACCCGCCGAGATTTCCATGCAGTCCATCCGTAAGTGGCTTGCCGAACATCCTGGGGAGGCGGATGCGGTTCTCTGGCACAACCGCTCCTATATCTTCTTTCGTGAGGCGGCCGTTGACGACCTGTCGCTTGGGCCGATCGCAGCGGCCAAGGTGCCGTTGATCGCCGGTCGTTCGCTTGCTGTGGACCGGCATATCCACACCTTCGGATATCCATTCTTCATCCGGGCCGAAGGATTGACACGGCTCGATGGCGGTAAGCCATTTGCGCGTCTGATGTTGGCTCTGGACACGGGCTCGGCCATTATTGGATCTGCGCGGGGCGATATATTCACCGGCTCGGGGGATCTCGCCGGTGAACTTGCCGGCGCGGTGCGCAATGCGGCCGATTTCTATATACTGATCCCGAAACAGGCCGCAGCGAGGTTTCTCTAGTGCCGGGAAAAGTGAAGCTGAGCGGTGAGGACCGCATCCTGTGGGGCAAGGTGGCCCGTTCGACCCGTCCAATGCCTGGCCGTCTTGAAGACCTGATGGAGTTCGAACAGGAAGTTGTCGCCAAGGAAGCCGCCGCTCCCGATTCGAAGGTGTCGCCGGTTCGACCTGAGGCGGTGGCTGGAAGCGTAAGCACCAAAAAACCGGCGGGCATCCATCACCCGCTTGAAAAACCGGTGAAGCGAAAGCTGTCCCGCGGACGCCTGGCGCTTGAGGCGCGGATCGATCTTCATGGTCTCATCCAGAGTGAAGCTCATGCAATTCTGCTCGATTTCCTCATTCGTGCCCATGAGCGCGGCATGCGCCATGTTCTGGTGATCACGGGGAAGGGTAGCTCAATGGGCAGCGAGGGCGCGTTGAAGCGCGCGGTTCCCATGTGGTTTTCGAAACCGGAATACCGCTATCTCATCTCGTCCTACGAGGTTGCGGCACGTCATCATGGCGGAGAGGGTGCGCTTTATGTTCGGCTTTCACGTGCGGGAGGCGAGCGTACATGACACCGTTCGGGGAAGCTGTCAGGAAGCTGCGCGAGAGAAAAGGCGTTTCACAAAAGGAAATGGCCGCCGCGATCGGCGTGTCACCCGCCTATCTTTCGGCGCTCGAGCACGGCAAGCGCGGAACGCCTAATTTCGACTTTCTCCAGCGCGTGGCGGGCTATTTCAATATCATCTGGGACGAGGCAGAAGATCTCTTCAGTGTTGCCGACGCCTCGGATCCCAGAGTAGTTCTGGACACCTCGGGAATGCCGCCGGAATATACCGCTTTTGCCAACGAATTGGCCCGCCGGATTCGCTTCCTTCCCCCGGACGTGATAAACGAATTGGACAATGTCCTCGAAAAGACCAAAAGATCCGGCTAGGTGATGCCCATGCGATCCTATATCCACCGGATTCAAGGATCGCGCATTTGGAACTTTTCGTAAACCTCCTATAGTCGATGCACCAAAAAGCCGCTGATTCGAATCTCGCGGCTCTTTATGACTGGACTGGAAAGATCGCTGAATGACTGAGACGCCCGTGACTGAAAACATTCAAACCTCCGAATACGGGGCGGATTCGATCAAGGTGCTGAAGGGTCTTGATGCTGTGCGCAAACGTCCCGGCATGTATATCGGCGATACCGATGACGGTTCCGGTCTTCACCACATGGTCTACGAAGTTGTCGACAACGCCATTGACGAAGCGCTGGGCGGTTACGCCGACTTGGTGACGGTCACATTGAATGCCGACGGCTCGGTGACAGTGACCGACAACGGCCGCGGCATCCCGACCGATATCCACACTGGCGAGGGGATCTCCGCAGCCGAAGTGATCATGACGCAGCTCCATGCCGGCGGTAAGTTCGACCAGAATTCCTACAAGGTTTCCGGTGGTCTTCATGGCGTCGGCGTGTCAGTGGTGAACGCACTGTCGGTCAAGCTGAAACTGAAGATCCGCCGCGGTGGCAAGATCCACGAGATGAGTTTTACTCATGGCGTTGCCGATGCGCCGCTGGCCGTGACCGGCGAATGCGGTAGCGAGACCGGGACAGAAGTGACCTTTCTTCCAAGTTCCGAGACCTTCACGAAAGTCGAATTCGATTTTGGAACACTGGAACATCGCCTGCGCGAGTTGGCGTTCCTGAACTCGGGCGTCCGCATTCTCCTGACTGACAAGCGCCGGTCGGACATTCGCCAGGAAGAAATGATCTATGATGGCGGTCTGGAGGCCTTCGTCGCCTACCTCGACCGGGCGAAGAAGCCTCTGGTGCAAAGGCCGGTCTCAATCCGCGGTGAGAAGGACGGTATCACGGTCGAAGTGGCGATGTGGTGGAACGATAGCTACCACGAGAACATGCTGTGCTTCACGAACAACATCCCGCAGCGTGACGGCGGCACACACATGGCTGGTTTCCGCGGCGCATTGACGCGGCAGGTGACGTCCTATGCCGACAGTTCCGGGATCACCAAGAAGGAAAAGGTGACCCTGCAGGGTGAAGACTGCCGCGAGGGGCTCACCGCGGTCCTGTCCGTGAAAGTACCCGATCCCAAATTCTCATCACAGACGAAGGACAAGCTGGTTTCATCCGAGGTTCGTCCCGTCGTCGAAAGCCTCGTTAACGAGGCGCTCAGCACCTGGTTCGAAGAGCACCCGAGCGAGGCGAAGATCCTGGTCGGCAAGGTCGTGGAGGCTGCCGCTGCCCGCGAAGCGGCCCGCAGGGCCCGCGAGCTAACGCGCCGCAAGGGCGCGCTCGATATAGCGTCGCTGCCCGGCAAGCTTGCCGACTGCTCGGAGCGCGATCCATCCAAGTCCGAACTCTTTCTCGTCGAGGGTGATTCGGCCGGCGGGTCCGCGAAACAGGGACGCTCGCGCGAGACGCAGGCCATCCTTCCACTGCGAGGCAAGATTCTAAACGTCGAACGCGCGCGCTTCGACAAGATGCTGTCGAGCCAGGAAATCGGCACACTGATTACAGCGCTCGGCACTTCCATCGGCAAGGACGAGTTCAACGCGGACAAACTGCGCTATCACAAGATCATCATCATGACCGATGCTGACGTGGATGGCGCTCACATTCGTACGCTGTTGCTCACATTCTTCTTCCGTCAGATGCCGGAGCTGATCGAGCGCGGCCACCTCTATATCGCTCAGCCGCCGCTCTATAAGGTGACGCGCGGAAAGTCCGTGCAGTATCTGAAGGACGAGAAGGCGCTTGAGGATTATCTGATTTCGATGGGACTTGAGGATACCACGCTGACCCTGGGCAACGGCGAGGTTCGTGCCGGGCCAGATCTTCGTGAAGTCATTCAGGACGCACTGCGTCTGCGCTCGCTGATAGACGGACTTCACACGCGATATAGTCGTAGTGTGATCGAGCAGGCGGCGATTGCGGGAGCGCTCAATCCGGAGCTGACCGAGAATCGCGCGCGTGCGGAAGAAACGGCGGCCGAGGTGGCCAGGCGCCTGGATCTGATCGCTGAAGAGACAGAACGCGGATGGACCGGTTACGTAACCGGCGAGGGCGGGTTGCGTTTCGAGCGCATGGTGCGTGGAGTCAAGGAAGTGGCGTCGCTTGACGTTGCCCTGATTGGCTCGGCGGATGCCCGCCATATCGACCAGTTGACGCCCAGACTTAGGGAGATCTATGCCGCGCCACCGGTTCTTGCCCGCAAGGATGGTCGGCTTGAGATTTCGGGCCCCCGCTCGCTCCTCGATTCGATATTCGCGGCCGGGCGCAAGGGATTGTCGATGCAGCGCTATAAGGGGCTTGGTGAGATGAATGCCGAGCAGCTCTGGGAAACGACACTTGATCCGAATGTCCGCTCGCTCCTGCAGGTTAGGGTCAGCGATGCGACCGACGCCGATGGCCTCTTCTCGAGGTTGATGGGTGACGAGGTGGAACCGCGCCGCGAGTTCATCCAGGACAATGCTCTGAGTGTGGCGAATCTCGATATTTGACGTGTCACGTGAATCGCGCGTTAACCGTGATTCACGTGAAACACTTTAACCGTCAGTCCGGCTTGAAAGCTCCCTCGAACGCAATGGCGCTCAGCGGTTTTCGATTGCTGGGAACTTCCCGAGTCTGTAGGTGCTCCGGCAATAGGCTGACTTTGCCGAGCTTGCCGATTGCGACGGCAGCTTCCGCGCGATAGCCTGCGGGCACCTCCAGCACCTCGATCGCCTTGTCGAAATCGACTCCACCCATGCCATGAGCGAAGTAGCCGGAGTAGACGGCCTGCAGCGCCAGCATGGCCCAGGCCGCGCCGGTATCGAAACTGTGGCTGCGAGAGGGTTTCGGATCAGATCCGTCGTCGCGCCGGCGCAGAGTGTCGGAGAATATCATCACAAGCGCAGAGGCTGACTTCGCCCAGATCTGGTTGGACTCGTCGAGAACGACCAGGAGTCTGTCGAAGTCTTGCGAACCCTTGAGCGCATATACAAACCGCCAAGGTTGGTAATTCGATGCGGAGGGCGCCCAACGCGCCGCCTCGAGTATTGTCAGGAGAGCATCTTTTTCCATTGCTTCGCCGGTAAATCCGCGCGGCGACCAGCGGTCGAGGAATACCGGGTTGATATCGTATTCGGACTGGCGGTTGTTGCTACTTGTCATGATTGGACCTGACTTGGGCTTGCCGGGGCGGCACGCGCATGGATGAGGCTGGCCAAACCGGGTAGTATGACCCACCCGATAAATTAGGCCAGAAGGGCGGCACTGCAAGACGTGATGGACAATTCTCGAACGCGAGAAGAGAGGGCTTGGAATGTCGCGGCACGGTAGACGATGTTAACCAGTCTTCCCCTCGGAGTCTTAACCCCGCTTTGGCATTCTGATGTCTATCGGTTGCGATGATCCCGCACCGCCGGTTGGCGCGGCAACAAACCCGTTACTATTTGATGAAACTCTGATAGTTTTTACCATTGATGCGTCGGAGAATGCGAGAATTCGACGGAACCCGAAAGGCGGCGACCTTTATGTTTTATCAGCTTTATGAATTGAACCACGCGGCAATGGCGCCCTTTCGGGCGACGGCCGATGCTATGCGTCTTGCCTATCGGAATCCACTGAATCCGCTCTCGCACACTGTTGTCGGACGTACCCTTGCTGCTGGTTTCGAGGTGTTCGAACGCGTGACGAGACGCTACGGCAAGCCGGAATTCGGATTGCCGTTCACGACGATAGACGGCAAGGCGGTCGCAGTTCGGGAACACATTGTCTGGAAGAAACCATTCTGCAATCTCATACACTTCCAGCGCGATCTTGGCCCCGGACATGTGAGGGACCCGAAGATACTGATCGTGGCTCCGATGTCGGGGCACTATGCGACGCTGCTGCGGGGAACCGTCGAAGCACTTCTGCCAAGCGCTGAAATCTATATAACCGACTGGACAGATGCACGCATGGTCCCGGTAACAGACGGTTCGTTCGATCTCGATGACTATATCGAATATATCATCGAAATGCTTCATTGCCTCGGGCAGGATACCCACGTGGTTGCCGTGTGCCAACCTTCCGTGCCCGTCCTCGCCGCCGTCGCGGTGATGGAGGCCGTGGGAGATCCTCTTTCGCCGGCCTCGATGACCCTGATGGGTGGCCCGATCGACACTCGCATCAATCCGACGGCGGTCAACGAACTGGCGCAGACCAAACCCCTGGAATGGTTCCAGGACAACGTGATCATGAATGTGCCTTGGCCACAGGCGGGGTTCATGCGTGCCGTATATCCCGGCTTTCTGCAGCTCTCGGGATTTATGTCGATGAATCTCGATCGCCATATGATCGCGCACAAGGATTTCTACATGCACCTCGTCAAGAACGATGGTGACTCCGCCGAGAAGCACCGCGATTTTTATGATGAATACCTTGCTGTCATGGACCTAACGGCTGAATTCTATTTGCAGACGGTTGATACCGTATTCATCAAACATTCGCTTCCGAAACGCGAGATGACCCATCGTGGCCGGCCGGTGGATACCACTGCGATCCGCAATGTCGCGCTGCTGACCGTGGAAGGGGAGAACGATGATATCTCCGGTGTCGGACAAACCAAAGCAGCCCAGACGCTCTGCCCCAATATTCCGGAGGCCAAGCGAATGCATTACCTGCAGCCGGATGTTGGACACTACGGCGTCTTCAACGGCTCGCGTTTCCGCAAGGAAATCGCTCCGCGCATAATAGGGTTCGCCAGAGAGCACTCCCGCGATGCCAAGTCGTCGCCAGTCAGACGGGTAATCACGGGCGGACGTTCGGCCTGATTAGCGCAACCATTTTATCGTTGACCAATCAGGGGATTGGCCGTTTTGACCGTGTTTCTTCTTGAAGCCGGCCCGGGCCTTTCCCACATCGTTTTCATCGGGCGCATGTTGCTCCCGAGGAAAATGAGGGTCATTGACGATGAACCAGTCAGCATTGCTTCGTCCGGATTGGACGCCAGCGACCGTTGCTTTGATGGTGCTCGGCTTTATGGTGTTCTGGCCGCTAGGCCTCGCTATGCTTGCCTATATCCTCTTTGGTGAACGGTTCACGAGCTTCAAACGAGACGCGAACAAGGCGGCCGACGGCATATTCGCAAAATGTCGTCACGGTCGACACCACGGTGGACCGCACTTCTCTACCGGAAATGTCGCCTTCGATGATTGGCGCAAGGCCGAACTCGATCGTCTTGAGGAAGAACGACGCAAACTTGATGAGATGCGTGCAGAATTTGATTCCTACGTCCGCGAACTGCGGCGGGCAAAGGATCAGGAAGAGTTCGACCGCTTCATGCGCAATCGCGCCAACGTAAAGCGTACGGACGAGGGTGGCCCAGCTCCGGGATACTCGGGCAACTGAGTCGTTAGCGCGAAAGACAAATACCGGCCGGCATCACAGGATGCCGGTTTTTTTCGCTGTGACTGCCGCGAATCGGCTAAAAACGATGCCATGTTTCAACTGTTGAGAAAACCGCTTCGCCCGAAATCTCCCCGAGTACCGGCAAGCCGAGTCCTCGAGGTGAACGGCCGCGAGATGCCGCTCACGATCAGGCAGAACGCACGCGCGACACGGATCACGTTACGCATCGAGCCGGGCGGACGGGCCCTGAAGATGACGATACCGCTGGGCTTGAAGGACCGCGATGTCAGCGATTTCCTTGATCGCCATCACGGCTGGCTCAGGAACAGACTCGCCAGGTATGGACAAGACAACAGCCTCCGTCATGGCGGGGAGATCCTGTTGCGTGGCGTATCTCACCGTATTGTGCATACAGGACGGCTGCGGGGACTGACAGAAGCCGGAATTGTCGATGGCAACCCCTTCTTGAGTGTCAGCGGTCTGGAGGAGCATCTCGGGCGCCGCATCGCAGCATTCCTCAAGAAGGAAGCACGCAGGGACCTTGAGGCTCTGGTCGAGGGCCATGCCCGCAAAGTCGGGCGGCCGGTGCGATCCCTGACAATGAAGGATACGCGCAGCCGTTGGGGGTCTTGTTCCTGGGAGGGCAACTTGAGTTTCTCCTGGCGTATTATCATGGCTCCGCCCGGGGTCATCGACTATCTCGCTGCCCATGAGGTGGCGCATCTGCGAGAGATGAACCATGGGTCGGATTTCTGGTCACTCTGCCGCGATCTTTGTCCCCACATGGACGAGGCAAAGGCATGGCTGAAGCGCCACGGTTCCCAGCTCCATGCTATCGACTTCGACTGACCAGCCGAGGGTGTGGCCGCCATTGTCGCAATTTGGCTCGACTCTTTTGCGTTTTCGTGCGACTTCGCTGGCATGATGCCTGAAATCAAGATCTGCGGATTGAAGACACCGGAAGCGGTCGAACGCGCCGTCGAACGCGGTGCGACGCATATCGGTTTCATTTTCTTCGCAAAGAGCCCCCGCAATATCGAGCCTGACATCGCCGGCGCGCTAGCCGACCGTGTCCGCGGTCGAGTGAAGATCGTCGCTGTGACCGTCAATGCCGATACCGATGACCTCGATGAGATCGTTGCTCTCTTGAGACCGGATATCCTGCAAATGCACGGCGAGGAAAGCCCCGAACGCCTGTTGATGCTCAAGGCGCTCTATGGGTTGCCGGTTATAAAGGCTTTTTCCATTCGCGATTTGGGTGACCTGAAGAAAATCGAACCCTATATAGGTATTGCGGATCGCTTTCTCTTCGATGCGAGGCCGCCGACGGACTCGGAACTACCGGGCGGAAATGGCATTCCTTTCGATTGGCGCCTGCTGCGGACGCTTGACGACGACGTCGATTACATGCTTTCCGGAGGGCTGAACAAGGACAATGTCGCCGCGGCACTGAAGGAAACAGGTGCTCACGCGATCGACGTTTCGTCCGGGGTCGAAAGCGCGCCGGGGGTCAAGGATCTCGCAATGATGGATGAATTTTTCGCGGCGGTTGAACGCGCTTCGGCGCACGAGCCGGTTTCAGGGAGCGCAAAGTGAACCAGTCCCCAACACCGAATTCCTTTCGCGAAGGCCCCGACGAAGACGGTCGTTTCGGCATTTTCGGCGGTCGCTTCGTTGCAGAGACGCTGATGCCACTCATTCTTGACCTGCAGACCGAGTGGGAAAAGGCGAAGACTGATCCCGAATTCCAGGCGGAGCTCAAGCATCTCGGAACACATTATATTGGTCGGCCGAGCCCGCTCTATTATGCCGAGCGGCTGACGGCGCATCTTGGTGGCGCGAAGATCTACTTCAAGCGCGAAGAGCTGAACCACACCGGCTCCCACAAGATCAACAACTGCATCGGTCAGATCCTGCTCGCCAAGCGCATGGGCAAGACCCGCATCATTGCCGAAACCGGGGCAGGCCAGCACGGCGTCGCTTCCGCAACCGTCGCAGCCCGCTTCGGCTTTCCTTGCGTGGTCTACATGGGTGCCACCGACGTCGAGCGCCAGGCACCGAACGTGTTCCGCATGAAATTGCTGGGAGCCGAGGTAAAGCCGGTCAGTTCCGGACATGGCACCCTCAAGGATGCCATGAACGAGGCATTGCGCGATTGGGTCACCAATGTCGATGATACCTACTATCTGATCGGCACCGCCGCCGGTCCGCACCCCTATCCGGAAATGGTCCGCGACTTCCAGGCGGTGATCGGGACCGAGGCGCGCGAGCAGATCCTGGAAGCGGAAGGCAAACTTCCTGACCTCGTTATTGCGGCTGTCGGTGGCGGTTCCAACGCGATCGGTATCTTCCATCCCTTCCTGGACGATGCGGATGTGAAGATCGTTGGTGTCGAAGCGGGCGGCAAAGGGCTTTCGGGCGACGAACACTGTGCGTCGATCACCGCGGGTTCACCCGGCGTCCTGCACGGCAACCGCACCTATCTGCTTCAGAATGAGGACGGCCAGATCAAGGATGGCCATTCGATTTCGGCCGGCCTGGACTATCCGGGTATCGGTCCCGAACATTCCTGGCTAAACGATATCGGCCGCGCCGAATATGTGCCGATCATGGACGACGAGGCGCTCGAAGCGTTCCAGTTGCTGACCAGGCTCGAAGGCATCATCCCGGCGCTCGAACCGTCGCATGCCGTCGCCGAGGTCATCAAGCGCGCGCCGAAGATGCGCAAGGATCAGGTGATTCTTCTCAATCTCTCGGGCCGAGGCGACAAGGACATCTTCACCGTCGGCAAGATTCTCGGCATGGGGCTTTGACATGACCGTACGCATGGACAAGAAATTCGTCGAACTGAAAGCCGCAGGCCGGCCGGCGCTCGTCACCTACTTCATGGGCGGCGATCCTGACTATGAGACCTCGCTGGAAATCATGAAGGTGCTTCCTGCCGCTGGTGCAGATGTTATCGAATTGGGTGCACCCTTTTCCGATCCCATGGCCGATGGCCCGGCGATCCAGATGGCCGGCCAGCGGGCGCTGAAGAATGGCCAGACGATGAAGAAGACGCTGCAGATGGCCCGCGAATTCCGCAAGGGAGATGATACGACGCCGATCGTCATGATGGGCTACTACAACCCGATCTACGTCTATGGCGTCGAACGCTTTCTCGAGGATGCGCTCGAAGCAGGCATCGACGGCTTGATCGTCGTCGATCTGCCGGCCGAGATGGATGACGAATTGTGTATTCCGGCCCGCAGGAAGGACATCAATTTCATCCGCCTAACGACACCGACCACCGATGACAAGCGTTTGCCCAAGGTACTCACGAACACGTCCGGTTTCGTCTACTATGTGTCGATGACCGGCATTACAGGCTCGGCTCTGCCCGATCCTTCGAAGATCGCCGCCGCTGTCGGGCGTATCAAGAGCCAGACCGAGCTGCCGGTCTGCGTCGGCTTCGGCGTCAAGACTGCCGAGCATGCGCGCCTTATTGGAGCTTCCGCCGATGGCGTTGTGGTTGGCACGGCGATTGTCAATCAGGTCGCAACGTCGCTCGACAAGGATGGTCACGCCACCGCGGATACGGTGCAATCGGTGGCCACTTTCGTGCGGGGCTTGTCGGCTGGCGTCCATGCGGCGCGGTTTGCCGCTGCCGAATAGGCAACCCATATTGGCGATATCAGTCAGGAGTTAGTCAATTGAACTGGATTACCAACTACGTGCGGCCGCGGATCAATTCCATGCTTGGCCGCCGTGAGGTGCCTGAGAACCTCTGGATCAAGTGCCCCGAAACCGGCGAGATGGTCTTTCACAAGGACCTCGAGGAGAACAAGTGGGTGATTCCGGCTTCCGGCTATCACATGAAGATGCCGGCTAAGGCCCGGCTTCTCGATCTCTTCGATGGCGGTGAGTATGAACTATTCACCCAGCCGAAGGTAGCCCAGGATCCTCTGAAATTCCGCGATTCGAAGAAATACACAGACCGGCTGCGGGACAGCCGGTTGAAAACCGAGCAGGAAGATACGATTGTTGCCGGGCTCGGGAGCGTCAAGGGCGTCCGGCTCGTTGCCGTCGTACACGAGTTCAATTTCATGGGCGGTTCGCTCGGGATTGCGGCCGGGGAAGCGATCGTGAAGGCTTTCGAGCGTGCGATTGCTGAGAAGTGCCCGCTGGTAATGTTCCCGGCATCGGGCGGTGCTCGTATGCAGGAAGGCATACTGTCACTGATGCAATTGCCGCGTACGACCGTTGCGGTCGACATGCTCAAGGAGGCCGGGCTTCCCTATATTGTGGTTTTGACCAATCCCACAACCGGTGGGGTCACCGCCTCATACGCCATGCTCGGCGACCTCCATATCGCCGAGCCCGGCGCAGAAATCTGTTTCGCCGGGAAGCGCGTAATCGAGCAAACAATCCGCGAGAAGTTGCCGGAAGGATTCCAGACTTCCGAATATTTGCTGGAGCACGGCATGGTCGACATGGTGGTCAAGCGTCATGATATTCCCGCACTTCTCGCCCGCGTGCTGAAGATGATGCTGAAGCAACCGGCTAATGTAGCGACCGGCGCGGAAAATATGCCCATCCTGCAGAAAACGCCGGCCTGAACCTGAATTCCCTTCAGTCGGTCCGAAGCGGCGGAATCCATATTATGAACGAGCCCGCCTTCAGTGAGGCAGAATATGAGATTGAAAAGCTCATGGGATTGCATCCCAAGGGCTTCGATCTCTCCCTGAACCGCATCCGCCGTCTGTTGGAAGCGCTCGGCAATCCGCACCTGAAGCTTCCTCCGGTCATTCACGTTGCGGGCACCAACGGCAAGGGCTCCGTTACGGCGTTCTCCCGCGCAATCCTGGAAGCGGCGGGCCTCAGCGTCCATGTGCACACCTCGCCGCATCTGGTCCGTTGGCATGAGCGCTACAGGATCGGGGTTAAGGGTGGCGCGGGCCAACTGGTCGAGGACGCCGTTTTCGCTGACGCTCTTCGGCGGGTGGCTAGAGCCAATGGTGGACAGCCGATCACGGTCTTCGAGATCCTGACGGCGGTGACTTTCATTCTTTTTTCAGAATATCCTGCCGATGTGGCGATAATCGAGGTGGGACTGGGCGGTCGGTTCGACGCGACGAACGTGATCGAGAATCCGGCGGTGTCAGTGATCATGCCGATCTCGCTCGATCACCAGCCCTATCTGGGTGACAGGGTCGAACTCATCGCGGCCGAAAAGGCCGGGATCATGAAGAAGGGTCGCCCTGTCGTTATTGGGCACCAGGACCATGACAGCGCTCTGGATGTGCTCGTGGACACTGCCGAGCGCCTTTCCTGCCCGCTTTCGGTGTTTGGTCAGGATTTCCTCGCTCATGAGGAATTCGGCCGTCTGATCTATCAGGATGAGTTCGGTCTTTCTGATCTCCCGCTACCGCGGCTTCCAGGACGCCACCAATACGCCAACGCGGCAGCAGCGATCCGTGCGGTCAAGGCTGCCGGATTTGCGGTGACTGAAGCCATCGCAGAGAGAGCTATGACGACGGTCGAATGGCCGGGTCGTTTGCAGAAGCTCCTTGCCGGCAGACTGGTGGAGCATGCGCCGAGGGATGCCGAGATCTGGGTTGACGGAGGTCATAATCCGGGAGCCGGCGAGGTCATTGCTGAAGCCATGGCTGGCTTCGAGGAGCGCCAGTCGCGCCCCCTGTATCTAATAACGGGTATGATCAATACGAAGGACCCGATCGGATATTTCCATGCCTTCACCGATATTGCGCAGGAGGTCCTTACGGTTCCCATCCGGGGGACTGATGCCGCGATCGATCCGGTCATTCTTGCTCACGCGGCGATTGAGGCCGGGCTCGCGGCGACACCGGTTTCTTCGGTTGCCGAAGCGCTGGACGCAATTTCGGATCGGATCGACCCGGATGTCGTGGCACCGAGAATATTGATCGGCGGGTCACTCTATCTCGTCGGCAATGTGCTTGCGGACAACGGAACACCGCCAAAATGAAAAAGCCCGGGATCACCGGGCTTTTCGTGAATGATCGAACGCTGAGTTCAGGCGGCGCTGGAAATCCAGTTCGACAGCGCGGTCTTGGGCGATGCGCCCACCTTCATGTCGGCAAGTTGGCCAGCTTTAAATATGGCAAGGGTCGGAATTGAACGGACGCCGAACTTTGCGGCCAGTTCGGGATTGTCGTCGATATTGATCTTGGCGACCTTTACCTTGCCTGCCATTTCGTTGGAAATCTCTTCAAGGCTCGGCGCGATCATTTTGCAAGGTCCGCACCACTCGGCCCAGAAATCAACGACCACAGGCTCTGCGGAATCAAGAACTTCCGCCTGAAAATTGGAATTGTCGACTTTTACCGTAGCCATGGGCTGCTCCTTTGCCGGTACTGTTTGGAGGATTATCTGATACCGCTGCGGCGGTTTTTCAAGATATGGTATCTCACGATGTCTTGAGCTCGGCAAGCGTTTGCGAAAGCCGGACTGGCGGGATGGCAATCACAGAACCAGTCTCGGTATAGACGAGCAGACATTCGAACTCCTTTCCAGGATAGAGCGGTTTGAGGATCTCACGGTAGATCGCAAGCTGCGCTCGGTGACTGAGTGGCACCGCGTCAAGGTTATCAGGTGGCGTTCGATTGGTCTTGTAGTCTAGGAGGATGACGCGGTCTTCCGTCACGGCGAGCCGGTCGATCCGGCCCGATACCGCGCGCTCTTCGTTGTTCAATGAGAATGTGCCCATGACGGAAATTTCCGCCCTACCATGGGAGGAAAAGACCTCGGTCAGATCGGGATGGTAGAGGACGCTCATGACCGCGTTCACGAGCTTTTCTCTCTCCTGAGGTAGCCAGAAGCGCGCCGCCCTTTCCGCGTAACGTCGTGCGGCGGGTTCCCGCTCGTGTGCAGGGAAGGCCGGTAGCAGTTGCAGCATGCGGTGTGTCAGCTTGCCCTTCTGCAACGCTATGCCGTTCGTCTCTTTTTTTCCGAAAAGCGCCGAAGTGCCGACAGGCTCAATTTCATCATCAATGATGATCCCGGCGCCCGATGGACTGAGTGGTCTCGGCAAGGCGGGCGTCGGCGGCAGCGGCCGCAGCAGGGCATCCGGCAGTGGATCGGCCAAAGGTTTTTCTTCCGTTTGCCGGTGGCTCTCGAATGTCCTGCCTGAGGGAGGTAGTCTCCATTTGAGGCCGCTCCATTCTCCTTCCGGACCCGTGAACTGCGCGTGAGTGCAGAGCGCGTCCTCAAGACGCAAGGCCTCCGATATCATCCGGTGCCAGACATTGTTGGGCTCTTGCTTGCCGCGATAGCCACAAACGATGAGGCGGTCTGCGGCGCGCGTCATCGCCACATAGAGCAGCCGGCGATATTCCTCTTCCGCCAGTCGCTTCACGCGCTCGGTGTCGGCTGCTGTCAACGAATTGCTGAGGCCCTTAACGGGAACCCACACGGGGATGGTTGCTCCACCAGTGTTTGTCTCCATCATCCGGAACTTTGAAAGATGGGTGTGGTTGAAGGCCTTCGAGCCGCCATCGACCAGAAAGACGACCGGAGCCTCCAGACCCTTGGACGCATGCACGGTCATGACCCGCACTTCGTTGCGCTCCTTGTCCTGCTCGCGCTTGACCTCGGGGGACTCCAGTTCGAGGGCGGAAACGAAGGATTGTAGCCCGGGAAGCCCGGAAGTCTCGAATGCGAGTGCGAAATTGAGGAACTCGTCGAGGATATCGCTGACTTCGGTTCCGAGCCGGGCAAGAAATGCCCGCCGCCCGCCCTGCGCGCCGAGAATCCGAGCATAGAAATCATGAACCGGGAGAACTCGCGAGAGTGATATGCATTGGGCTAGTCTGGTTGCCGCGGAGCGCCACTTGGGCTCGCCGCTGTCGGCAAGCCGCTGCAACCGGGTCCAGATGCTGCCGCTGCCCTCACGAAGCGCGGCCAATTCGAAAAGATCGTCTTCACCCAGATTGAAGAGGGGGCTCTTGAGAATGGCGGCAAGCGAAAGATCGTCACCGGGCAAAAGAACGAAACGCCCGAGCGCGAGCAGATCCTGAACGGCAATGTGGCCGGTCAGCCGCAGCCGGTCTGCGCCCGCTACGGGAACATTGTCGCGACGTTTGAGGGCGCGTGTAAGCGCGTTGACGAAGGCATCTCTCTTGCGCACGAGGACGAGGATGTCGCCGGGCGAGATTAGGCGTTCGATCCCATTTTCGATAATCGTCTCATGGCCGACCATGGCTTCGATCTGATACGCGATCCGGCGTGCGAGAATAGCGGACGGCGCGCGTTCCGGGGTGGCGTCGAAAGGCGCGGTCCAGTCTTCCGTGGCTTCGCCCGTCTCTGGCGCAACCATGTCCCAGAGATCGACTACGCCCGGATGGCCCGTGCGGCTGGACATGTGGACGACTGCCTCGTTTATGGCGCTCAGGCCCCGGGCGTTTTCGCCCAGGGTGAAGACTTGGTCGACCGCCGATAGCACGGCCGAAGTCGAACGAAAGGAAAGCGGAAGTCGAACCGGGCTGAAGAGCTGGCCGCCAGACGCGACCTCTCTTGCCGTGGTCGTCGCCTCCTCGGAAAAACGTTCCGGCCGAGCGCCCTGGAAGGAATATATGGATTGCTTCTCGTCACCAACGGCGAAGAAGGTGCGGGTGAGATCGCGTGCGCTCTGTCCGGAGAAGAAGTCTTCACGCAGTGACCGGATTACCGACCACTGCACAGGGCTGGTATCCTGAGCCTCGTCGACAAGGATATGGTCGATCCCCTGGTCGAGCTTGTAGTGCACCCACGGGCCGACATCTCCTCTGGTCAGCAGATTGGCCGTACGAGCGATCAGGTCCTCGAAATCCAGTTGGCTGCGGCTCTTCTTGAGGTCTTCGTAGTCGCGGTCCAGTCGGTCGGCGAGAGCCAGCGCCGCCTTCGTCGCCGTGTACATCCTGAAAATGCGCAGTTTGTCCCGGCAGGCGACGACATGTTCGCGCGTTGCGATGAGCGTGTCACGCAGGCCCGGCATCGCTTTCTCCATCGCGGCAGTGATGAGTGTGCTGTCGGCCCTCGGCTTGTCGGCGGATGTATAGAACGCACTCTCAAGATACTTGACGCGGCGCAAGACATCGGCCTCCCGGCCTGCAAGTCGCAGATTGTCGGCAAGCGCCCGGGCATTGGCGCCGCCTTTTTCTGAAGCGACGGCGAGGTATTCATTCAACATGACGCCCTGAAGACCTGGCAATGGCCAGAACTGTTCGGCAAGATCTTCCTCGGTCTCGCCCGCACCGATCCCGAACGCGAGTCGAAGAGCCGCGTCAGGACCGCCGACATTTTGCGATGTCGTCATGAAATGACGGATTGCATGGCGGTTGGCGACAATATCGCTGAACAACGCCTCAAGACCCGTCTCGTCGGCAAGGCTTAGAACTTGCGAGAATGCGTCGGCAAGCGTGGCATCCTCCTCGGCAGACGTCGCGATCAGAAGCGACCGGCGGGCATCGGCAAGGACGGCTGTCGCTGCCCGGTCATCCAGCACGGAAAAATGACCCGCAACATTGGCTTCGAGTGGAAACTGATGCAGCAGTGCCTCGCAAAAGGCATGGATCGTCTGGATCTTCAGTCCGCCAGGAGTTTCGAGCGCCTTAGAGAACAGCCGCCGCGCTTCGCTGAGCTTGATTCGATCCGGTCGGCGACCCTCGATCGCCGCAATCCGCTCGGCGAGCGTGTCGTCGGGCAAGGTTGCCCATTCGGCAAGACGTTCGAAGACGCGGTTCGACATTTCGGATGCCGCGGCCTTGGTGTAGGTGAGGCAGAGAATTGACGATGGGCGCGCTCCGGCCAGAAGGAGCCGGATAACTCTCTGGGTTAGAACATGGGTTTTGCCGGACCCGGCATTGGCGGAAACCCAGGCTGAACGAAGCGGGTCCGAAGCGAGCGCCTGTTGCGCCGTCGTCCAGTTGATCCAGGCGATTGGATCATCGTTGGAGGGAAGCCGAATGGCGTCTTCATTCGTCATTGGACGCCTCCTCGCTTTCTGCCGTCGACCATTCGGCCACGCGTGCGAGATGATCGTATTCGCCGCCGAAATCGTTCTGCTGCGCGGGAATCAGACGGGACATGAACCCACGCTCGCCGGAGCGCAGGAGCGTCACGAAGCGGGTGAGTTCGGCAACGGATTGCTCGGCGAGATCTTTCGCCGACTTCTTGTTGTCTCCTTGCCCGCTAAGCTCGTTGTTCACCTGCTCTGACTTGAAACGACCGCCAGGCCTGAGGCGAACGTATAGAAGATTCTCCGGAATTGTGGGTCCTGCCTGGCGGAAGCCGCCGGCCATGAGTGCTGCCGCCTCCAGGGCAAGCTGGGGGTCGAGAAGGCTGCGCGCCTGTGAGACGCTGGGGCTGAGGCCCGTCTTGTAGTCAATGATGTCGGCATGACCTCCTCCCTTGAGATCGATGCGATCGGCAACCCCCGTCAGCCTTATTCCGGCCGCCTCCAGTTCGATGCCAGCAGGCACTTCAGTCAGGACCTGGCTGATTTCCGCTCGTCGTTTGCTATCCCAATTGAGGAATGCGCGCGCGACCTCGCCGAAACGCTGTCGCCAGACGAGGTCGATATGCGGCGGCAGGCCCTCCGCGTCAAAGAGCGCATCAGCGATGGCTTTCATGGTCTCGAAGGCTTCTGGCGATCCCGGTGCGTGGCCCTCGCGAACGAATTGCTCGACGATACGGTGGTAGAGTGTCCCGCGTTGAGCAGCCCCCGGATCGGAGTTAAACGGATCCACGGGATCCAGTTTCAGGATACGGCGCGCATAGATCGAATAGGGGTCACGCCTCAGCCGCCCCACCTCGCTGAAGGAAAAGCTGCTGGGTTGCAGGCCGGCTGGAGGTTTCGGCGCCGGGCGCTGCGCTGGCTGTTGGCTTTCACCGCGATCGATCAAGTCGGTAAAATGGCGGAAACGGTCGCCGCGTTCCCTCAGCCGGCCCGCAAATTCCTTGCCGCCGAGCGCCAGAAGCCGTTGCAGCCAGCGGGAGGCGACCGTCGGGGCAGATCCCTGTCGCAAGGCGCGCGAATAGATGAGGTTTCGCGTTCCGTTCGCCATTTCGAAGTCATGGGCAAGTTGTCCGATTCGCCTTTCAGGCGGTTCAAGGCCAATCTCCGCCTTCATCGTCCGTGACAGAAACGGGTTGTTCGTCGTCTGCCCCGGCCACGAACCTTCATTCAGACCGCCGAGCACGAGTGTATCGACACTCTGCAGCCGTGCTTCGAGTGTGCCGAAAACGAAGACACGCGGGTGTCTGAGCGCTTCGGGCTTGACCGACTCGCCCGCCATCAGCGCCGTCATGATGTCGATCCATTGCGGACCGTCAGCCTCGATCTGGCCGTCCGCCTCCATGATCTCGCCAAGCAGGCTCGCGAGTTTTTCGCCTGCCTCGCCGGACCAGAGTGCGGCCAGATTGCCCTCGGGATCGGTACAAACTGCCTCAAGGGCGCGGCCGGTTCGTTCGGTCCACTCGGCCAGCGCAGCCGTCGTGGACAACGATCCGCGTTCACGTTCCCGCACCAGCATGCCGGCAAGAGGTTCGACGGCCTGGCCAACGACACCCGCAAGTTTTATTGCAGCCTCGACGGCTTCTTGAGAAAGGGCGAGACGCCATTGCGGCGGATGGCGATCGGCGCTCTGTTCAGCAAGTTGTTGGTCGAAATGCGGTTCAAGCTGGCTGATGTCGACCGCACGGACACCACCCCTGAGCGCAATCATTTCAAGGGCATTGACGGCATCGCCATAGGTGCGGTCATCGAAGCCAAATCGCGAAAGGGGATGCTTGAGCAGAGACACGATGGCGACGGGATCGCCAGGCCGCAGCGTTGCCTCGAGCAGCAACTGGGTGAGCGTTCCCTGCGGCGTGGCGATGAAAGGCGTTCCGGCAGAATCGTCGGCGATGATGCCGAACCGGGCCAGTTCGGCTGTCACCCTCCGCGCGAGGTTCCTATCGGGCGTGATAAGCGCCACCTGGCTGTCGCCATTTGCTCTTGGCTCTTCTAATGCCAGGCGGAGTGCAATGGCAATTGAGGTTGCTTCCTCACGTTCGTTTGCCGCCTCGATCAGGGCAACATCCTGAAATGCGGCGTCGAAGCGGTCGGGGCCGAATCCGCTTCGCCACGCAGTCCATTGGTCGGTCGTGCTCGCGGGAGCCATGGCGCGCGACAGGATCTCGGCTCGGTCGCAGAGGTCGGGGGCCGCAGTCGAAAGGGGAAGGATATCGGACCTCGTGAGCCGCAAGCGTTCGAGCAACTTGTAAAGGCCATATTGCGAATGGCCGCGGCGCGCCGGATCGATCTTGCGATCGGACTCCGGCTCATGACCGATGTGTTTCCAATTGTCGTCCGTCATCGACAGATCCAGACCCGGTAGAACCACGACGCCTTGGGGAAGGCTGGCGATAGCCGCGATGAGTTCCGCTGCCGCGGGAATGGAACCCGTCGAGCCGGCGACAATCACGGGTCCGCTATCATCTGGGACCTGCAATATCCGTTGCGCTTCGGCTCTCAGCATTGCGTTGCGATGTCGTGCCGGCGATGATCGTTTCAGCTCCTCCAGGCGGGCGGGCCAGAAAGCGCTGGCAATGCGGAGAAATTCGAGTGTCAGTTGCCACCAGGAGGCAAAGTCCCGCGCATCGAGTTCATCGAGATCGGTCCAGTTTCGCTCCTCGGTCTCGACGGCATCGATCAGTTCGACGAGGGCGCGGGCCAGCCAGACCGCATCCGCCGGGCTTGCCGGAGCGACGAGCGGTGTGTCGGAGTGGATGCTGCGGACGACTTCCGGCAGTTGATTGCGCCAGGCGAGGATGAGGCGTGAAAGCTCAAGCAGCATAACAGTGCTGCTGACCGGCGGAATGAGGTCGAGAAGGGCAGGCGATGCGATGTCGAAATAGCCGGTATCGTCATCCGTCTCACCGAGCGGGCGGATGACGGGCAGAATGGCCGACTTGCCGCCAAGAATATCGACGAATTCAGAGCGAAGCACGCGCGCCGCGCGCCGCGTCGGAACCAGGATAGTTACCTTGGCGAGAGAGAGGGGATCATCGGGCTCATATTGGTAGTCAGGCGCCAAGCGGCCGTCGACCAGCGCTTTGGCGAGCACTTTCAGGAAGGGTAGCCCCGGCGGGATCGTCAGAACGCGTGGTTGGCGAGCCCGGTCCATCGTCTAGACACCTTTTCCCAGGCGTTGGATTAGATCCTCCGCATCACCAATTGCATCCGGCGTGCCGACTGTCAGCCAGTGCCCTTTGAGTTTTAGACCGTAGAGACGATTTCGCGCAATTGCGCGGTCGAAGTAGATATTCAGATTGAAGGCGTCGTCGGGGGCATCGTCTAGAAGCGCCGGGTTCATCACGATGGCGCCGGCATAGACGACAGGATTACGGTGGCCGGCCTTGAATCGTGTAAGGCGACCGTCTTCGGCGAGCTCGAAATCGTTCTTTCCGTTATGACCGGTGGTCTTCTCAGGAGTGACGCACAGAAGCGCCATGTCCATGCGCTCGGGGTCGAAGAATGCTCCCAGCCTCCTGAGATTGCTGTCTTCACCCCTCTCGTCGCCGATCCAGAACAGATCGGCATTCATGACGAACGCGGTGCTGCGGTCGAGGAGCTTGAGACCCTTTGCCAAACCGCCGCCGGAATTCATCAGCGCCGCACGCTCGTCGGATATGATGACCTCGAGCCGAGGATAGTTTTCCAGATGTTCTACCATCTGTTCGGCGTGATGATGCACATTCACGACCGCGCGCGTCACTCCAGCGTCCGCAAGTATGTCGAGTACGTAATCGATCATCGGCTTGCCCGCGACTTTGACGAGTGGCTTTGGTATCGATTCGGTAATCGGTCGCATCCGGGTCCCGAGCCCGGCCGCGAGCACCATCGCATTGGTGATTTTCATTGTCCCTGCCGTGCTGATTCGGCTGATCCGATTCCAACCTTTGCACACCAATCCTGCAAGGGGGCAAGGGCCTCATGCTCGAATGCGATGGACAGATGCCAGAGCGTGCGCGGCATATGTTTCATATAGCCGGGCTTTTTGTCCCGCTGCATCAATCGCACCCAGAGTCCGTTCAGTTTGCAGGCGCGCTGCGCCGACATGATCGCCCAGGACCTGAGGAAGTTCTCCTCGCTGAAGCCAGGCTGCAACCGCCGCAGCGTCAAATAGTCTTCCATCAACTGATCCGCGAGATCCCGCTCGACCGTCACGCGGGCGTCCTGCACGATGGAAACGAGATCATAAGCCGATGGGCCTATCATTGCGTCCTGGAAGTCGATGATGCCTATGCGCTTCACACCGCATTCCGTGCCCCGCCAGATGATGTTCGGCGAATGAAAGTCACGAAGCACGAGGGTTTTCTCGGCATCGTCAAGCTGATCGATCAGCCGGTCCCAGATGTTGAGATAATCTTTCCGCTCCTTTGCCGTGGCGGGTTTCCCTCCCCTTTTCCATGGCAGGTGCCAGTCAAGAAGAAGCTCTGCTTCCATCTTCATGGCTGTTCGGTCGTAATCTGGAATGCAGTGGATATGGTCGCCGGGGAGAGGAAGCTCCCGCCCGAAGGTCATCGCGTGCATCTCCGCAAGGCATGCGACCGACGCCCGATAGCGTTCGGGAACAGGCTTGCCGTCTGCGTCCAGAATGGTTTCGGTACCCAGATCCTCGAGGAGAAGAATGCCAGCCTCGCAGTCGTGCTCGTAGATTTCAGGCGCCGCGAACCCCTTCGCGCGCAGCGCGAGATCGATTGCGATGAATGGGTAGACATCCTCGGCAAGATGGACGATCTGCGAGTAAGGCTTTCCGTCTCGGATCGGCGGCCCGTCTGGCTGGCGGGGCGAATCCATAAGGATCATGCGCTTGCCATCAGGCGGGTAGATGTATTCGTAGGCGCGCGTCGAGGCGTCGCCTGTCAGATGCCGGCGCCGCGCTTGGCGATATCCATGGTCATCAAGAAACTGGCGGATCGCAAGGACGCGGCTGATGCGGTCGAGCTTCGGCGCCGTCGCGGATATGACGACACGACGGCCGCCGGAGGGGTCAAAGTCGAACTGCACGTCAATGCGCTCGGCGGTCATGGAGCTGCCTGCCTTTTCTGGCCATTCGACGAGGCATACGCCGCTTTCGAGCGCGTCATTGAAGCCGAGTTCCTCCAACTCGTTTTCATCACTCAGCCGGTAGAGATCGAAATGGGCGACCGGGTACCGAAGATCGTAATTCTGGACGAGCGTGAACGTCGGGCTGGGTACTTCGAGATAGTCGTCGTCGGCCATGGCGCGCAACAACGCCCGCGACAGGGTCGACTTGCCGGCGCCGAGATCGCCGTGAAGGGCAAGACAATCACCGGGTCTTACCGCCAGGGATAGATCCTCTCCGAGCCGGATAGTGTCGGCTTCGCCAGGGAGCAGCAGAGACAGGGCTTTGGCGCTCATTCTGCGGCGACGGATTGCGGGATGGCGGCGGTGGGAATGCGGCAATGAACGGTCGTGCCCCGGCCGGGCGCACTGTCGATGGAGACCTTGCCGTTGTGGAGGTTGACGAAACTCTGGACAATGGAGAGTCCGAGACCCGCGCCACTACGTTTGCCGCCCCTGCCATTCGAGGAGAAACGGTTGAACACGGACGCGAGCACGTCTTCGGGAATGCCGCATCCGTTGTCAGTCACATCGAAGCAGAAGTCGCCGCCTTCTCTCCAACACTTCATGTCGATGGAGGAGCCTTCCGGTGCGAAATTGACGGCGTTGGTCAGGATCTTGATGAGGATCTGCTTCAGTCGCTGCTGGTCGGCTACGATATGGCCGAGATGGGCTGAGGCTCTGATTTCGAGCGCGACATTGCTCTCCTGCAACCGGTCTGTCATCTGCATGGAAACATCATCGAGCAGATCGCTCAGGTCGATGTCGGAATATTCGAGCCGCATGATGCCGGCATCGACGGTCGCAAGGTCGAGGATATCGTTGACGATGGTGAGCAGTACTGAGGATGAAGTCGAAATGTGGTCGACATACTCCGTTTGTCGCTCGTTGAGCAGTCCTATCGCCGGCGTCTTCAACAGATCGGTAAAGCCGATGATATTCGTGAGCGGCGAACGCAGTTCATAGGACACGTGCTGAACGAAATCGTTCTTGAGTTCGTCGGCCTTGCGCAGCGCTTCGTTCTTTTCTTTCAGCGCTCGTTCGGCGCGTACGCTGTCCGTCATGTTGACGAAGGTCAGCATCGTCTGGGCGTTCGGAAGCGGCGTCACCGCGAAATCTAGGACGAGACCCGAGTAAAGCTCGAGGGTTCCCTGGCTCGAAGGGCGCTCGTCCTCGAAGCTCGTGATCATCTTGCTGAAGGATTTCCAGCCATCGGCATGGTCGTAGGATGACATGCAGGCCGATTCGATGGCGCGGATATGGGTGCCCGGCTTCGCATCGGCTTCGGCGATGCCCCAGAGGGCACGGAAAGCAGGATTGGACAGCTGGATTCGTCCGTCAGGGCCGAACACGGCGACGCCCTCGGACAGGTGGTCGATGGTTTCACCCTGTACCCGCAGAAGCGTGTTGTAGCGTGTTTCGAGATCGACCTGTTCGGTGAGATTCTCGAAGACCCAAGTAGCCCCACCTTGCGGATGCGCCGATGCGATCACGCGCAGCGTCTGTCCATTCGGAAGGTGCCAGAGATCCGTCTGCGTCTCCAGCGACCGGTAGACCGAGAGGGTATTCTCCTTCCAGGTCTTCCAGTTGAGCTGCTCGGGCAACTTGTTCGCGGACCGTAGCCGATCCAGGAATTCACTGTTGTCGGGGCGCGCTTCGAGGAAGGGCGTATCGAGTTGCCAAAGCTGGGTGAAAGCCTGATTATAAAATTGTAACCGCCGTTCTCCATCGAAGATCGCAACGGGCGTCGCCAGATGATCGAGCGTATCGGCATGGCTCTTCAGTGTCCGGGTCAGTTCTTCGCGCAACGCTTCCGTCTGCGAAACGTCGATCGCCATTCCGCACGAACCCGACGGACTGCGGGCGTCAACGACATCGAAGAATGTACGGTTTCCGCGCACAACGGTCGAAACCTTGTCATGGAAAGGCGATTCCAGCGTTACACCGGCGCGGATCTTTTCGCGCACGACGGTCCCGAGTACCTCGCGCTCCTCCCGTATCGCCTGGTCTGGCGAGTTTGCCTCGACGGCCTCGCTATAGGCCTGATTGACCCACACCAGCCGGCCGTCGCTGTCGCGCTGCCAGACAGGTTGCTCGATGGCGTCCAGGAGCGCCTCGAACGTCGCGATGGAGGCCTTCAGTCGGGTTCTCTCGATCTTGAGTTCGGCCAGCTCAGCACGCAGGTTATTGAGTGCGACGAAGCGCGCAAATGCGCGGCCTCCAGAGAGCCGGCCCTGCACCTCAATCACCTCATGGCGAGTAGTCTCGACGATCATGTCGAAGCTCTGAGCGTCGAAGCGGAGCCGCTCGATTGCCTTGTCCAGGTCGCCGGCAGAGGCTGCCTTTAGCCAGCGGCCGAAGGCGAGGAAATCGCTGTCGCCCTGCGGTGCGCCGGTCTCTGCCGGCAGCTGGCCCAGGAACTCGGGTTTGCGGTCATGGCCGTCCCATATGACGATGCGTCGGTTCTTGTCGGCGATCAGGGCCTGGTAACGGGAGATGCGTTGTTTCGCGTCCGATAGAGCGGACCGCATTTCATGGCTTTCGACCTCCAGAGCGCCTTTCTGGCGGATCAGCCAGATTGCCGAAAGCAATGCCGCTGACAGGATGCCGATCACGAGGGAGAAGCCGATCATCTCGACGGAGGTGAAGAGCCGCTGCACCTCGGGGACGCCGGCCCCAATCTGCGCCACTGCCGTTCGCGTCAGGCTTGCAAGCACGGTTCCCGCCAGGAAGACGTTCCTGGCGCCGGCCAAAAGCCTGCCACGCCAGTGAAGGAGCCGGAGCAATATCCCCCTCGAGACAGCGTCCGTCCTCAAAAACCGCATCAACGGAACCTCGAGCGCACCCCCGCGCGCAGTTCCCCGCTTGTGCGGATTATTCTCTACTACCGACATCTTCGGTCTGTCTCCGTCCTATGTGCCGCATCGTCGACAAGACATCCCATTTCGCGTCTTCGCACTGGGCGAGCGTCGCGAATCAAGTCTCAAAACAATACTGCTTAAGGGAATCGGCGGGAAGTGCGGGAGCCAAAAAAGAAGCTGCGGCATTTGTCAATGCCGCAGCCACTACATCTTGTGGAAATCAAGAATAGAATTAATAGCGATAGTGGTCAGACTTGAACGGGCCCTGCGGCGTGACGCCGATGTATGAAGCCTGTTCTTCGGAAAGAACCGTCAGGCGCACACCGAGCTTTTCAAGATGCAGCCGGGCGACCTTTTCATCTAGGTGTTTCGGCAGGACGTAGACTTGGTTTTCGTAGGCATCGGGCTTGGTAAAGAGCTCGATCTGGGCCAGGACCTGATTGGTAAAGGAAGCCGACATGACGAAGGACGGATGGCCAGTGGCGTTCCCGAGATTGAGCAAACGGCCTTCCGAAAGCAGGATCATGCGGTTGCCGTTCGCAAACTCGATCATGTCGACCTGCGGCTTGATATTCGTCCACTTCAGGTTGCGTAGCGCCGAAACCTGGATCTCGTTGTCGAAATGGCCGATATTGCCGACGATCGCCATGTCCTTCATGGCTCGCATGTGTTCGATACGGATCACGTCCTTGTTGCCTGTGGTCGTGATGAAGATGTCAGCGCTCGATACGACGTCCTCAAGCTGGACGACCTCGAAGCCGTCCATCGCGGCCTGAAGTGCGCAGATCGGATCGACTTCTGTCACCTTGACGCGAGCTCCGGCACCCTGAAGGGATGCTGCCGAACCCTTGCCGACGTCGCCGTAACCGCAAACCACAGCGACCTTGCCGGCCATCATGACATCTGTTGCGCGCCGGATGCCGTCCACCAGCGATTCCTTGCAGCCATACTTGTTGTCGAACTTCGACTTCGTAACCGAGTCGTTTACGTTGATGGCCGGGAAGGGCAACAGGCCTTTCTGGCTGAGCTGATAGAGACGGTTGACACCGGTCGTGGTTTCCTCGGTGACGCCGCGGATCGCATCACGCTGTTTCGTAAACCAACCCGGCGAAGCCGCAAGGCGCTTCTTGATCTGCGCGAAGAGGATCTCTTCTTCTTCCGAGTGCGGATTGCTGAGCACGTCCTCGCCGCTTTCGGCGCGGGCGCCGAGAAGAATGTACATGGTCGCATCGCCGCCATCATCGAGAATCATGTTCGACAGACCGCCATCGGCCCATTGGAAGATCTTGTCGGTATAGGTCCAGTACTCCTCGAGCGATTCGCCCTTGACGGCGAAAACCGGAACTCCGGAGGCTGCAATCGCGGCGGCTGCATGATCCTGGGTGGAGAAGATGTTGCAGGAGGCCCAGCGCACTTCGGCGCCGAGCGCCACGAGCGTCTCGATCAGGACAGCAGTCTGGATGGTCATATGCAACGACCCGGTGATACGGGCGCCCTTGAGCGGCTTCTTGTCACCAAACTCGGACCGGCAAGCCATAAGACCGGGCATTTCGGTCTCGGCGATGTTGATTTCCTTGCGGCCGTAATCGGCGAGCCCGATGTCCGCGACAATGTAATTCTTTTCTGTGCTCATGAAGCTCTCCCGGCTTGGAATTGATGCAGGCGCAGCCGCCCGTTCAGGACGATGCGCACGCGCCCTTCGCTATCCGGCTCTTACGAAGACGGATTTCTTCCATGGCATTTAGCAGGCTTCCAGAGTATTGGCAACCGAGATATAAAGAAGTCTTTATGTCTTTATATGGCGCGGGATGATCAGATCTCTTCGCCGAACTTGTCTGCGACAAGATGCTCGAGAGCGTCCAGGACTTCTCTTGCCTGCGTTCCGCAAGCGGAAACGAGGATGGTGCAGCCTGGGCTTGCCGCGAGCATCATCAATCCCATGATCGATGTCCCGCCAACGGTTGTTCCGTCTTTGGCGACGGTCACCACTGCATCGTATCCGTCCACTGTCTGGACGAATTTCGCCGACGCCCGCGCATGCAGGCCGCGTTTGTTGGTGATCGTAAGTTCGCGGGAGATTGACGTCATGCGCATTCTTTCCGGCAGTTACTTGCCGCTGAGAACGCGGCTGGCGACATTGATGTATTTCCGGCCAGCCTCGGATGCTTCTACCAACGCCTTCTCCATATCGTTTTCCCCGCGCACGCCTGCAAGCTTGATCAGCATGGGGAGGTTTACACCGGCAATCACTTCGATCCGGCCGGCATTCATGACGGAAATGGCGAGATTGGAAGGGGTGCCCCCGAACATATCGGTCAGGATAATGACGCCGTGTCCATCGTCCGCGCGCATGACGGCATCCAGGATGTCCTGGCGACGCTGATCCATGTCGTCTTCCGGGCCGATCGATACCGTTTCAATGAATTTCTGTGGTCCCACCACATGTTCCACCGCGTGATGAAACTCTTCAGCCAGCTTGCCATGCGTGACAAGCACAAGTCCGATCATTCTCTTACTGCCCCTTTGCACACGCAATCAGATGGCCAGATAGTGCAATGCAGCAACTTCGTCCATCGGTGGGACGCCATCTTGGCCATGAAAATTCGAAGTGCAAGTCTAAAATGTGCGGATCTCTATTGGATCATTTGCAGCCTGCGGCGAAATCAATGCCATTGTGAACGCGAACGGCCTCGCAATACCGACAGGCACTCGCACGATCGGCAGTTCCCGTCCCGACGACGTTGAAAAGCGCTCATTCTCAGGTGGCAATCGATCCGCCGCGCCTGATGCCACTGGCAGCACGGCAACATGAACAAGGGCCGCCGGAAGGCATTCGACCTTTGCTATCCCCGCGTGACGCAATTCGATCAGCCCGACGATTGATTGCGGACAGCGCGCCAGGAGATGCTCTCCATGAGCCGAGAGGATTACCCGATCGTCGGCAATCAGCGCCGAAAAGAGCCCGAGGCTTGCGGCCTCGGCCATGCAGGAAAACGCAAGCGCCGATTTGCCTGCACCCGACGGGCCGATGAAAAGAAGACCCGTCGTCCCGACGACAATCGCGGTGGCGTGTATGTTTTCTCCATCGTTGTTCATGGCGCTGCTTCGACGGGAAGAGACAGGATGAAGCGCGCGCCGAGCGCCTTGCCCGTTTGCGGGTCGACAATATTTTCAGCCTTCAGCGTGCCCCCATGGGCTTCGGCGATCTGCCGGCTAATGGAGAGGCCGAGTCCGGAATTCTGTCCGAAGCTCTCGGTCTCGGGGCGATCGGTGTAGAAGCGTTCGAAGACCCGGTCTATGTTCTCGATCTGGATACCTGGCCCGTTGTCCTCGACCTGGACGTTACAGCGTCCACGCGCGCGCGATAGACGCACGGTGATGCGCCCTCCCTTTTCCGGAACGAAGGATCGGGCATTCTCGATCAGATTGGTGACGACCTGGCCGAGCCGAAGGTCGTGTCCGTTGACGGTGAAACGTGCTTTTGTGCCGGGCTTCTGGTCGATCAAAAGGTTTATTTCGACCGGCTTCTTTGTGCTGCGAATCTGCCGCGATATCTCCACCATGTTCGTAAGCAGCACTTCGAGGTCCACCGGCTCCGCATCCGTGCGAGCCAGCTCAGCATCCAGCCGTGACGCGTCCGAAATGTCGCTGATCAGCCGATCGAGACGCCGCACGTCGTGCTGGATGATATCCATGAGCCGTTGCCGAGATTCATCGTTGCGGGCCAGCGGCAGGGTTTCGACCGCACTTCTGAGCGATGTCAGCGGGTTCTTAAGCTCGTGGCTGACATCAGCGGCGAAGCTCTCGATGGCATCGATGCGGTCGTAAAGGGCAGTCGTCATTTCTCGAAGGGCAACCGAGAGATTGCCGATCTCGTCCTGACGGGCCGAGAAATCCGGAATCTCCTCGCGCTGCTTGGCGCCGCGCCGCACACGGATGGCGGCAGCGGAAAGGCGCCTCAGGGGATTGGCGATGGTTGAGGAAAGAAGGAGCGAAACGACAATATTGACCAAAGTCGCGACCCCGAAGACGCGCAGGATCGCCAGTCGTTCCGCATGGACGATCTTGTCGATGTCGCCGGCTTGCGTCGACAACAGCAGAACGCCGAGGACGGCACGGAAACGCTGAACGGGAACCGCCACCGATACGATGAGTTCGCCTTTGTCGGTGACCCGCACCACGGCGCCGCGGACGCCCGTCAATGCATTCATCACCTCGGGATAAATTGAGCCGTCGCCGCCCGGCGCCTCCTTGTAGAGCGGCAGCCCGCCGGGCTGCAGAAGTGTGTTGAAGATGCGGGCGATCCAGTCGGTCAAACTGATCGTCTCGTTTTCCACAGGTGGAAGATCAAATCGGAGAACCTGACCACGCGAATAGAGATGACGCGAGTCGAGCAGCAGGTTCGCATCGGCGTCGAATAGGCGCGCGCGCGTCCGAGTGGGCGAAATCAACCGCCGCAACACGGGCGCGACGCGTTCCGGATTGATCGGAAATTCGAGGTCTTCGTCATTCGGGACCGGCGTTATGCTCTGGCCAGCCTGCAGTTCGAGAAGCTTCTGCGGGTCGATTGTTATGGAATTGGTATCCACCGAGGCCGAGGCGGAGATTGCTCCGGCGATGATCTCCCCCTGGGTCAGCAGGCTTTCGACGCGCGCATCGATCAATCCCTCGCGGAACTGATTGAGATACATGATCCCACCGACAAGCACGATCAGTGCCGCGAGGTTAAAGAAGACGATTCGCCGCGTCAGACTGGAGAAAAGTGCATGCCCGAATATGCGACGGACAAGAGTGAAGGGATGGGACAGAAAGCGACGCTGTTCGCTTGAATTGTCCAGCTCTTCAATATTCTCGTCGGAAACTTGCCGTTCCAAGCATTAACCCCTTCGCGCGGAACCGCCTGCCAACTTCCGGGGCGGATGGAGATCCGGTCTCGGCAGAGGCAAGCGATAAGCGCCAATCACGCCGCTTCGCGGAAGCGATATCCGACACCATAGAGTGTTTCAATCATGTCGAAATCGGTGTCGACCATTTTGAATTTCTTGCGCAGGCGTTTGATATGACTGTCGATGGTGCGGTCATCGACATAGACCTGCTCGTCATAGGCGGCATCCATCAATGCATCGCGGCTCTTGACGACACCAGGCCGCTGCGCCAGCGAGTGCAAGATAAGAAACTCCGTTACCGTGAGGGTCACGGGATCGCCTTTCCAGGTGCAGGTATGTCGTTCCTGGTCCATGACCAGCTGGCCACGTTCCAGCGTGCGGGCTTGCGCTTCCGCTCCCGGCTTCGCCGCACTTGTTGCCGCCGAGCCTTCGCGGCTAGCCGCTCTTCGTAAAATCGCTTTTACCCGCTCGACGAGCAGACGCTGCGAGAACGGTTTCGTGATGAAGTCGTCAGCGCCCATCTTGAGGCCGAACAATTCGTCGATTTCCTCGTCCTTGGACGTCAGAAAGATCACCGGAATATCCGATTTCTGGCGAAGCCGCCGGAGAAGTTCCATCCCATCCATACGCGGCATCTTGATGTCAAAGATGGCGAGCTGTGGCGGACGTGCGAGCAAACCGTCCAATGCCGATGCGCCATCCGTATAGGTCTCGACCTTATATCCTTCCGCCTCCAATGCGATCGACACAGAGGTTAGAATATTGCGATCGTCGTCAACGAGCGCGATTGTCTGCATGCTGTTCGTCTCCGTCATCATAAAGCGCGGCTCCCGGTATTAGGTCCAGCCCATGTCTTGGCGATCATAACGCGCTTATTGGGGGTAAAGGTGGAACAAATTGTGGCAAAGATAAAGGGGGCGTGACGATCCGTCACTTACACTCCCTGTCAAAAATATCGTGAAAGGGGAGTGTGTTACGACTTTGCAAACCGATTTAAAAATATGAAAACAAATTTAAATCGATTAAATATTTGAAATTGTTGATAGAATTGTTCATTAGCGTATTGCCTTTCTGAATGTGCGACACTAGGTTCGCGAAAATTCGAGGCAACCACCCCCACAGCAAAGGAAGCGTGTCCATGGAGGAGCTTGGTGTAAATAATCCCCTTATCGGGGTTGCGGCGATCGGCCTGGGCGACGCTGCGCGCGTCCACTACAACTTCCTGGAAAGCGCGCTTTATGAGGAAGCCATTCGCCGGAATGAAGCCGTTCTGACCGCTGACGGTGCGCTATGCGCCGTGACCGGACAGCACACGGGACGTTCCGCGAAGGACAAGTTCGTCGTGCGCGACGCCAATACCGACGGTGAGATCTGGTGGGATAACAACAAACCCATGTCTCCCGAACATTTTGGACTCCTTCACAAGGACATGCTCGCTCACGCGGCTGGTAAGGAACTGTTCGTGCAGGATCTGATCGGTGGCGCGGACACTGACAATGCGCTGCCGACCCGCGTGGTAACCGAGCTTGCCTGGCACTCGCTTTTCATCCGTAACCTGCTGATCCGCCCGGAACGGTCGACGCTTGCGAACTTCCAGCCGAAGCTCACGATAATTAATCTTCCGAGCTTCCGCGCCGATCCCGCCCGGCATGGCTGCCGGACCGATACGATCATCGCTTGCGACTTCACCAACGGCATCGTCCTGATCGGCGGTACCTCTTATGCGGGCGAAATCAAGAAGTCTGTCTTCACCGCACTCAACTACATGCTGCCGCCCAAGGGTGTCATGCCGATGCACTGTTCGGCCAATGTCGGCCCCAAGGGGGACGCAGCGGTGTTCTTCGGTCTCTCGGGCACCGGCAAGACGACGCTCTCGGCGGATCCGAAGCGTACTCTGATCGGCGACGACGAGCATGGTTGGGGCGAGCACGGCATCTTCAATTTTGAAGGTGGCTGCTACGCCAAGACCATCCGCCTTTCTGCGGAAGCCGAGCCCGAAATCTTCGCAACGACCAAGCGCTTCGGCACGGTTCTCGAAAACGTCGTCCTCGACGAACGCCGGGTTCCTGATTTCCATGATGGCTCGCTGACCGAAAACACCCGCTGTGCCTATCCGTTGCACTTCATCCCGAATGCATCGGATACGGGTCTCGCCGGCCACCCCAAGACCATCATCATGCTGACCGCGGATGCCTTCGGTGTATTGCCGCCGATCGCTCGGTTGACGCCGGAACAGGCGATGTACCACTTCCTCTCCGGCTACACCGCCAAGGTTGCCGGTACGGAAAAGGGCGTGACGGAACCGGAAGCAACCTTCTCGACCTGCTTCGGCGCCCCCTTCATGCCGCGTCATCCCGCCGAATACGGCAATCTCCTGCGTGACCTGATCGCCCGTCATGGCGTCGATTGCTGGCTGGTCAATACCGGCTGGACCGGCGGCGCCTATGGCGTCGGCCACCGGATGCCGATCAAGGCAACCCGTGCGCTTCTTACCGGTGCGCTCAATGGTGAGCTGAAGAAGATCGAAACCCGGATCGATCCGAATTTCGGCTTCGCGGTTCCGGTTGCAGTTGAAGGCGTCGACAGCTCGATCCTCGACCCGCGTTCGACTTGGGCCGACGGCTCCGACTACGATGCGCAGGCCAAGAAGCTGGTCGCCATGTTCATCACCAATTTTGCCAAGTTCGAGGACCATGTCGACCATACGGTTCGTGCAGCCGCGCCGAACGCCAATATCGCCGCCGAATAGGCGGATAGGCGAATTTCTCGCAAAGCCCGGCGGTGGAAACCGCCGGGCTTTTTGTTTTATATGGAATAGACTGTTTTCGCCGGTGCCGGGACATGGATAGAACGAATGGAGACCGACCATGGCGAGTGATGCGCTTTTCATCAATGACCGAATCACGATTGCCGGCTGGGAGCTGACGGAGCAATTCGTTCTTGCAGGCGGGCCAGGTGGCCAGAACGTCAACAAGGTCTCCACCGCCGTACAGCTCTTCTTCAGTATTGCCGGATCACCGTCACTTCCTGAGCGGGTGAAAACAAATGCCTTGAAGCTCGCCGGACGGCGCGTTTCCAAGGAAGGCGTATTGATGATCGAATCAAGCCGCTTTCGCAGCCAGGAGCGTAATCGCGAAGACGCCCGCGAGCGCCTGAAGGAGCTTATCCTCAAAGCTGCCGAGCCCCCGCCGCCGCCCCGCCGCAAGACCAAGCCGACAAAAGGGTCCATCGAGCGGCGCTTGAAGGAAAAATCCGGGCGTGCGGAAGTGAAAAAGATGCGTACACGACCGGGTAGCGAGTAAAATGGCAATCGCTGTATTAGCAAAATTCCTTGTATTTTGCTGAATGCTGGCTTCATCTGAAGGTGGGCACGGAAAAGAGGAGAAATGCCATGGGATTGTTCAGTTTCATCAAGAGCGCCGGGAAGAAATTGGGCTTGGGTGCCGATGACGAAGCCCCCGACGTAGATGCCGTGAAGAAGGAACTGGCTTCGCACAGCCTCGGCACCGACAAGGTCGACGTGGAGGTCGTGGACGACAAGGTTGTTCTCAAGGGAACCGTCAGGGACCAGTCGGTATTCGAAAAAGCCGTGATCGCGGTTGGCAATACCCTCGGCATCTCGAAGGTAGAAGCCGATGATCTGAAGATTGTCGAGACGCCAGAGGCCGCACCGGTGGCTGCCAAGGAGCCCGTTTTCTATACAGTAAAAAAGGGCGACAACCTCTGGAAGATCGCCGAGGCACACTACGGCAAGGGTAAGGGCGGTAAGCACACCGTGATCTTCGAGGCAAACAAGCCGATGCTCACGCACCCCGACAAGATCTATCCCGGTCAGGTTCTTCGCATCCCCGATCTTGATCGGTGAAATCGTCGTCAGCAATGGCAAGCAATGCTGACTGGACCTTGCCGGATGGTATCCGGTTCCATCCCGGTTTGCTGGAACGCGGGGACCAGGAGGAATTGGTTGCGGCGATACGCGATATAGTCGCCGAAGCGCCGCTCTACGTACCGGTGATGCCAAAAACAGGCAAACCGATGTCCGTTCGCATGACGAATTGCGGGCCGTTCGGCTGGGTAACCGACAAGGAGCGGGGGTACCGGTACCAACCAACTCATCCGGTGACGAACCGGCCCTGGCCTGCCATCCCTGAAAAGCTTAACGGGATCTGGAAGCGGCTTTCCAACTATGACAAGCCGCCGGAGGCCTGCCTCGTCAATTTCTATTCTGATGATGCCCGCATGGGATTACATCAGGATCGCGATGAACGAGATATGGCTGCACCGGTCGTTTCGATTTCGCTGGGTGATACTTGTCTGTTTCGCCTGGGCGGCATGGATCGCCGAGATCCTACCCGCTCGTTCAAGCTCGCCAGTGGCGATGCGCTGGTCCTGGGCGGCGAAGGTCGCCTCTGCTTTCACGGCATCGACCGGATCTATCCCGGGACCTCAACGCTTCTCAAGAATGGTGGGCGGATCAACATAACGCTACGGCGCGTGAATCCCTGACATCATAAGGGAGCCGGCAGCCGATCGATCAGAGCTTTCTGAGCGCGACCGTTTCAACCATGTGATTATCGCCCTTTTGAAGAATCAGGTCGGCGCGCGGGCGCGTCGGCAGGATGTTTTCCCGCAGATTCTTCAGGTTTGTATTGGTCCAGAGTCCCTCGGCAATCGTAAGCGCGTGCGCTTCGCTGATCGTAGCATAGCGATGGAAGTACGAGTTCGGATCGCGAAACGCGGTTTGCCTCAGTTTCATGAAGCGTTTGACATACCACTCGTGGATCAAATTTTCGTCGGCGTCGATATAGATGGAGAAGTCGAAGAAGTCGGAAACCATCGGGACGATCTTGCCGTCGGCTGGCAGATCGCGCGACTGCAGGACATTGATGCCCTCGAAAATCAGGATGTCCGGCCGGTCGACGATCTTGTATTCATCGGGGAGCACATCGTAGATCAGATGTGAATAGCTCGGCGCCTTGACATTCGGCAGCCCCGCCTTGATCGCGGACAAGAAGTGCAGCAAGGCACTAAGGTCATAGCTTTCCGGGAAACCCTTGCGGTCCAGCATATTCTGACGGATCAGTACCGAGTTCGGATAGAGAAATCCATCCGTCGTGACGAGATCGACTTTCGGACTCGAGGGCCAGCGAGCCAGAAGCTCCTTCAAGATACGAGCCGTCGTCGATTTTCCAACAGCCACCGATCCGGCGATGCCGATGACGAACGGCGTCTTGGCGACATTTGACATACTGAGAAATCGGTTGCGTTGCTCGAACAGGAGTTGCGAGGATTCAACATGGGCCGAGAGCAGACGCGAAAGCGACAGGTAGATGCGCCGTACTTCGGCGAGGTCGATCGGGTCGTCGATCGATCGCAGCCGCTGCACCTCGTCGGCCGTCAGCGTCAGGGGCGTATCCGCCCGGAAACGAGACCACTCGTCTGAGGAGAAGAAATGGTAGGGCGAATAGTCGTTCGCCTGGAAATGATCGAGCGTTTCGGGCACGTCGGATGGCCGTGTTGCTGTTGTCATGGAATCTGCCGGCTGGCCTTTTCGCTGATGCCCGACTGGGCGGTCCGCCTTTGAAGCTCCTGCATGACTGCTTCTAACGGTATGTCGGCGATTTTCAATACGACCATCAGGTGATAGAGGAGATCTGCACTCTCATAGATCAGGTTGTCTCGATCGTTGGCGATGGCGGCAATGACCGTCTCTACCGCTTCTTCCCCGAGCTTCTTTGCTGCTTTCTGCTGTCCGCCGGCCACCAGCTTGGCCGTCCAGGAATCTTCAGCCTGCGCCTTGGCCCGGTTCGCAACGATCCATTCGAGGTCTGAGAGAGAAAAACCGCTCATTGATCCGCCTTCCCTTCTGGTCAATCGAGCCGCATGGCAATGCCATGATCGGCCATGTAGCGTTTTGCTTCACCGATGCTGTAGGTGCCGAAATGGAAGATAGATGCGGCGAGCACGGCTGTGGCGTGGCCCTCTTTGATGCCGGCAACAAGGTCGTCGAGATTGCCGACGCCGCCGGACGCAATAACAGGGACGCGCACGGCATCGGCAATGGTTCGCGTCAGTTCCAAATCATAACCGGTCTTCGTGCCGTCCCGGTCCATGGATGTGACCAGCAACTCCCCGGCGCCGCGCTCGACCATTTTCAATGCGAACTCCACGGCGTCTATGCCGGTCGGGGTACGGCCACCGTGTGTATAGATTTCCCATGCACTCAGGTTGTCGCCGCCGGCCCCCTGCTTTCGCCGTTGCTTCGCATCGATTGAAACGACGATGCACTGGTCGCCGAACTTGTCGGCGGCTTCGGCAATGAAATCCGGATTTTTCACTGCTGCCGAATTGATGGCAACCTTGTCGGCGCCGCACAGCAGAAGCTTGCGGATATCGGCAATCGTGCGAACGCCGCCGCCGACGGTCAGTGGCATGAAGCAATGATCAGCCGTGCGCGCAACCACGTCGAAGATGGTATGGCGATCGTCCGACGATGCGGTGATATCCAGAAAGGTGAGCTCGTCAGCACCAGCTGCGTCATAGGCCTTCGCCGCCTCGACCGGGTCACCGGCATCAATCAGGTCAACGAAGTTCACGCCTTTGACGACACGGCCGTCCTTGACGTCGAGACAGGGTATTACACGGGCTTTCAGCGTCATGGCTGTTCCTCAAGATCTTCCTGCGGCCCGGATCAGGGCGAGCGCCTCGGCAGGGTCTATGCGTCCGTCATAAAGGGCTCGACCCGAAATAGCGCCTTCGAGTTTCTTCGCATCCGGCTGCAGCATGCGGCGGATATCGTCCATCGACGCAAGTCCACCGGAAGCGATCACCGGGATCGACACTGCATTGGCGAGCTCAAGTGTCGAAGCCCAGTTGATACCGGTCAGGATGCCGTCGCGATCTATATCGGTATAGATGATCGCCGACACACCGGCGCCTTCAAACTTTTGTGCAAGCTCGATTACGCCGAGTTCCGACGCCTCGGCCCATCCTTCGACAGCGACCTTGCCGCCCTTGGCGTCGATGCCCACGGCCACCTTACCCGGAAACGTCTTGCAGGCTTCGATGACGAGAGCCGGATCGCGCACCGCAACCGTACCAAGGATCACGCGGGCAAGCCCACGCGACAGCCAATCTTCGATGTGCTCAAGCGTGCGTATCCCGCCACCGAGCTGAACCGGATTCTTTGTCGCCTTGAGGATCGCGTCGACTGCTTCGCCGTTGATGCTGGAGCCGGCGAACGCACCGTTGAGATCAACGACATGCAGCCATTCAAATCCCTGGTCCTCGAAGGCTTTGGCCTGCGCGGCCGGGTCCGGATTATAGACGGTCGCCTGGTCCATGTCGCCCAGCTTGAGCCGGACGCACTGGCCGTCTTTTAGGTCGATGGCGGGGAAGAGGATCATTCTTTCTGTCCAGATTTTTCGGGTTACGGCGCCCAGGCGAGAAAATTAGCGATCAGCTTGAGGCCGAGCGTCTGGCTCTTTTCCGGATGGAATTGCGCTCCCACCATGTTGTCGCGACCGACAAAGGCGGTCATCGGGCCACCATAGTCGGTGGTGGCGATTACATCTTCCGGGTTTTCGGCGGCGAGGTGGTAAGAATGTACGAAATAGGCGTGCAAGCCGTCCGGGCCGGTCCTGACCCCGTCGAACAGTGGGTGTGGGCGGTGAAGGTCGAGTGTGTTCCAGCCGATCTGCGGAATCTTCAGGGTCGGATCGTTCGGTGTCATCTCGACGACGTCGCCCTTGATCCAGCCGAGTCCCGAAGTGATCGTCTTTTCCAGACCGCGTGTAGACATCAACTGCATACCGACACAGATGCCAAGGAAGGGCCGCCCCCTGGTCTCGACTGCCTCCACGAGGGCATCATGCATGCCGGCGACCGCATCGAGCCCGCGCCGGCAATCTGCGTAGGCGCCGACACCCGGAAGCACGACACGGTCGGCGGTTGCCACATGCTCGGCCCTGTCGGTCAGTTCAATGGTCGCGTCTATACCCGCCTCGCACGCCGCGCGCTCGAAGGCCTTGGTTGCGGAACGGAGATTTCCCGATCCATAATCGATGATCGCCACACGCATGGTCCAGCGTCCTTTCCCTAACGGCGGTTCCGGCATTGGAAACAAGGTTCTCGCATCGAAGTGACGAGAATCCGAAACCTGCCAGAGCTGCCCTCAATCTGTTTTCGTTCAGACCAGTGTTCCCTTGGTCGAGGGGACGCGGCTTGCTTGCCGCGGGTCGATTTCAGTGGCGCTCCTGAGCGCCCGGGCGACGGCCTTGAAGCAGGTCTCGGCGATATGGTGATTGTTGGCGCCATAATGGTTCATGACGTGCAGGGTTATCCCGGCATTTTGTGCCAGCGCCTGGAAAAACTCGCGCACGAGCTCCGTGTCGAACGTGCCGATCTTCGGCGCGCTGAACGCGACATTCCAGACGAGGAAAGGCCGACCGGAGACATCGATGGCGGCCTTGGTCATGGTTTCGTCCATCGCCAGGTCTATCGATGCATATCGGGTGATGCCACGCCTGTCGCCGAGCGCCTTGGAAATTGCCTGGCCAAGTGCAATGCCGGTATCCTCCACGGTGTGGTGGTCGTCGATATGCAAATCGCCCTTGACCTCAATATCCATGTCGATCAGCGAATGCCGGCAAAGCTGATCGAGCATATGATCGAAAAAGCCCACTCCAGTCGAGATCTCGGACTGGCCGGCACCATCGATATTGACGGAAACGGAAACCGATGTCTCGTTGGTCTTTCGGGAAATGCTTCCCTTGCGCCCGGATTCGCTATTCGCCATGGGGTGTACTCCACAAAGATATGCGTGCTCCTTATCAGGGGCTGCGACAAATATCCAGAACAGAGCCTCTGAAACGGCCTCGCTTTCGAAGGCGTCGAAAAATAGGCCGGATGGCGGTGTTTGCATTCGGCTTCGGGCCACTTACATAATTGTCAACGAACCGCCGGAATACATTCGGCGAAATCCGAAATTTGAACGGCGGATTGAAGATGAGCGAACATAATCCCTACGGAACCATGCACGCCACGACTATCATAACCGTGCGCAAGAACGGCGTTGCTGTGATGGCGGGCGACGGACAGGTGAGCCTCGGCCAGACGGTCATGAAGGGCAATGCGCGCAAGGTGCGCCGAATCGGCAAGGGTGACGTGATCGCCGGTTTCGCCGGAGCGACGGCCGATGCCTTCACCCTTCTCGAACGACTCGAAAAGAAGCTAGAGCAGTATCCCGGACAGCTGATGCGCGCCGCCGTTGAACTCGCGAAGGACTGGCGCACCGACAAATATCTGCGCAATCTCGAGGCGATGATGTTGGTCGCCGACAAGACGATCACGCTGGCCATTACCGGCAATGGCGACGTGCTCGAGCCCGAGCACGGCACCATAGCGATAGGCTCGGGTGGAAACTATGCCTATGCGGCAGCCCGCGCGTTGATGGATACGGATCTTTCGGCGGAAGACATCGCCCGCCGTGCCATGGCAATTGCCGCAGAAATCTGCGTCTATACCAATGGCAATGTCGTGGTCGAAACCCTTTCGAGCGACAACTGATCCGCCCTTGCAACCAAGAGCCTTCATGGAAAGACGGATATGACAACCTTTTCTCCCCGCGAGATTGTTTCCGAACTCGACCGCTTCATCATCGGACAGCACGAGGCCAAGCGCGCGGTGGCAATCGCCTTGCGAAACCGGTGGCGCCGCCAGCAGCTCGACGAGAGCCTCCGCGACGAGGTGATGCCGAAAAACATCCTGATGATCGGGCCGACCGGCGTCGGCAAGACGGAGATTTCGCGCCGTCTCGCCAAGCTCGCCGGTGCGCCGTTCATCAAGGTCGAGGCGACCAAGTTCACCGAAGTGGGCTATGTCGGGCGGGACGTTGAGCAGATTATTCGCGATCTGGTCGAGGTCGGTATTGGCTTGGTCCGCGAAAAGAAACGCGCGGAGGTGCAGGCGAAGGCACATGCCAGTGCCGAGGAGCGCGTCCTCGATGCACTGGTGGGGACCACTGCCTCGCCAGCGACACGGGATAGCTTCCGCAAGAAGCTGCGTGATGGGCTGCTCGATGACAAGGAAATCGATATCGAAGTCGCCGATAGCGGCGCTGGCGGTATGCCGGGCTTCGAAATCCCCGGGATGCCGGGAGCCAATGTCGGCATTCTCAACCTTTCGGAGATGTTCGGAAAGGCCATGGGCGGGCGCACCAAAAAAGTCCGCACGACGGTGAAGGAGTCCTACCCGGACCTGATCCGCGACGAATCCGACAAGCTGATCGACAACGAGATCATACAGCGAGAGGCCGTGAAGTCGGTCGAGAACGACGGCATCGTCTTCCTTGACGAGATCGACAAGATCGCAGCCCGTGACGGGGGGCTCGGTGCCGGCGTTTCACGCGAAGGCGTGCAGCGGGACCTCCTTCCGTTGGTCGAAGGCACGACCGTTTCGACGAAATACGGTCCGGTAAAGACCGATCACATTCTCTTCATCGCCTCTGGTGCTTTCCATGTGTCCAAGCCTTCCGACTTGCTGCCCGAATTGCAGGGCCGCCTGCCGATCCGCGTCGAGCTGAAGCCGCTCACGAAGGAGGATTTCCGCCGCATCCTGACGGAAACTGAGGCTAGCCTCATTCGCCAGTACAAGGCTCTGATGGCAACCGAGGAGCTAAACCTCGATTTTACCGAGGATGCCATCGATGCCCTTGCTGATGTCGCTGTGCACCTCAACACCTCGGTGGAGAATATCGGCGCTCGCCGGTTGCAGACAGTGATGGAGAGGGTGCTGGACGACATATCGTTCAACGCACCGGATCGCGGCGGCACGGCAGTAATGATCGATTCGGAATATGTACGCGAACATGTCGGCGATATCGCCGCCGACGCGGACTTGTCGCGCTATATTCTGTGACCTTTGTGCATCTGTATCCGCATTTCCGGCCATTGATGCCGGGGATGTGATTGATGCCGAGGTCGACAGCGGCGGCTTCCCTTTATAAGTGTGGCCGCCGCGCCTAAGATACGGCCTTCCGGGTTGAAGGGCCGGGCGCAGCGATGAAAGTCTGGGGGCATACAGATCGTGGTACGCATCTTTCTGGCACTCACTCTGACGTTGATGACTTTGGCATCGATGGTGGTACCGGCTGGCGCTTTTCAGGTTCCGGAAGGCAACCGCCATGCCGAGCAGCCCGCGATCCCCGGCGCGTCAGTCAGGCGTACCAAGGCCGGCAAGACGACCTTCGATCTCAAGTATGAAAAGGTACGGGATCTTCTGGCATCCGACCGTGAATTGATGTCCAAGATAAAGAAGACTGCCGCCTCCTACGGCATCGATCCTATCCATATTGTCGGAGCCATCGTCGGTGAGCATACCTATAATGTCGATGCCTACGACCGGTTGCAGAGCTATTATGTCAAGGCAGCATCCTATGCCGGCAGCAGTTTCCGCTTTGGATTCGAGGACGATTCGATCAACGACTTCGTCAAGCGGTCTGAATTTTCCGAATGCACCGGCTTCAAAGACTCTTATCGCCTCTGGTCATGCCGCGAAAATGTCTGGGAAAAAACGTTCAGGGGCAAGATTGTTGGTGGAACTCACTATCCGGACAACCGCTTCAGCGCGGTGTTCTTCCAGCCCTTTTATGCTGGTCAGACCTTCGGTCTGGGGCAGATCAATCCCCTGACGGCACTCATGTTGACCGATATGGTTTCGCAGAAATCCGGCTATCCGAAACTGGACGCCGGCGACGCTGCCGCTGTCTACAAGGCCATTATGGATCCCGATATTTCGCTGGCCTACATGGCGGCCGTGCTGCGAAAATCAATCGATGACTATCGTTCGATCGCGGACATGGACATTTCGAGGAACCCGGGAATTACTGCGACGCTCTTCAATGTCGGCAATTCCCAGGAACGAGCGCGAACCCTGGCGCGCAGGAACGCCGCCAGCGCTTCGCCCGTCCTGCCCGAAGAAAACTACTATGGCTGGCTCGTAAACGAGAAGATCGCCGAACTAAGGGCGCTGCTCTGACCGTTTCTTGGGTCGCACCGGTGTGCTGGTGACACTGGTGCGTTTTGTCCTTACCGCGACCGAACGCTATGGCACGGGTTCCCGGTGATACTTTCCATTATGGAAAAAATATTTGTAATTTATGCATAATTGACAATGAATTAAAACGCGCCATTCTCAAGGCAACGCTAAGCGAAGCGCCGAAGTTGCGAGGAGAAACGCCATGGGCCGTATTGATTGTCACGGACTGTCCATTGACAGAGTTTTGTACGATTTTCTGGTTGAGAACGCCCTTCCGGGCACCGGCGTAGATCCGGACAAATTCTTCAGCGGATTTTCAACGATTGTGCACGATCTGGTGCCGAAGAATCGCGCGTTGTTGGCCCGTCGTGACGAACTTCAGGAAAAGCTTGATGGCTGGTACCGCGAAAACGGTGCGCCCACCGACATGGCGAGCTATGAGGCGTTCCTGCGAGAGATCGGTTATCTTCTGCCAGAGGGCGGGGATTTCAGTGCCACGACACAGAACGTGGATCCGGAGATTGCCGAGATAGCCGGCCCGCAGCTCGTCGTCCCAGTGATGAATGCGCGCTATGCGCTTAACGCCGCCAATGCCCGCTGGGGGTCGCTCTACGATGCGCTCTACGGCACCGACGCCATTCCCGAGACCGGCGGCGCCGACAAGGGTAAGGGTTACAATCCGGTTCGCGGTGAGAAGGTGATTGCCTGGGCACGCGACCTGCTCGATGCTTCCGCACCGCTCGCTGAAGGCAAATGGGCAGACATAGTCTCACTGGCAAGCAAGGACGGCGTACTTGTGGTCGGGCTGGCCGGAGGCCGGACGACGGGGCTCAAGGACACCTCGCAATTCGTGGGCTATCGCGGATCGCCCGAGGCGCCGAAGGCAATCCTTCTTCGCAAGAACGGTCTTCACACCGAAATCATGATCGACGCGTCCGGCATGATCGGCAAGGGCGATCCTGCCCACATTAACGATGTCCGTCTCGAATCGGCGATCACGACGATCATGGATTGCGAAGATTCCGTTGCCGCGGTCGATGCCGAAGACAAAGTGATCGTTTACGAGAATTGGCTTGGACTTATGAAGGGGAACCTGACCGAGGAAGTGACCAAGGACGGTCGCAGCTTCGTCCGTGCGCTCAACCCCGATGTCGATTACACCGCACCGGACGGCACGACATTTGAAATGCACTGCCGCTCGCTGATGCTGATTCGCAATGTCGGCCACCTGATGACAAACCCTGCTATCCTTGATCGGGACGGTCACGAAATCCCCGAAGGGATCATGGACGCCATGATCACGGGGCTTGTCGCCCTCCACGACATCGGACCGAGCGGTCGCCGCAAGAATTCGCGCACCGGATCGATGTATGTGGTCAAGCCAAAGATGCATGGGCCGGAAGAGGTCGCTTTCGCTTGCGAGATCTTAAGCCGCGTCGAGAAGGTTCTCGGGATGGCACCCAATACCATCAAGATGGGTATCATGGACGAGGAGCGCCGCACGACGGTCAACCTCAAGGAATGCATCCGCGCGGCGAAGGAGCGCGTCGTGTTCATCAACACCGGCTTCCTCGACCGTACTGGCGATGAGATCCACACCTCGATGGAAGCAGGCCCGATGATCCGCAAGGGCGACATGAAGCAGGCGGCCTGGATTTCGGCCTATGAAAACTGGAATGTCGATATCGGCCTCGAATGCGGTCTTTCCGGCCATGCCCAGATCGGCAAGGGCATGTGGGCGATGCCGGATCTGATGGCGGCCATGCTGGAACAGAAGATTGCGCATCCGAAGGCGGGCGCCAACACGGCCTGGGTTCCTTCACCGACGGCGGCGACGCTGCATGCGACCCACTATCACAAGGTGAACGTTGCCGAGGTGCAGGCCGCGCTGAAGAGCCGGCCGCGTGCGAAGCTTGCCGATATTCTCTCGGTCCCCGTCGCGGTCCGGCCGAACTGGACGCCGGAGGAAATCCAGCGTGAACTCGACAACAACGCGCAAGGCATACTTGGCTATGTCGTGCGCTGGGTCGATCAGGGTGTCGGTTGCTCGAAGGTACCCGATATCAACAATGTCGGCCTGATGGAAGACCGCGCCACGCTGCGTATTTCCGCGCAACACATGGCCAACTGGCTGCACCACGGCGTCGTTACCAAGGACCAGATCGTCGAAACGATGAAGCGCATGGCGGCCGTTGTGGATGGCCAGAACGCGTCCGATCCCGCTTATATGGCGATGGCTGGGCGGTTTGATGACTCCGTGGCTTTCCAAGCCGCGCTCGATCTGGTGCTGAAAGGACGCGAGCAGCCGAACGGCTATACCGAGCCTGTTTTGCATCGCCGCCGCCTCGAACTAAAGGCCAAGCGCTCAGTCTGACGCGGGCAAGAAACAGAAAGGCCGCCGGTCGCCCGGCGGCCTTTCCATTCGTGCGATCCTGACGAACCTTTACTGCAGTACGACAACCCGCGCGCCCCTGCCCGGGCGGACGCGATTGTAGAGATCGATGATGTCCTGATTTATCAGGCGGATACAGCCAGACGAGGCAGCCGTGCCGATGGATGCCCATTCCGGCGTGCCGTGAAGGCGGAACAGCGTGTCCTGACCTTTCTCGTTGAAGAGGTAGAGTGCACGGGCGCCGAGCGGATTGCGCAACCCCGGACCCATGCCATTCTCGACATACTGGGCGACATCAGGCTTGCGCGCGGCCATTTCCTTTGGCGGGTGCCACGTAGGCCATTCCTGCTTCCAGGCGATATAGGCCTCCCCTTGCCAGGCAAAGCCCTGCTTGCCCACGCCGATGCCATAGCGCACGGCCTTGCCGTTCGGGAGCACATAGTAGAGGAAGCGTTCGCGCGTGTTGACGACGATCGTGCCTGCCTTTTCCTTGGTGCTGTAGGAAACGATCTGGCGGTGGAATTTCGGGTTGACCTTGTTGATCGGAATGGCCGGAAGGGCATAGCCCGCGTCGGTAACCTTGCCGTAGGAATCGGTGTAGATTCTTGCTTTGGCGGTCTCGGTATTGCCGGAATCGGATGTTGTGGTGCATCCGGTCAGGGCAATCGCGGTGAACAGGCCGAATACAGTCAGTGCATTGCGGAAGTGCATGGAACGCTCATGTTTTGCGGGGACGATGGGTCAGGCTCAACCATCTTTGAATATGGTTTATTTTGGATTAATTTTGCCTTGGCAAGTGTTGGGCTAACAACAAGCGCGTTAGGCGCTGCAAAATGACTCCGCATTGTTTTTTTGCAACATGCAGTGATCCCATGGCGGACCTTATCTATGACCATTCTTTCAATCGCTGTTAACAACCCGTTGATCGACGGCCGACAATCCGAGCGCGCGCTTCTCGTACGCCGCGGTGTCCAGGCACTGCTGCACAACATGCGGCAGGCAGTCTTGCCCGAACTCGCGCTTTCAAGTGGTCGTCGCGCGGATTTGGTCAGCCTGTCCGAGAAGGGGGAAATCTGGATCATCGAGATAAAGTCCTCCATCGAGGACTTCAGGGTGGATCGCAAGTGGCCGGACTATCGGTCTCACTGTGACCGCTTGTTTTTCGCCACTCATGCCGATGTGCCGCTTGAAATATTTCCGGAAGATTGCGGCCTTCTGCTTTCGGATGGATATGGCGCCCATATCGTGCGCGATGCACCCGAACATCGGCTGGCTTCCGCCACCCGCAAGGCAGTCACGCTCAATTTTTCGCGCACGGCGGCGCAGCGACTGATGTTGGCGGAATGGGCCGCGTCGCGTCAGAGCCTCGATGAGTGATCGGGGTTACTTCGGCGCGCGCTTGGCAAGAATGCGCTGCAAGGTCCGGCGATGCATATTCAGCCGCCGGGCCGTTTCCGAGACATTGCGGTCGCAATTCTCATAGACCCGCTGGATGTGCTCCCAACGGACACGATCGGCCGACATCGGATTTTCTGGAACTTCAGCCTTTTCTCCCGGCCGCTGGGTGAGCGCATTGAAAACGTCGTCGGCATCCGCCGGCTTTGAAAGATAATCGAGCGCGCCGAGTTTGACTGCGGTTACCGCCGTGGCGATGTTTCCATAACCGGTCAGGACGACGATCTTGGTATCATCGCGCCGTTCCCGGATGGCTTCGATCACGTCCAATCCGTTGCCGTCGCCAAGCCGCAGGTCAATCACGGCATATTTTGGCGGGGCCGTTTTCGACTTGGCGATCCCTTCCGCCACCGATGCAGCGATGTCGACAGTGAAGCCTCGCGATTCCATCGCGCGTGCAAGCCGACGCAGAAATGGGACATCGTCATCGACGATCAGCAAGCTGGGATCAGGGCCGAGCGGATCATTTGCCGCCGTGCCCGCCGGGCGGCGAGCGTTGGATTCCGATGGAGAATTCTCTGTCATGACGTGACATCCCTGCGGGGCGTGCATATCCAAGTTACGTGGGCGTTATGGCCACTTATGCAAGGGCGGTAAAGTCATTTTGTCGATTCGGCCTCCATAAGCCGCCTTGGCCAAGCGATCGAAACACGCGCACCTGGATGTTCGGCGCTGCCGTTCTCAAAGCGAAGTACCGCGCCCGAACGTTCGAGCAGGGTCTTGGCGATGAACAGGCCGAGGCCCAATCCACCTGCCCGGTCGTCCCTCGGCCGTCGCGTGACATAGGGCTCCCCGATACGCTGCAGGATATCCTGGGAGTACCCCTGGCCGTCGTCCTCGATAACGATCATGACTTTGTCCGCATTGTGCTCGACAGTAACGGTAACCCTCTCGCGGGCAAAATCGATGGCGTTTTCTATCAGGTTGCCGAGACCGTACAGGATAGCGGCATTACGCACACCAACGGGTTCGCTCGCTCGCGCGGATTTCTCGATCAGTTCGAGTTTGATGCCGAATTCGCGATGAGGCGCCAATACTTCCTCGATCAGCGAAGACAGCGGCAGTCGCCGCATATGTGCCTCGCCCTCGGAAGGAAGTGTGGTCAGGCGCCGAAGGATATCGCGGCATCGCTCGCTCTGGCTTCGAAGAAGCTGGACGTCCTCGCCGAAGCGCTCGTCCTGGCCCAGCTCACGTTCCATTTCCTTCGCAACAACGCTGATCGTTGCAAGTGGCGTCCCGAGCTCGTGGGCTGCGGCCGCGGCCAGTCCATCGAGTTGAGACAGGTGCTTTTCCCTTTGGAGGACGAGCTCGGTGGCCGAAAGGGCGTCCGCCAGAAGTGATGCTTCCTGTGATACGCGGTACACATAGAAAGCGGCAAAGGCCATCATCGAGGCGATCGAGCACCATACGCCGATCTGCATGACCATTTGCGTCTTGAGGACTTCGCCGGGATACCAGGGCAGGGGATAGGGCGAAAACGCAAGCATCGTTATGCTGAGCATGGCCAGAGCCATCAGGCCCAGGGAATGTTTCGGTGGTTGCGACGCAAAGGAGATGATGACGGTCACGCAGATCAGTGGTGCGAAGGGATTGGAAAGTCCGCCGGTAATGAAGAGCAGCGCGGTGAGTTGCAGGAGATCCAGTCCGAGAACAGCGAAGGCGGCGAGCGGCTCCAACCGATGGGTGGATGGAAATACGACGGCAAGCCAGAAGTTCGCCGCCGCAAGTGCTCCAATCAGGAGAGCGCATGTCAGCAGCGGCAACGGAAACTGCAGCCAGAGAGCAACGATCAGGACCGTGATGCTTTGCCCGGCCACCGCGACCCAGCGCAACCGCACCAGCGTCTGCAGACGCAGGCGCCGGCTCGAGGGTCCGAGTTGCGTTTCAATATCGGATCTTGCCATCAGCTTCCGCTCCGCGTGTTTTCTCGCTTATGTACCACGCGGTTTTGCCCGTGTCGTCGGCGGGGCTTCCGCCGGGTTTTCCGGCCAGGGATGTTTCGGATAGCGTCCGCGCATATCGGCCCTGACGTCCCTCCACGAGCCTGCCCAGAAGCCCGGCAAGTCGCGCGTCGTCTGAATTGGCCTGTGTGCCGGCGAGGTCAACTCCAGGACGAGCGGCAGTTTGCCGCCGCCTATGACCGGATGGGCCTTGAGGCCGAAGAGTTCCTGGACGCGGATCGCAAGAACGGGTTCCTCGCCGTCGTAGCGGATCGGATGACTGTGTCCGGTCGGCGCCCGGAAGTGGGTCGGGGCAACACGATCGAGCTCGCGCTGCAAACCATGTGGAACCAGCGACATCAGACCCTCGGTCAGGCTTGACGCCGGCACCTCGTCGAGCCCGCGCGCTTTCGTCTGGAACGGTGTGAACCACTCGTGGAGTCGTTCGACGAGTGCTGCATCGCTGACGTCGGGCCAGGGCTCACCGAGTGTCCGGTGAAGAAAGCCGAGCCGTTGCCGCAGCTGTTCCGCCTCCTTTGAAAAAGGCAGCGTTGATAGTCCGAGTTGGCGTACACCATCCGCGAGCGCGGCGGCGGCCTCCTCTCCGACTGGCCGAGGCAAGGGTGCCTCATCGAGGATAATCGCGCCGAGGCGGGTCACGCGGCGAGCCCGTATCTGGCGACTGCTCGTATCGAAAACACATTCCTCGACGCGGCGTATGGCATCTGGCAGGTGGGCCTCGACCTCTGCGCGCGTGATCTCGGCGGCGGCGAGGACGCGGCCACGAGCGGCGCGCCCCGTCAGGTCCGCGATCACCAGCATTTCTGAACCCGCCAGCCTTTCGGTCTCTGCGATCTCTGCGCCACGGCCATTCGCCATGACGAAACGCCCGCGGCCGCCGCGCTGCAAAGCTATGCGGTCCGGATATGCATGGAGGAGAAGCTGGCCAGCCGTAGACGGCTCAGCCCGGGCGCCGCCCTTGGGAAGGGTCGCTGCGAGCCGTGCGGCGAGCCTTCGTGCCGAAGCGGAGCGCTCGCCGCTTTCCGTCTTGAAGCGGCGCAGGCGCTCCTCAAGATCGATGCTCGGGCCGCCAAGGCCCTGTTCCGTCACGAGGACCGCAAGAAGACAGGCCTCCGGCCCGTTTCCCTCCGCGGCCGCAGAAATGGCCATTGCGGCGAGACGCGGCGGCAGGCCGAGCTCGCGCATCTTTCGCCCCTGCGGGGTCAATCCGCCTTGAGCATCGAGTGCGCCGAGCAGCGTAAGCAGCGCCCGCGCTTCCTTCCGTGCCGCTGCCGGAGGCTGGTCGATAAAGGAAAGTGCTTCCGGATCCTGAACGCCCCAATGGGCCATGTCGAGCACGAGGCTGGAAAGATCGCTTGCAAGGAGTTCCGGCGGTGTGAAGGCCGGAAGGGCGGCCGTCTGGCCTGCGTGCCAGAGGCGGATAGCGATGCCGGGCTCAGTACGCCCCGCGCGCCCCGCGCGCTGGTCGGCCGAGGCGCGGGAGACCCGTACCGTCTCAAGCCGGGTAATGCCGGTCGAGGCTTCGAAGACAGGAAGCCGCTGCAGCCCGCTGTCGATGACGATGCGCACGCCGTCGATAGTGATCGACGTCTCGGCGATCGAAGTCGCAAGAACGATCTTGCGCGTCCCCCCGCCGGTCGGTCGGATCGCCATGTCCTGTTCCCTCTGCGTGAGATTGCCGTAGAGAGGGGCTATGACGATCGAGGGGCCGACCCGTCCCTCCAGGCGCTCAGCGACCCGGCGGATTTCAGCTTGTCCTGGAAGGAAGGCGAGGATGGAACCTTCTTCCGATCCGAGCGTATCCACAATTGCGGCGGTCATGGCGTCCTCGATCCTCTCGCCCCCCGGCCGATCGCGGTAGCGGATCTCGATCGGGAAACTGCGCCCTTCGCTGATTATGGTGGGTGGGCCGCCGAGGAGCGCGGATATACGCTCGATATCGAGCGTCGCCGACATGACGAGAAGCTTTAGGTCCGGCCTGAGTGCGGACTGCGCGTCGAGCGCTAGCGCCAGACCGAAATCGGCATCCAGCGAGCGCTCGTGGAATTCGTCGAAGATCACGGCCGAAATGCCCTGCAATTCCGGATCGTCGAGAATCATTCGCGCAAAGACCCCTTCAGTGACCACCTCGATGCGCGTTCGGGTCGAGATCCGGTTGTCGAGGCGCATCCGATAGCCGACGGTCTCGCCGATGGCCTCACCAAGCAGCGAGGCCATGCGACCGGCGGCGGCACGGGCGGCAAGCCGGCGCGGCTCCAGCAGGATGATCTTGCCGTCACGGCGCCAGGGCCGGTCGAGAAGATAGAGCGGCACGATCGTCGTCTTGCCGGCCCCGGGCGGTGCGGAAAGAATGGCTCGATTGCTGTCATCGAGAGCCAGGCCTATGGCGGGCAATACGTCCGTAACGGGAAGCTGTGGTAGGGTGGGAATGATCGTCAATCGCGGACAGTCCTGCCGGTGACCGTCTCATAGGCGAGGATCGCGCCGGCGAGATCCTCGAGCGCAGCGCCGACCGATTTGAAAAGCGTTATTGCTTCTTCGGAGCTGCGGCCCGCAATGCTGCCCTTGATGAGCTCCGAAAGCTCGCCGCGAATGTCTTCGCGTTTGATGAGGCCCCGTTCGATTGGCTGAATGATGTCGCCGGCCTCGCTGAGCGCGCCGGCTCGGGTATCGACATAGATTTGCGAGAGGCAGACCGCGTCGTCGTCGCTTTCACGCATGGTCGGCTTGAAGGCGCCGACCAGATCGAGATGGGCGCCGGGCTTGAGCCAGGCCCCTAGGATCAGCGGTTCCTGAGAAAGCGTTGCGCAAGAGATCACGTCTGCTTCGCGTGCTGCATTCTCGAGGTCGGTGCAGGCGACGGCGTCGAAGCCCAGCTGTCGCGCTTCCTCGGCAATCTTCTCCGCATTGGCGCGCGAGCGGCCCCAGATGGAAAAATGCTTGAGGGGGCGGACCGCTGCATGGGCTTGTATTAGGTTGAGCGAGAGGCGACCGGTGCCGACCACCAACATGCTCTCGGCGTCCTTGCGGGCGAGGTATTTGCCTGCAAGCGCCGAAGCGGCGGCCGTGCGCCGAGCTGTCAGCTCTCCCCCGTCGATCGCCGCCAGCATCTCGCCGGTTCTGCCTGATGACAGGAGATAGCTGCCATGAATCGCTGGCAGGCCTCGCAGGTGGTTGTCCGGAAATACCGAAACGAGCTTGACCCCGATATAGTGGCCCGGGACCCAGGCTGGCATCAGCAGCAGCGTCGCATGCGCCTCCCCCGGAACATCGACGTCATGATGATGACGGACGGGCATGACGCAAGGACCCGAAAACATGGACTCGATCGCCTCGATAAGGTCGGGCCAGGCAAGGGCGCTCGCCGTCTCGGCTTCATTCAAAACCAGCATGTAACTCTCCATGAAAATATGGGCCGACACTAACAAGCATACCCGGTCGTTCAAGCGTGAATTTCTCGGCGCCCTCAAAAGAAGCTGGTGTTGGGGCGGTACCGGGCGGAATCCGGCGAATGTCGGGGTGAAATCGACTGAGCTTGATCGCAGGCCGCCGCCGCCCTCAACATTCTTACGTAAATACAATGAGATAGCAGAAAGTGACAGTTTCTTGAAAATTGTTGGTTGACTTGTTTGTGCGGGTAGATTTATAAGTCCGCTCACTGAACGAGGGCGGCGGCGCTGCTGGCGACGATGGTTTTCGTTCTGGAAAATCCTTTAAAGATTGGCTGGA